>Ga0247742_10000547_pt1 | contig 29682 bp, 32 predicted proteins | sample UWRJL208509C2_FD_180944 | JGI IMG/M metagenome (GOLD analysis project Ga0247742, IMG submission 180944) | Plant litter microbial communities from Arlington Agricultural Research Station in Wisconsin, United States - UWRJ-L208-509C-2 | ecosystem: Environmental > Terrestrial > Plant litter >...
GTGGTTCGCGGCACTCTGGGCCGCATGCTGTTCTCCAACGACGACATTCTCAAGTCGGTCAAAGTGATTTCCGGTGGTGAGCAAGGTCGCATGCTGTTCGGCAAGCTGATCCTGCAAAAGCCCAACGTGCTGATCATGGACGAACCGACCAACCACTTGGACATGGAATCCATCGAAGCGCTGAACCTGGCGCTGGAAAACTACCCCGGCACACTGATTTTCGTCAGCCATGACCGTGAGTTCGTCTCGTCCCTGGCCACTCGCATCATCGAGTTGAGCCCAAGCGGCGTGATCGACTTCAGCGGCACTTATGACGACTACCTGCGCAGTCAGGGCGTGGTGTTCTGATTCATCGCTAGCCCGGAGCCCTGCCTGACCGGCGGGGCTTTTTTATGGTCAAAAGCTTTGCCCTGATCTTCAGGTCTGACCTGATAAAGTTTGCAAAGCTCGGCTGGCCATTATCGTTAGGCTGCTTTCTTTTATCCTGTTCACACGCCATGATGAGGCCACTCCCACCGCCTGCCAGCGAAGAGCCCCATGTCTGCCGCCCTGCCCCCGCAAACACCCGTATCAAAAGCCAGCTCGACAGCGATTACCCTGCAAATCGTTTCCATCGTGTTTTATACGTTCATCGCGTTTCTGTGCATCGGCCTGCCGATTGCCGTGATCCCTGGTTACGTGCACGACCAGCTCGGTTTCAGCGCGGTCATTGCCGGTGTGACCATCGGCGCGCAATACCTGGCCACGCTGCTCAGCCGCCCGGTAGCCGGGCGTATTTGCGACAACATCGGCACCAAACGCGCGATTGTCTATGGGCTGGCAGGGATTGCCCTGAGTGGCGTCATGACCGTGCTCGCCATCGCGCTTGAAGACATGGCCCAGGCCAGCCTGACGATCCTGATCATTTCCCGGCTGTTTCTCGGGGCCTCCCAAGGCCTGATCGGCGTCGGCACCATCAGTTGGTGCATCGGCCAGGTCGGCCCTGAGCACACCGCGCGGTCGATTTCCTGGAATGGCATCGCCTCCTACGGCGCCATTGCCATCGGTGCGCCGCTGGGCGTGGTGATGGTCGGCAATCTGGGTTACATCACCCTGGGTTTTGCGTTGACGATCATGGCCTGCGGCGCGTTGCTGTTGATCCGCAACAAGCCCTCGGTGCCGGTGATCCGCGGCGAGCGCATGCCGTTCTGGTCAGTGTTTGGCCGCGTCGCTCCGTTCGGCATCAGCCTGACCCTGGCCTCCATCGGCTACGGCACCCTGACCACCTTCATCACGATGTTTTACGTCAGCCGTGGCTGGGAAGGCGCCGCGTGGTGCCTGACCGTATTCGGCATCTGTTTCATCCTGGCGCGGCTGCTGTTCATCAACGCGATCAACCGTTTTGGCGGCTACCGTTCGGCGATCACCTGTATGGCGGTTGAAACCGTCGGTCTGGTATTGCTGTGGATCTCGCCCAGTACCGAGTTCGCCTTGCTGGGCGCAGCCTTCGCCGGCTTCGGCCTGTCGTTGGTGTACCCGGCCATCGGCGTCGAAGCCATCAAGCAGGTGCCCAACAGCAGTCGCGGCGCGGGTTTGAGCGCATATGCGGTGTTCTTCGATCTGGCATTGGCCATTGCCGGGCCGATGATGGGCGCCATCGCCCTGGGCTTGGGTTATGGATGGATTTTCTTCTTTGCGGCGCTGCTGTCGGTTGCGGCCCTGGCATTGACGGTGGTGTTGTCGCGACGGGCGAGCCTCGACACGCGGGTGTGAGCCGGCAGCCAGGACGACCGCCGAACCGAAACGCTGAACCCCCGTCGAGGTCGCCAGTCCCAGCTACACCCATCTGCTAAACAGGAGCGTGCGTGTGACATCCGACCCCGCTGGCTTGAGCGCTGCCCCGCCTGACATCACCCACGCCCCCGATGTACATCGCCTGCGCGTGCTGACGGTCAACACGCACAAGGGCTTCACCGCACTCAATCGCCGCTTCATCCTGCCTGAGCTGCGCGAAGCGGTTCGCAGCACCAGTGCCGATCTGGTGTTTTTGCAGGAAGTCCTGGGCGGTCACGACCGCCACGCGACGCGTTATCAGGACTGGCCCACCATGTCGCAGTACGAATTTCTCGCCGACAGCATGTGGAGCGATTTCGCCTACGGGCAAAACGCGGTGTATCCCGACGGTCATCATGGCAACGCGCTGCTGTCCAAATACCCGATCATTCGTCATCGCAATCTCGACGTATCGATTACCGGCCCCGAACGTCGCGGCCTGCTGCATTGCGTGCTCCAGGTGCCGGGGCACGATGAAGTGCACGCCATTTGCGTTCACCTGAGTTTGCTGGAGAGTCATCGCCAGCTTCAGCTGGACCTGCTCTGCCAACTGCTCGAGTCTCTGCCCGAGGAGGCTCCGGTGATCATTGCCGGTGATTTCAACGACTGGCAGCTGCAAGGCAATAAGCGCCTGGGCCGCTGCGACTACCTGCATGAGGTGTTCGAGCGCAATCACGGGCGCCTGGCGAAAACCTACCCTGCGCGCTTTCCGATGCTGAGGCTGGACCGCATCTACCTGCGCAACGCGACCAGCCATTCGCCGCGTATCCTGGGCACACGCCCCTGGACGCACCTCTCCGACCACTTGCCGCTGGCAGTTGAAGTCCATATGTAGATCAAGGACAGGCGAGTGGAATCGACCAGGGAGATGTCGGCGCGATCAGGCTTCGGTCCGCGGCCCACAAAAAAAGCCAGGCGCCCGTACCGCGCGCCTGGCCTTTTGATTCAAGCCTGCCGATCAGAAGATGTTGATCGGGTAATCGGCGATCAGACGAAACTCGTTGATGTCGCCTTCGGCCTGGTCAGCGTTGCCACGGTGCCATGCCTGACGCATGCGCAAGGACAGGTCCTTGAGCGAGCCGGTTTGAACCACGTATTTGGCTTCGACGTTGGTTTCATGATGCTTGCCGTCTTCACCGTAGCCATAACCGCCGTAAGTGCTATTTGAAGGCAAGTGGCTACCATCGATATCATCACCGGTGATATAGCGCGCCATGAAGCTCAAACCCGGCACGCCATAACTTGCCATGTTCAAGTCATAACGCGCTTGCCAGGATTTTTCGCCCGGGCCGTTGAAGTCAGAATATTGAACCGAGTTAGCCAGAAAGATCGAGTCGCCGGTATCGCCCGGGCCGTTAGTACCAAAGGCCACATAATCGAACGGGGTATCGCCATGAACTTTCTGATAGGCCAGAGTAACGGTGTGTGCCGACAGGAATGAATAAGCGGCTGCCAGCGACCAAGTGGTGTTGCTGATGTCGCCCGCCTTGGCCGAACCTGCGTCGTTAGTGCGGTAGATATTGAAATCGAAATTCACCGACTGTTGATCGGTGATCGGCTGTGTGTAATTGACGTTGGCGTAGTACTGATCCCACACATCTTTGAGGTTGGAACCGTACAGACTCAGGGACAAGTTATCGGACACTGCATACTTGCCGCCCGCGTAATCGATACTCGACGCCGTCACGTTGGCGTACGAAGCAAAGATATCGTGATCACTGTTCGTGGTAACCGGGCCATTGCCCCCGGTGAAGTGACCACCATCGAGTTCCAGACCGGCGATTTCACTGCTTAGCAGATTAAAACCGGTGGCCGTTTGCGGGAACAGGCGCGACCCACCTGCGGCAAATACCGGGGCCGTCGGCTGCAGATTGCCGTAGCGTAATTCGGTCTTGGAGATGCGCATTTTGATAGCACCGCCTGCGGTGCCGTACTCGTCTTCCGGATCACCGTGGCGATCGACTGGCAGGTTGCCGGTGCCTGCGGTGCCGCCACCGCCATCGAGTTTGAGACCCCAGTAACCATAGGCGTCCACGCCAAAACCTACCGTACCCTGGGTGAAACCGGAGCTGAAATTACCCAGCACGCCCTGGGTCCAGTCCTTGCGGTCGCCACCGCCGTTCTTGCCATCGCGGTTGAAATAATAGTTCTTCAGGTGAACGGTCAGGCTGCTGTCCTCGACAAAGCCCTTGGTTTCGGATTGATCACTGACAACCCCTGCCGCGGCCAGTTGACTTACACCCAGCGAGACCGCCAGCGTGACGAGGTTCCATTTCACAAACGTCATTGTTATCCCCTGTTTCAATAAAGGCCCAACGTTCCGGGCACCTGAAGCACAGGGGTTTCCCCTGATTCAGGCGATGTAACGAACGGTGGAGTAAGCGCTATGGCAGATGGGCTAAATACATCGATACCGTCATTGAAACTCACGGTGAATTTACAGGCTCAACGCCCGTTTCGTTATTGTCCAGCACGCGCCGCAAGCGCGTCGGTTGCAGGGTGTGCTCCCCTTGCCGAAAAACTTTTAGCACTTTCGTCGCCAACCGATGATTAATGAGTCGTGATAGTCACTATCGATTATCGTAATAGTGGGATTTGAGAACACAGTGTTACTGTGTTCGGCGATGAGAGAACACGTATCCATTGCCTGAAGAATCCGCAGCTTCAGGCACAGACACTTGCTCCACTTCATCATTCCTTTGGTAAGACTTTTTAGCCACCCCACTTTTCGTGCGGTGGCTTTTTTTATGAATTAAGTTTCATGTTCGCTTAACTGAGCACATTATGCCGAAATCAATTTCCAACATTATTATGATGAAACAGCACTTTAAGGGCCCGTTTACTGAGTGTACGGCTCAGTCGCCAGAGTCTGCACAAACCCTCTGATCCGCTCGCAGGCCTTCGCCAGCTGTGCGTCTGCGACGGTAAAGGACAAGCGCACAAAACCCTGGGCCGGTTCGCCAAAGGCCGCAGCGTCGAGCACCGAGACTTTCGCTTCGCGGTACAGGCGCCAGGCGAAGTCCAGCGAACTCAATCCAGTCCCGCGCACGTCCAATAGTACGAACATCCCGGCATCGGGTTTAAGTACCGAAATGCCCGGGCAATCGCGCAGCGCACTCACCACCAGGTCCCGTCGGCGCTGATAGAGCTCGCGCATACCCGCCGTGACCTCATCGTGGGCAACTACCGCCGCCAGCGCAGCTTGCATGACAAAACCGGGCAGCCCGTAGAGCATGCTCAGCAACAAGGTTTCGGCATGGGCGACCAACGTCGGCTCGGCGACCATCCAGCCAATTCGCCAACCGGTCATGGCGTGGGACTTGGAGAGACTGCCGATCACCACGCAGCGATTTTCCATGCCCGGCAGGCTCGCCAGACTCTGGTGCTCGCGCTCGTAGCACAGGCTTTCGTACACCTCATCGACGACCACCCACACATCATGGGCGATGGCCAGATCGGCGATCGCTTGCAGTTCTTCGAGATCCAGGACTACGCCTGTGGGGTTGTTCGGGTTGGAGAGGAAGATCGCGCGGGTACGCGCGGTGATCGCGGCTTTGAGTCTATCGGCGTTCAGGCGAAAGCCGCTGTCGGCATCGCACTCGACCCTGACCAGCGTTGCGCCGCAGGCTTTGAGTGTCGCCTCGTACGTCACGTACATCGGATCCAGCGCAATGACTTCGTCGCCAGTCTGCAACAGGCACAACGAGGCGACGAACAAAGCATTCTGCGCGCCCGCCACGGTAATGACATTTTGCGCCTGCAGCGGCCGACCCAGCCGGGCGGCATAACGCCGGGCAATGGCGCCACGCAGGTCCGGACGGCCAGCGATGTCGGTGTAATGGGTGTCGCCTGCGCGCAGGGCAGTCACTGCAGCCTCGGTGATGAACTCAGGCGTGGCGAAGTCTGGGTCGCCGACGCTGAGAATGATCACATCCTGGTCTGTGCGCTGTGCCAGGGTGGCGGCGTAATGAATGTCCCAGGCCGCAACGCCTTTTCCGGAGATTCGTTCGACCAGCGGGGAAAAGCGCATGCCAGAGCCTCTTTGAAGATGAGTCGCCAGGTTGGCGTAGTACCCACAGGGGGGGAAGCGGCCAACATAGTGCAAGGCCGGCGGTGGTTCAATCTCAGACACAGCCTGCAAGCACCTGCGAAACTGTGGAAGGGAACGTGATCGCGATTTGATTTTTTTACTCAGAATTTGCGATGAATGTTCTGGCCTGATCGCGAGCAAGCTGCCTCACACAGGCCCGGTTTTGCCAATTGACAGCACGGTGCCTGGGCGAACGGACGATCACAAATCAAACCGGTCCACCACCCGACGCCGCTCGTTGTCATCGCGCATGTCGTACCCCACCGTCGTGGAGATGTTGGTGTGGTGCGCCAGTTTCTGGGCGATGGCCAGGTCATGTTCCTCGATGACCCGGGTGATGAACGAGCGGCGAAAGTCGTGGGGCATGATCTCGACACCTACCTGCCGACCGCGCTGCTTGGCGATGAAGTAAATCGCGTGTTTGGTGATGCGCTCGCGAGTGATGTGGCTGCCGCGGCGGATGCGATTGAACAGAAAGACATCGTCCGGCACGCCCTCCGGCAAGCTGGCGCGACGTAATGTCAGCCAGTCATTGAGCGCATCGAACGCCCACACCGGCGCGTATTTGATCAACTGGCGATTGCCTTTGCCGGTGACACGCAAGCTGCGTTCGGCGAAATCCAGCTGCGCGAGGTCCAGATTCACCGATTCAGACTTGCGCATGCCCGAGCCGTACAAAATCGCGATCAGCGCCGCATCGCGCTTGCCCTGGGGCCTGGGATCGGCGGCACAGACCTCCATCAACTCCTTGATCAGCGTACGCCGGATGTTCCTGCCCCGACCCAGCCGCGTGCCGCCAATGGCCTTGATCGAGCGAATCTTCAACAGGTGCTCATGGCTGATCAGTTCCTGACGCCAGGCCTCGTTCATCACCCCGCGAATCGCGTTCACGTAGAGCGACGAGGTATTGGGCGCGTAATTATCATCACGAAGCGTCGACACCAGCGCCGTCACATGGCCGGGCTGCAACTGATGCCAGGGGATGTCGTGCAGGTCCACGTCGACGAACCCCAGCCGATCGGCGGCGTCCTGCAACACGTATTTGATGGTCAGCCGGCTGGAAGGCGCCAGGCGTGCCAGATACAGCGTCAACGGTGCCGCAACATCGGGCATGACCTGGGCAGCGCTGTCGCCAATGGCTGCTTCTATCGCCGTAGACTGGGGTAGATCGGGAATGAAATCGACAGGATGATCTGACACGTTCGTTAGGCGCTCCGGTGACGGCAAAGGCTCTGGCATGGCCTTTTACGACGCTTAAAATCACAACTCTACAGCACAGGGCGGGCGATTAATCAACCATGTTCAAGGGCGGTCGCATAGCGCGGGAGCAACACCAGCGCCTGGCCCACGCCCTGGCAACAGTGCGGCAAAGCGGCTGCATCCACCGGCCTGCGATCCCCCAATGCGCTGGCCTGGCCATGAAGACCCAGGGATTTATTGTCTGGAATCGTCAGGCACTTTCTGGTCTAGTAACGCGCGAATCGTTCCGAACCATTGTTGCGATTGCCCTGCCGTTCAACCCGCTGCACAGCTGACTGCTGCAAAGATAATAAGGTGCCCCGATGTCTGCCCAACGCTTCAAGATTGCCCTGACCTCCTTCGCCGTTCTGGCGTGTTTGACGACCGCAACCCTGGCCCTTGCCCATGCTCACCTGGACAGCCAGTCGCCGGCCGCCGACAGCGAAGTGACCTCGCCCAAAGAGCTGCGCCTGAACTTCTCGGAAGGCGTCGAGGAAAAATTCACCAAGGTCAGCATTCGCCTCGGCGGCCCGGGCGACAGCACTGAGATCGTCGCCGCGCAGAGCATCGCCACCGACCCTGCCGACAAGAAAATCCTCATCGTCACCCCTGCCGTGGCCCTGGCGCCCGGCAACTACAAGGTCGAATGGCACGCGGTCTCGGTCGATACTCACAAAAGCGAAGGCGTGTACCACTTCAAGGTGACGCCGTAACGCCATGCACGAAGCACTGATCCTGTGCCGCTTCGTGCATTTCGGCGCCGTGCTGTTGCTGTTCGGGATCTGCATGTTCGGGCTGCTGTTCAAGACGCAGCGTGCGGGCATTCAGACCGGCCTCCTGGCCCTGCGGCTTGAACGCATCAATCTGACCCTCGCTGTGGTTGCAGTGGTCAGCGCTGTGGCATGGCTGATGTTGACGGCGGGAAGCATGGCCGGGGATTGGCGCGAGGCATTCGATCCCGACACCGTGGGGCTGGTCCTCGGCAGCACGTTTTTCGGCCATGTCTGGATCTTCCATCTGGCTCTGTCCGTGCTGGTATTGCCGGGTGCCGTCGGCAAGCGTCAAGTTCCGGCGGTGCTGCAAACCACTCTAGTGGCGCTGCTGTTGTTTACGTTGGCGCCTGTCGGACACGGCGCGATGTTCGAGGGGATCGAAGGCCAGCTGTTGGTGCTCAATCAGATCATCCACCTGACCGGCGTCGGCACCTGGCTGGGTGGTCTGCTGATGCTGGCACTGCTCCTGAAAACGCCTCCCGCGCTGGACCTTAGGCAGATGCTTCTGCGCTTCAGCGGCATCGGCTACGGGCTGGTGGCCACGATTGTGGTGACCGGTCTGATCAATGTCCGCGCGTTGAGCGGTGCATTCTGGCCCGAGCCTGCGCTGGCAGGATTCGGTCTGGTGCTGGCGGTGAAGACTGCTCTGGTGCTGGCGATGCTGGTGCTGGCAGCGGCTAACCGCACCCTCGCCCGCGCTCAGGCACTCAACGTCCGGGCGCTGCAGGTCAGCGTGCTGCTGGAATGCACCTTCGGCGCATTGGCGCTGGCAGCGGTTTCACTGCTGGGGACGTTGCCGCCGATGCTGATGGGATGAGTGGTCGACGGGAATTGAATCGCAAGACTCGGAGTTTGCGCTGGGCACCGAACGATTAACCTGAGCAGCATCAGTCTTCAGAGGTCATGAGCCATGGCACGCACCCGATCTGTCATCCATCCTGAGCTTGTCGAGAACGATCCGCGCTGGCAAGCCGTGGTCGCCCGTGACGCGTCCCTGCAGGGCCAGTTCGTCTACGGCGTACGCACCACCGGTATTTATTGCCCGCCCGGCAGCACGGCGCGTCTGCCAAGACCTCAGAACGTCGAGTTCTTCGACACACCGGCCCAGGCCGAAGCCGCCGGTTATCGGCCCAGCCAGCGAGCCATCGCAACACAGGCGCGGCTCGGCGGCCAGCATGCCGCGATGGTCGCCCGGGCCTGTCAGCACATTGCCGAGGCCGAACACGTCCCCAGCCTGCACGATCTGGCCCGGCAGGCGAATATGAGTCCGTGGCATTTCCACCGGATCTTCAAAAGCGTGACCGGCCTGACGCCCAAAGGCTATGCCGCCGCTCACCGCGCACAGAAAATGCGGCAGAAGCTGGCCGACCCCGGCTCGATTACCGATGCCCTGTACGACGCAGGTTTTAACTCCAACAGCCGTTTCTATGAGACGTCCGACAAGCTGCTGGGGATGACGCCAACCGATTACCGCAAGGGCGGCAGCCGCAACACAATCCGCTTTGCGGTGGGTGAGTGTTCTCTGGGTTCGATTCTGGTGGCGCAAAGTGTGCGCGGTGTTTGTGCGATTCTGCTGGGCGATGACCCGCAACAGTTGGTGCGTGAGCTTCAGGACCAATTCCACAGCGCCACCCTTGTCGGTTGTGACCCAGCGTTCGAGCAGTTGGTAGCAACGGTGATAGGTTTCATCGAGGCACCGGGCGTGGGCCTTGATTTGCCGCTGGATGTGCAAGGCACCGCCTTTCAGCAACGGGTCTGGCAGGCCTTGGCGCAGATTCCGCCGGGCAGCACCGCCAGCTACGCCGAGATTGCCGAGCGCATCGGCGCGCCGAAATCGTTCAGGGCGGTGGCTCAGGCCTGCGGCGCCAACTGGCTTGCCGTCGCCATCCCCTGCCATCGAGTGGTACGCAGTGATGGCGCGCTGTCCGGCTATCGCTGGGGTGTGGAGCGCAAACAGGTCCTGCTTGCGCGTGAGGCGCGGCCTCAATCCAGGTCGGGGCCTCTGGACATTTGAGGCGATGAACCAGTCGGTAACAACTTCGTCAGGTGGGGGATGCGCCATCGGCTAGCCTTTTTTGACCCGGCCCCGGTCAACAATGGAGTATCAGCCTGATGGACGAGATTGACCCAAAACATGCAAGCACCCTGGACGCACCGACTTTCTGGCTGATCGCCAACCAACTCAATGCGCGTACCGAAGCGCAACGGCTGCAGTACATACAGGTGGGTTTCCCGCCCGGCTGGGTCAAGGCCACGCGAGCGGCGTTCAAGCTGTCGCCCCGACGCCTCGAGCAATTGCTCAACGTCTCGATGTCCACCCTGGAACGCCGGCAGCGGGACTTGCAGCCTCTGGATATGGTGGCGTCCGAACGCCTGGACCGTCTGGCCGATGTAGCGCTGCAAGCCGCCGCCGTGTTTAACAACCACGCCGTGGTCAGTCGGTGGATGGTCAGCAGTCATTCAGCGCTGGGTGACCAGACGCCACTGCGTCTGTGCGAAACCGAAATCGGCGTGCGTCAGGTTCGGCGTCTATTGCAGGCAATGGCCCGGACTAACGCTGAGTATCCACCACGACCCTGCCGCGAACCGTGCCATCGAGCAACTGCCCGGCTACTTCAATGGCCTCGCTCAGGCCAATCTCACGACTGATCAAGGCCAGTAAATCCAGATTCAAATCCACGCTCAGACGTTGCCAGGCATCAATGCGGTCCTGGTAAGGCCGCATCACGCTGTCGACTCCTGCCAGCGTCACGCCGCGCAGGATGAACGGCGCCACGGAGCCTGGAAATTCCATGCCCTGAGCCAGCCCGCACGCCGCGACGGTGCCCCGGTAGCGGGTGGTGGCGCAGACGTTGGCCAGCGTGTGGCTGCCAACTGAATCGATCGCGCCAGCCCAGCGTTCCTTGCCCAGGGGCCGGCCCGGCTCGGACAGCGTGGCGCGGTCGATGACGTCGGCGGCGCCAAGTTGTCTCAAGTAATCGCTTTGCTGCGGTCGCCCGGTTGAGGCCACCACGCGATAACCCAGTTTTGCCAACAACGCGATGGAGAAGCTGCCCACGCCACCATTGGCGCCGGTCACCAGCACCTCGCCTTTGTCCGGCGTCAGACCGTTTTTCTCCAGGGCCATGATGGCCAGCATCGCCGTATAGCCTGCCGTGCCAATGGCCATTGCCTGCGCCGCGGAAAAGGCCGCAGGCAGCGGGATCAGCCATTTGCCGTCGAGCCGGGCTTTTTGCGCAAGCCCGCCCCAATGCCCTTCGCCGACGCCCCAGCCGTTGAGCAACACCGCGTCACCGGCCTTGAAATCCGGGTGGCTGCTGTTTTCGACGGTGCCCGCCAGATCAACCCCAGGCACCATCGGAAACTTGCGCACCACCGGACCTTTGCCTGTGATCGCCAGGGCGTCCTTGTAATTGAGCGTGCTGTAGCTGACGTTGACCGTGACGTCCCCCGCCGGCAGATCAGCTTCATCAAGCGAGCCCAGCCGTGCGTGATAACCACTGTCGTCTTTGTCGATCAAAATGCCGTTGAACATGATTGCCTCCGATATAGACCGATCGTCTAGAAATGCGTGAGCAGCCTCCTGACGCGATGTGTCAGCGAGGGAGACCGCGAAGAAATCCTGTGATGAAGGTGTTAAGGGGCGCGTCGCTTTGCACTAGACGCGCGCGCAGTACCGCGCCTTCCCAACCGATCCAGAAGTACGCGGCCAGCTCCGCGCAATCAGTGCTGGCGGGCAACTCCTGGATCGCCTTCGCCTGTTCAAAACATCGCGCTAGACGACTTTGCCAAGACAGGAAAATCAGCTCCAGCTGCTCGCGGAACCCCTCGGGAAGCATGCTGACCTCTTGACCCAGATTGCCCACCAGGCATCCGCGTCTAAAATCATGCCGCGCCATGCTGGCCCTGGAATGTTGGACGAAACCGGCCAATCGCTCCAACGGCGTCAGGGTTTCATCGAGCAGCCATCGATCCAGCCGTCGCGCAAAATAGTGGGCGTAGCTCTCCAGCACCACCCGGCCAAAGGCTTGCTTGCTGGCGAAATAATGATAGAACGAACCCTTCGGCACACCGACGCGCTTGAGAATGGCATCGATGCCGGTGGCGGAGAAACTCTGTTCGGTGAGCACCTCGACCCCGCAACGCACAAGCGCCTCACGGGTATCGGCATGCTCGCGATCCACTTTGGGTGGACGTCCGGGCTTGCGGGGGATAGCAATGATTTCAGTCATGGGGCTGGATATTAGACTGATCGTCTATAAAATCCAGTTCGACTAAAGAGAACGGCTGCCCTGCCCCGATTTTTAACCGACTTTCAACTGGAGAACTGCCCATGATTGCCTGGCCCGACACGCGCCTGCTCAAGCTCCTGAATATCGAACTGCCACTGCTTCAAGCGCCCATGGCCGGTGCCAGCGGTTCAGCCATGGCGATTGCTGTCGGCAACGCGGGGGGGCTGCCGTCGCTACCTTGCGCCATGTTGAGCGCCGGGCAGATACGCGAGGAAGTCAGCTTGATCCGTCAGCACACCCGCGCCCCGCTTAACCTGAATTTCTTCTGTCACGCCAGCCCCGCCGCCAATCCGGAGGCCGACACGCACTGGAAAAACCTGCTGCAGCCCTACTATCAGGAACTGGGCGCGGATTTCGACGCGCCGACGCCACTGTCCAGCCGCAGCCCGTTCGATCAGGCAGCCTGTGAGTTGATTGAAGAGTTGAAACCTGAAGTGGTGAGCTTTCACTTTGGCCTGCCGGACGCATCGCTGGTTGCAAGGGTGAAAGCCGCTGGCGCGACCATCCTCTCCTCGGCCACTACGGTCGAGGAAGCGATCTGGCTGGAGGCGCAGGGCTGCGACGCGATAATCGCCATGGGCTCCGAGGCGGGCGGTCATCGCGGGATGTTTCTCAGCGATCAGTTGCACACCCAGGTGGGGACAATGGCGCTGGTGCCGCAGATCGCCGATGCGGTCAGCGTGCCGGTGATTGCCGCAGGCGGCATTGCCGACGGGCGCGGCATCGCGGCAGCCTTCATCCTCGGGGCGTCGGCCGTGCAGATCGGCACAGCGTACCTGTTCTGCCCGGAAGCGAAAGTGACGGCGCTGCACCACAAGGCCCTGCGTACAGCCACCGACAGCCAGACGGCCCTGACCAACATCTTCACCGGCCGCCCGGCGCGGGGCATCGTCAATCGAATCATGCGCGAGCTGGGCCCGATCAGCCCGCTGGCACCCGCATTCCCCACCGCAGGCGGCGCTCTGATGCCGCTGCGGGCCAAGGCGGAACCCCAGGGCGATGATGGTTTCCAGAATCTGTGGGCCGGGCAAGCCGTGGGCATCAAACACGAACTGTCTGCCGGCGACCTGACGCGCAAACTGGCGATCGAGGCGCTGGAGAAGCTTGGCGGTTATTGAGTCGCTTCGCGTTGTCGCGGCATTTATCGCCTTTGATTCTCGCCGAAGGCCGCAGGCGTTCAGCTTGCTGACGATCTGCCGGGCACCGGCAGCCAAGTGCCCGTACGCGGTGCATCAGGTGTCATGCAGGCGGCGCAAACGGGATCGCTTCGCGCCCCCTCGCGGGCAAGCCTCGCGCCTACGCCTTGGGCCGAAGCGCAGGCAGAAGCAGAAATCCGCCGCGCATTAAATCTGTGCTTCCTTGAGTCGACGAGGCGCTATATATTTCCGTTCATAGCGATTGGCCTGTACGGCCGCCTTCTCCCATGACCTCAACCAACCAGCCCGGAGCTGTTTCATGCGCGCCAACGCCCTTCGCATCACCGTCAAATCCCTTGCGCTCGCCGTTGCCTTCGCCTCGGCGGGCAGTGCTTTCGCTGATGAAGTGCAAGTCGCGGTGGCTGCCAACTTCACCGCTCCAATCCAGGCCATCGCCAAAGACTTCGAAGCGGACACCGGCCACAAACTGGTGGCCTCCTTTGGCGCCACCGGGCAGTTCTACACCCAGATCAAAAAAGGCGCGCCGTTTGAGGTGTTCCTCGCCGCCGACGACACCACGCCCGCCAGGCTTGAGCAGGAAAACGAGATCGTCAAAGGCTCGCGCTTTACCTATGCCGTCGGCACCCTGGCGCTGTGGTCGGCCAAAGAGGGCTATGTCGATGACCAGGGCGCGGTACTGAAGAAAAACGAGTATCAGCACCTGTCCATCGCCAACCCGAAAGCTGCCCCCTACGGCCTGGCCGCAACCCAAGTGCTGACAAAACTTGGCCTGACCGACGCCACCAAAAGCAAAATCGTTGAAGGCCAGAGCATCGCCCAGGCCTACCAGTTCGTGTCCACCGGCAACGCCGAGCTGGGTTTTGTCGCGCTGTCCCAGGTGTACAAGGACGGCAAACTGAACAGCGGTTCGGCGTGGATCGTGCCGGCCAACCTGCATGAACCGATCAAGCAAGACGCCGTGATCCTCAACAAAGGCAAGGACAGCGTGGCTGCCAAAGCCCTGATGGACTACCTCAAGGGCCCCAAAGCCGCTGCGGTGATCAAGTCCTTCGGGTATCAGCTGTAAATGCACCTGGGCAGTGCGGACCTTGCGGCCATCTGGCTGACGCTGAAACTGGCGTCGCTGACCACCGTCATTTTGCTGATTGTCGGCACCCCCATCGCGTTGTGGCTGGCCCGCACGACGTCCTGGCTCAAAGGCCCGATTGGCGCAGTGGTCGCACTGCCGCTGGTGTTGCCGCCCACGGTGATCGGCTTCTATCTGTTGCTGCTGCTCGGCCCTGACGGCGCGCTGGGCCAATTGACCCAAAGCCTGGGGCTAGGGACCTTGACGTTCAGTTTCACGGGGCTGGTCATTGGCTCGGTGCTGTACTCGATGCCCTTCGTGGTCCAGCCGCTGCAAAACGCTTTCGTGGCGATTGGCAACCGGCCGCTGGAAGTGGCGGCCACCCTGCGCGCCAACCCGTGGGATACGTTTTTCTCCGTTGTTTTGCCGCTGGCCAGACCCGGGTTCATCACCGGCGCCATTCTCGGCTTTGCCCACACCGTCGGCGAGTTCGGTGTGGTGCTGATGATCGGCGGCAACATTCCGGACAAGACCCGGGTGGTCTCCACGCAGATCTTCAATCACGTCGAGTCCATGGAATATCTGCAGGCGCACTGGCTGTCGGGCTTTATGCTGGTGTTCTCTTTCCTGGTTCTGTTGGCGCTTTACTCCAGCGGCAAGACCAAAGCCGGCTGGAGCTGAGCCATGAACTTACCCCTTGAAATCCGCCTGAGCGTGGACTTTAAAGACTTTGCACTGAACGTCGACCTGGCACTGCCCGGGCGTGGCGTCAGTGCGCTATACGGCCACTCGGGCTCGGGCAAGACCACTTGCCTGCGCTGCATCGCGGGGCTGGAGAAGGCCGCTGACGGCCTGATCCGCATCAACGGCGAAACCTGGCAGGACAGCGCCAGGGGCGTATTTCTGGCGCCGCACAAACGCTCGCTCGGCTACGTGTTTCAGGAAGCCAGCCTGTTCCCGCACCTCACCGTGAAAGGCAATCTGGAATTTGGGCTCCGGCGCATCCCTGCTCATGAAAGACGCGTGCAACTGGACCACGCCAGCGAACTGCTGGGGATCGACCACCTGCTGACGCGTCAGCCTGGCAACCTCTCCGGCGGGGAGCGTCAACGGGTCGGCATCGCCCGTGCGCTGCTGACCAGCCCGAAATTACTGCTGCTGGATGAACCGCTGGCTGCGCTGGATACCAAACGCAAAAGCGAAATCCTGCCGTATCTGGAACGGCTGCATGACGAGCTGGAAATCCCGATGCTTTACGTCAGCCACTCTCAGGACGAAGTGGCGCGGCTGGCTGATCATCTGGTGCTGCTCAACGACGGCAAAGTGCTCGCCAGCGGCCCTATCGGCGAAACCCTGGCGCGGCTCGATCTGCCGCTGGCCATGGGCGACGACGCCGGTGTGGTGATCGAGGGCACCGTCATTGCTTACGACAGCGCCTACCAGCTGCTGACCGTGCGCTTGCCCGACAGCCCACTGACCATTCGCGTCGCCCACTCGCCGCTGCAACCGGGCAAACCGCTGCGCTTTAAAATTCAGGCGCGAGACGTCAGCCTCAATCTGCAGCCCGATGAGCACAGCAGCATTCTCAACCGCCTGCCGGTGACCATCGTCAGTGAAGTACCGGCCGACAACGCGGCTCACGTGCTTGTGCGGATGAACGCAGGTGGCACGCCCCTGCTCGCGCGCATCACCCGATTCTCCCGGGACCAGCTGCAACTGCATCCCGGCCTGCAGCTCTGGGCCCAAATCAAGTCCGTGGCGCTGCTCGCCTGAGCACTCGACAGGCTCTTATGCAGGGGCACGTTAAATTCTCGGCACGACTGGAAACGACGGCGGTCAATCACAAGACCAGCCATCAGGACAATCCGTCATGCCCGATTCCGACGTCATCGCTCAGCTTCCCAAGGATTTGCACTACGTCGATGACAGCCAGCCCGGTTTCAGTCGCAAAGTCCTGCGGGGTAAGTTCGTTTATTTCGACAAGGCCGGCGAGCGCATCCGTGACGAAGCGGTGATCAAGCGCATCAACGCGCTGGTGATACCGCCTGCCTACACCGACGTGTGGATATGTGCCGACCCTCGTGGTCATTTGCAGGCCACGGGCCGTGACGCCAAGGGTCGCAAACAGTACCGTTATCACCCGCGCTGGCGCGAGATTCGCGACGAGAACAAGTATTCGCGGATGATCGCCTTCGGCATCGCGCTGCCCAAAGTGCGCAAGCAACTGGAAGCACAGCTTGCAGTCCCCGGCATGGGTCGCGACAAGGTCATGGCGACTGTGGTGTCGCTGCTCGACGCGACGTTGATCCGCATCGGCAACACCCAGTATGCCCGGGACAATCGCTCCTACGGCCTGACCACCCTGCGCAACAAACACGTGGACGTCAAAGGCAGCGAAATCCTGTTTGAGTTTCGTGGCAAGAGCGGCGTCGAGCATCAGATCAGCGTCAAGGATCGGCGCCTGGCCACCATCATCAAGCGCTGCATGGAGTTGCCCGGGCAGAACCTGTTCCAGTATCTGGACGACGACGGCCAGCGGCACACGGTTTCGTCCTCGGACATCAACAACTATCTGCACGAACTCACCGGTGCTGATTTCACGGCCAAGGATTACCGCACCTGGGCCGGCAGCGCCCTGGCCCTGGCCACGTTGAGCAAGCTTGACTGGCAACCGGCCGCCGATGCCAAGAAGCACATCGTCAATATGATCAAGGTCGTTTCGCAGCAACTGGGTAATACGCCTGCGGTGTGCCGCAAGTGCTATATCCACCCGGCCGTACTGGAAGGGTTCTTGGTGGGGGATCTGCACAAGCTGCCTCCGTCACGCCAACGCAAGGGCCTGCGCCAGGAAGAAGTCGCACTGGCGAACTTTCTCAAGGGCCTGCAAGCGCAGCTCGAAAAGCAGGCCAGCTGAACCCCAAAGGCCGAGCCTGAAGGCTCGGCGCATTCAACAGCCGACAGAGGAACTTCACATGGCCCATGACAAGCACGACCAGCACGGTGAGAATCTCAACGATCCGCACGCAAGACCGGCCGACATCGCCGACCACGAAGACCGAGTCGAGGAGACCCGGCAGGAGCAAGCCCGGACCGGGGGCGAGCATGACGACCAGGGCCACACCCCGAAAATCCCCAGCGCCGATTAAGCGCTCCGACAAGGCTGGACCATGACCTCCAAACCACCCTCTCCCGCTGACGCCATCACTTCCCCTTCTGCTCCACCTGCGCCCGGCTCCAGCGGATTTGTCCGGGTGCGGGGCGCCCGCGAGCATAATTTGAAGGATGTCGATGTCGACATTCCCCGGGACGCTCTGGTGGTTTTCACCGGCGTGTCCGGGTCAGGCAAGTCATCGCTGGCGTTTTCCACGGTCTATGCCGAAGCCCAGCGGCGTTATTTCGAATCTGTCGCGCCCTATGCCAGACGGCTGATTGATCAGGTGGGCGTGCCGGACGTTGATTCAATCGATGGGCTGCCTCCCGCTGTCGCCTTGCAACAGCAGCGCGGAACGCCGAGCACTCGCTCCTCGGTGGGCAGCGTCACGACGCTTTCCAGCCTGATTCGCATGCTGTACTCCCGCGCCGGCAACTATCCACCCGGCCAGCCGATGCTGTACGCCGAAGACTTCTCGCCCAATCTGCCCCAGGGTGCTTGCCCGGAGTGCCATGGTCTGGGTCGGGTGTATGAGGTCACCGAACAACTGATGGTGCCTGATGACTCGCTGACCATTCGCCAGCGCGCCATCGCGTCATGGCCGCCTGCCTGGCAGGGTCAGAACCAGCGGGACATCCTGGTGACACTGGGTTATGACGTGGATGTCCCGTGGCGCGATCTGCCGAAAAAGCAACGCGACTGGATACTGTTCACCGAGGAGTCCCCCACCGTGCCGGTCTATGCGGGGCTGACGCCTGAAGAAACCAGGGTGGCCCTCAAGCGCAAGGTTGAGCCCAGCTATCAGGGCACCTTCATCGGCGCCCGGCGCTATGTGCTGCACACCTTCACTCACTCGCAAAGCGCCCTGATGAAAAAGCGCGTATCGCAATTCATGCGCGGTAGCCCCTGTCCGCTGTGCGACGGCAAACGGCTCAAGCGTGAGGCGCTGTCGGTGACGTTCGCCGGACTGGATATCGGCGAGCTGCAGCAGATGCCGTTGCTGAGTCTGGCCGAGGTTTTGCGCCCCGTCGCGGCGGGCAGCTTCGACCAGGAGCGTCAGGATGACGGCGGGACGCTGGACCGCGCCCAGATGGACAAGGCGCGCAAGAAGAGGGTCAAGGCAGGCGGCTCGGCGCACGACGCTGCACCCGATGTGCGCGCGACGCCCAATCTGTCGATCGAGAAACGCCTGGCAGCGCAGCGGATTGCCCAGGATTTGCTGGCCCGCGTCAGCACACTGACTGACCTGGGCCTGGGTTATCTGGCGCTTGAACGCAGTACGCCTACGCTGTCGTCCGGCGAACTGCAGCGCCTGCGCCTGGCAACGCAATTGGGCTCCCAGCTATTCGGCGTGATCTACGTACTCGACGAGCCTTCGGCGGGGCTGCATCCGGCGGACAGCGAAGCGTTGTTCCAGGCCCTGCTGCAACTCAAGGCGGCGGGCAATTCCTTGTTCGTGGTTGAACACGATCTGGAAACCATGCGCCGCGCTGACTGGCTGATCGACGTGGGTCCTGCTGCCGGAGAGCATGGCGGGCAAGTGCTCTACAGCGGGCCGCCTGCGGGGCTTGCCGATGTCCAGGCGTCACAAACCCGTGAGCACCTATTCGCCACGCCAGTGACGCAGACCGAGCCACGACGTACGCCATCGGGATGGCTGGCGCTCGAGGGCATCACGCGCAACAACCTGAACCAGCTGAACGCTGAATTTCCATTGGGCTGCTTCACCTCGGTGACCGGGGTTTCCGGGTCGGGTAAGTCGAGCCTTGTCAGCCAGGCGTTGCTCGAACTGGTGGGCAGCGCCTTGGGGCGACCCGGGACCGTAGCCGCGGAGCAGGAAGAGCCGAGCCTTGAGGATGATGCGCCACAAGTGACTGACGGACGCATCACCGGTGGCCTCGACGCCATTACACGTCTGGTGCAAGTGGACCAGAAGCCAATCGGACGCACACCCCGCTCCAACCTTGCGACCTACACCGGGTTGTTCGACAACGTGCGCAAGCTGTTTGCCGCCACCCCTGACGCCCGGTCCCGCCACTACGATGCAGGACAGTTTTCCTTCAACGTCGCCAAGGGCCGCTGCCCCGTGTGCGAGGGCGAAGGGTTTGTCAGCGTCGAGTTGTTGTTCATGCCGAGCGTCTATGCGCCCTGCCCGACCTGTCACGGTGCCCGTTACAACCCTGAAACGCTTGCGATTGTGTGGGAAGGCCTGAGCATTGCCGATGTATTGCACCTGACCGTGGATCAAGCGGTTGAGGTTTTCGCCTCACAACCTGGGGTACTTCGTTCGCTGTCGGTGCTGCAGGACATCGGCCTGGGCTACCTGCGCCTGGGTCAGCCTGCTACCGAGCTGTCAGGGGGTGAGGCACAACGCATCAAGCTTGCCACCGAACTGCAGCGCTCTCAGCGGGGCGCCACGCTTTACGTCCTCGACGAGCCGACCACCGGATTGCACCCGTGCGATGTCGACCGATTGCTCAGGCAACTGAATACGCTGGTCGATGGTGGGCATACGGTGATTGTGGTCGAGCATGAGATGCGTGTTGTGGCTCAAAGCGACTGGGTGATGGATATTGGCCCGGGTGCTGGCGACAAAGGTGGCTTGATCGTCGCTGCCGGTACACCTGAACAGGTGATCAAGGCCAAGACCAGCCGTACAGCGCCGTTCCTGAAAAAGGCACTGCACGGTCAGTGAGGGGTAACGTCAGGCCGGTGACTGGATCTCGATATCCGAGAAGCCCAGCAACTGAGCCTGACGCATCACTTCGTCAGGTGAGGCATCGGCATTGGGCATGTTCAGGCTGTTTTCGGAATCGCCGAAATGCAACTGGATCAAGTGCATGGCTGCCTGGTCTGCCGAGAGATGGGCAGTGGCCAGATCGAAGGTATGACTGCGAGGGTTTTGCTCGAACAGGTAACTGACAGTGTGCAGAGGCATGAGGGACTTCCTTTGAGGGACCGACTGAGTTGATTATCCTGACCATTCGGTCAGATAAATGTTCAATCGGGCACTCGTCTTCCTCTGCTCACCACCGACTGCCGCCGACGTACGCTCGCTGCTGAATCAAGCCGCAGCAAGCCCTGTGGGCTTGGTTCGCGTCAGCGGATCACGGCGCAGGTAACGCAGCCACACGGCGAACGCCTGCTGCTGACGCAGATGAGCTTCGTGCCAACCTGCGCTGCCAACCTGATCAAGACCGATAAGCATCATGGCCGCAGTGGCCCTATTGAGTTCGGAGAGCAGCTTTTGGCTGTCTTGGGTATGAATTTCAACGGGTTGCATAGGATGTCTCGAATGGCTGGACACTCTACAGACCACACTCTTCGGGGTTTAATTCATAGCGACCTATCTACTCTGACGAGCGGTAGCCAGTCGCGATCATCAGTACGAAGGTTCGCATTGGCGGAAAAGCAGATAGGTGCGGAAGTGAGGAGAGCATTAACGCGCGGAGTTGCCGACTTCAAAAACGACTCAGGCGCTTCGGATTACTCCGCAAGCGCCTGGCTTTTTGTATGGTGCCCCGAGCCGGAGTCGAACCGGCACATCCTTTCGGACGACGGATTTTAAGTCCGGTGTGTCTACCAATTTCACCATCAGGGCGGTAGCACGGGTGTTCGCCTGCATCTTGCTCAGCAAGCGACCTGCGCAACGAGAGGGGGAATATATACATCCCTTCCCTGTGACGCAAGGGTCCGCACCCGCTAAATGCGACACATTTTCTCACACGACTGCGCTAAAAAAGCACTAAAAATCAGTCATCTACAAAGCTGCATTCGCTGGCGCACCCTCGACGCCAAGCATGGCGGACCTACTCGTGATGACTACCCAAGACGAAAATAAATCGTCAGGTGGCTTAACGGCAGGCCGAGGTCGGAATCGAATCGGCGTAAGCGGATTTGCGATCCGAGGGGAGTTCCATTGCTGTGAGGCATTTGATTGCGGAACCAAATTGGCTGCGGTTAGGAACGCTGTACCCTCATTTTCACCTAAGTGAAAAAGAGGTCCGGTAGATTGTCACGGAAGACCTGGACCATCTGGGCGCGGCCGCAGCTAACCGAATCCTCGATGTTATCGAGGAACGCGTCGTCAACGGCGGGCCAGACAAGAGCGGAAAATCGCCGTGTGCTAGCTTGGCAGGCCGTCGGAGGATCCGGACGGGCGATACCCGTAGTGTCGTCGGCGGCGGCACCTCAAGTTCTTCCGTCCACGATTCGAATCGAAGTGCCTCATTCAAAAGGCGTAGTCGTTGTGACTTGGCCGGCAGAACATTCAGCGGCGTGTTCCGCTTTCCTGCGAGACCTGCTGCGATGATCCGCATCGACTTCATCTGGCTCGCCACCGACCCCATGGACATGCGGGCCGGCACTGATACCGCGCTGGCACGAGTTGTGGCGGTGTTCGGTGCGGCGAAGCCGCACTGTGCTTATCTGTTCGCCAACCGCCGCGCCAATCGCATGCAAGTACTGGTGCATGACGGCGTGGGGATTTGGCTTGCCGCCCGGCGTTTAAATCAAGGACGCTCCTTCTGGCCGGGTGCGCGACACGGCTCCGAAGTTGAGTTGAACGCCGAGCAACTTCAGGCCTTGGTGCTCGGGCTACCTTGGCAGCGCGTCGGTGCAGGCGGAATCATCTCGATGCTTTAACACCTGCCATGGCGCGCTTGCCAGCGCAATTGGCCCATCAGCCTATCGTCGCCACCAGCCCTCTCTGACAAAATCGGCGTCATGACTTCGCATCCAAATCTCGATCAATTAAACCCTGAACAACTGCGGGCCTTGGCGGCGCAGTTGATCCAGCGCGCCGAGACAATGGACAAGCAAATCACCCATCACAAATCGGTCAACGAGAAGCTGGCCCATGAGATCGCGCTGCTCAAGCGCTTCAAGTTTGCCAAGCGCAGCGAGCAGCTAAGTCCGGATCAGGCCAGCTTGCTTGACGATTTGATCGACACCGATATCGCCGCTATCGAAGCGGAGCTTGAGGCACTGCAACCGGCAGCTGTCGGAGCCAAAGTGCGCTAGCAACCCAAGCGCGCACCGCTGCCACCGCAATTTCCACGCACGCTGATCCATCACGAGCCGGACAACAGCCACTGCCAATGCGGCTGCGCCCTCAAACGCGTCGGTGAATATGCCAGCGAAAAGCTCGACTACACACCGGGCGTGTTTACCGTCGAGCGCCACATCCCTGGGAAATGGGTCTGTGAACAATGCGAAACGCTGATCCAGGCACCGGTACCGGCGCACGTCATCGACAAGGGTACATGGGATGCTCTGCGGAACACCCTGTCCCATCGGGCATGGCGGCCCTATTGCTCAAGAACAAACGCTGGCTGGTGACATTTCAGGATAACGGCGAGCCGCAGTTGCTGAGCGTCCCGCAAAACGCGGCAGTCTTCACACCAGAGAAAATGCTTAGTTGGGTGCGTGAACATGACGGGGCTTATCTCACGTTCCTGCCGGAGCTGTTGCATGCCATTGGCGACAGACTCAACTCCGGCTGAGCAAGACGTCAGCGCCAACCCTGCGATGGTTGTGCAATGTCCCCAGAAACTTCGTTCACATGCATGCCGAGTGCACGCTTACAGCAATCGGTTCAGCAGGTCAGGCTCCCAATTCATGATTACCAATTCCTGGGAGCTTTTAGCCTTGGCCGTTCGCTGGTTTGCAGTCGTGTACTGGATCTCCAGGCTTTCGACGTGCAACCCAGCGAACGCCTTACGAATATCCGGATGATCATTGATGCTCACCATCACCATCACCCTGCCCTTGCAGCGCCGCATGAAGTCATGCCATTCGCTCGTACTGCTCGAATGGGAAGTCCACGCCATAGCCAGCGGTGTTCCAATACGGCGGGTCCATGTAGTGGAAGGTATGGGGACGGTCATAACGCTCGGCACAGTCCAGCCAGGATAGGTTTTCGATGTACGTGCCTGAAAGTCGTTGCCAGGCTGCAGAAAGGTTTTCCTCTATCCGCAGCAGATTGATGGCCGGGCCAGTGGTGGCGGTACCAAAGGTCTGCCCGGAGACCTTGCCGCCGAACGCATGGTGCTGCAGGTAAAAGAATCGGGCGGCGCGCTGGATGTCCGTCAGCGTTTCCGGCCGAGCGACCTTGTGCCACTCAAAAATCTGCCGGGAGCTAAGCGCCCATTTGAATTGACGGACCAACTCTTCAAGATGGTTCTGCACCACGCGGTACAGGTTCACCAACTCGCCGTTGATGTCGTTGAGGACTTATGCAGGCGCAGGTTGTGGCCGCATGAAGAACAACGCAGCACCGCCAGCGAAGAACTCGATGTAGCATTCGTGCGGCGGAAAAAGCGGGATGAGACGATCAGCGAGGCGACGTTTGCCGCCCATCCATGGAATGATGGGGGATTGATTCATTGTGTGAGCAAGCCTTATGGGAAGGAAAAAACGGCGCTAGACTCGCTGTGCTTTGTGCACGAAGCGGGAGCCTTGGCTGGGCTTGCAAGTAATAGCTGCGGGTTTGGCGTTCAGCCCGGATGTTGACGCATTCGGGCTGATCGCTTCTTTGTAGGTGGTCGCACTCTTCTGCTGAAGCTTCTCGAACAAATGCCCGAAACATTTCGCGGGATCGTGCCTACTCTGCACTACTGACTAGAGTTTGCTGAATTCAAGTGATCCGCCTAAATGGTCGCTACCCCTAACCGGCTAATCACTCAAACTGAAATCACGTGCTTTCTCGCTGTTGAAGCATGTATCGCAAGAGCCTGGATTGAGGGTCGATCACTTTTCTTGCGCGGTAAGCGCAGAAAGGTCTGCTCTAGTTCGCTATAGTTCGTGTTCTTTAGGTGGGCAGACAAGCAAATCAACCCTTGGTCAACCCAAAGATGTCCGAGATCAAACAAGGTGTGCACGTCCGCTCGCAGCAGGAGGCCGTTATCTACCCTGTTGGTGTGCGCTCCTCGGTAAGGGACAATATGGGCCGCTTCCAGTACCTCCATCGTATTGCAGCCGGTAACGGCACAGGTTCCTTCATAGGCATCAAAGAGTGCCCGTCGAAACGCGGCTTGGCCTCTTCGAATCACTATTGCTCGACTTATTCGAGCACGCGCATCGGGCTCGTCAATAAAACTAAAATCACCCGATTGTTCGGCGAGTAGCTCTGCTACCTCTAACTCTTCCGAAAGCATGCTCGTCGAAAATTCCCGCGTGCGCATTTTACTTTTCGTCGTAACGGTATCACTGCGATATAGCTCCCAAATACCATGGATCGCAGGGTCGTACTGCTCATACAATAAGACTTCGCTGCCTACTGGGCGCCTTTTGAATAAAAGGTCGTAGCGGTGACCCCGATCTGTACGCGGCGGCTCGTGGCCTTGGTGGTGGCCCCGCGCAAAATCATTGACAGTGATTAGCCGTAAGTCGGCATCAAGATTGCCTTCCTTGAATTCCGGTTCGGACATATGCAGTTCATTCAGCAACCGTCGCCTTGAGCAAGGCACGTTTAATCTGCGGACGGCGTCAAATACCTTTTGCCACTCTGTTTTATTTTTTTTCAGGGGGAGAATTGGAAGGGAGTTTGATGTGACAGTTGCTATATCTGGCACCTCGTCGGAAGGCGCGTATTCGATTTTAACTGAGTCCCGAGCGCGTAGCGCACGCTGCCCGTCCACCCCCTTTAGGTCGATAAGGTACTCATCTGTTTGAAGGAGTCTCGCAGCCTCGGTGAGGTCTAAAGCGTAGATTTTGTTGATTGCATAGTTAGTAGACGTCCCGGATGCAGCAGCGCTTTTCTTCGAATTGAGCACGTAACGTCCCGATGCATCCGGTTTAGCAATAAATAGCTTTCCTAACGCAGATTTACTTGAACCCGTGGCGCTGATGCTGGTAACGGTTTTGCTCAAAACTTGACCCTCGCATTGGGGCAACAGCCCGAAATCGCCCATTCATAAGAATGACATTTGGTGAGCCGCAATAAACGCTACGTAAAATGCAAAAAAGAGTGTAAGCATCTTCACGGCGTTATGCCATCATAGCCCTTCTTTTCGCACGTCCTATCCCAATGACGTTCGCGCTGTGTCCCCCAAATAAAGGATGTTTGATTTGAAACGGATTTGTACCGCCAGCGTCGGAAAGCGGGTTCGACTTTTCGCCATTATCGTTTCCGCTCTCGCAGTCACTGGCTGCTCCACAACCCTCCCTATTAACTACATTCCCTCAGCATCTATCAGAGGCGCGGGGCCTGTAGAAGTGGGAGAGTTTGCCTATACCCCTGCTGATCAAAAAAAGGTCGACAGCGACGAATTTCAAAAAGCAACGGGAGCGATTGGCTACATTCACATCTCGCAGCCCGTTCCGGAGCTTTTCCGCACAGCCTTGCGCAAGGAACTGGTTTCAGGCGGCTACTCTGTCGAAAAGGATGCGCCCGTTGAAATCACCGGTGACGTCACTCGCTTTCTATATGACTGGATTGGCGTCGTGGAGGTCGACTTTTACGTTGACGTCACTTTCAGGCTGAAGAAGAACGGCCAGGAAGTGCTTGTTTATAAGGCTTCCAGTCATCAGAAAGCTCCGAAAACAATGGCCCAAGATACCGAAGCGGTTAGAGCTGCTATCTCCGAATGCATTGATCAGTTTTTTATGGAAGCACGTTCCAGAAAACTGCTCTGAGACCTTGGCTTTTGACGAGCTTATACGTGGCTGCATCGCGCAGCCACGTTCTTTGGTTAGGGCGATTCGGCGCAAAGCACGCGCTTTGCCAATCCCCAAAATCTTCATTCGCGTAGCTCGGTTGCAAACCGAAAGACCTAAGGATTGAAATATGTATCGTGCAGTTTTTCTTTTCGTAATGCTCAGTTTGTTAGCTGGCTGTGGCTCAGAGCCAACGCAACCTGAGGTACCGGACCCAAGCACTCATCTTGCACCATCCGAACAGCCCGGGACAGTAATAGTTATCTCAAATGCTGAATTCCCGTGGGCCGCGAGAGACGTTGCCAGCGTACTTGGTTCAAATGCGAGAGCGTACGACTTGAGCCTTTTCGAAGCGCGTCGACAGGTAATGTACAACCCGAACGTGACGGGCCTAGTTGAAGTAGTGCTCAATCTTGACCAAGCGTACGAGACAGTAGCCGCTGTGTGCCGGGATAAAAGTACAACAAAGGTTTGGCAGGAAACCCGAGTTATAAATTTCATGGGAGGGAGCGGCTGGCCCGTGACATGACTGGTGCTTTGGTCACTAAAGTCAGAGGCATGCATTGTCCGTGAGTGGCGCACTACGTCGCGTAAGCCTTTAATTACTTGATATTTCGCTCACAATCCTTGACAAGCCTTCAACGCAATCAATCCCCGATCCTCGTCATCGGTGATCCCGATAATCCATTGAGCATGCGCTGGGTCAAGTGGGCTCTACGGGCTCCGTGAACCAAGCCGCTGGGGCCGGTACCGGGCGGCAATCCACAGCCACCGGCACTGTTCGCGTCGAGGCGGACTGACAGCCGTAACTTAGTAGTAGCAAGGCGACCACGCAGACGTGCTTGGTTTTTCTGAGCATTGGTCAACTCGGTGTAGTGGGTTTTGTCGATGATCTGCAGGCGCACTCGTAGCGCGTCCTGCTCGGCGTCTTGTTCGCGCCGTTTGTCATTGGCCGCGGTGCCAGCTTGTCGAGGACCTGGCTGTGCTCCAGCGTCTTTTTGGACAGCTGGGCGCTGTTGCGCCAGTCCTGCACCCGCCACGCACCGACGACCGAAGCTGTGATCAAGCAGACGACGAGCACCGAGGCGGCCGCTATGCGATACGGCGCCGGAATCAGATCCACGAGGCTCATTCCAGTAAACCGCCAGCAGCCGTGAATCTTGGTAGCGGATGCTCGAGCTTGTGCTCGCGCTGGTTGTAACCCGCACCCGGAAAGCTCGCCCACAAGTTGCGGCATTTACTGATCGCCACGGCAATGAGTCACTGCTTGTTGGTTCGATTTACGATGGTGACCATAATCTTCGCACTGTGTCGAAATCGGAGGATGAAATGAAAGGAAGCTGCGCTTGTGGGGTTGTAGGTTATGAGATCGATAGCATTGATATGCCAATTAGCCATTGTCATTGTAGTACCTGCCGGAAAACCCATGCTGCTTATGTCTCCACTGCTGGGGTGCTGAGAGAGCATTTTAAATGGACTCAAGGCTTGGACGCATTGAGGGCTTTCGAGTCATCTCCTGGCAAGATCCGGCACTTCTGCTCCCGCTGCGTACCACCTCTTGCAGCTGAGCGTAACGGTTCAGCTGCAATGATCGTGGGCGTTGCGACGTTAGACGAGGAGCCTGGCTATAGGCCCGAGTATCACATCTGGACGGAGCAGGACGTAGCTTGGCTGGATGGGGAAGATCTCCCAAGATATTCACGATGGCAGCATGATCGATAAGAGGAACGTTGCCTGGTCATATCGCCCGTTAGATGCGTATGCGGACGCCAACGGTCTCGAATGTGCGAGTTCGGAATGCGTGTTGGCTAGACGCTTACAAAAGGAAAAGCGTCCGCGCAATCAGATTGTCCATTGACAACGAAATGCCTGGACTTGCGTGTTTGTTGAGGATCTGCTGGAGCGGCGCCGGCTGTCGAGCATTCGGGGTTCGATGCTCATCACCAACAAGTCAGGCTTGCGCATGAGCATGGCCATGATGAACAACCGCTGGGTCGAAGCTCGGGAAAGGACAGCATCTGATGTAACCTGTACTTTTTATGCAGTGTGCGATTGCCGCTGAGTATTTTCGAAGTGCCTAGTTTGAAACGGCATTAGCGCTTGAACCTTCAATCCTAGACCTTTATCCAAGCCCCATGAGAGAGCCAATCGATCTGCGCGCCCCTTCACAGCCACCTGATTTGACTTATGGGACACAACACGCCTAAGGGCTCGATTCGCTTCAGAGACACGCGCCTCCGTAGCACACGTGAATTGAGTTAAACGCTCCAACAAATACCCCGCTCTTCGGACCTCGACAGCACTTCGCTTCCCACATAAAAATGAGTCAAGTGCTGAGTCCAGGTTATCCGAGGTGTACCAAAAAGCACGCGCAGCACGAACGAGGACTTCATCATCAGCCTGATCAAGAGGTTGCTTTGTCAGCAGGTCCAAATCATTCGAGAGGACGGTGGCACTAGCGTGCTTCGTCGTCATCGTTCGTCTCCAGGTAGTCCGCAATAATATTACGAAGAATCGAGCGTGGGGGTTCCTTGTTGCCAACGTACACGTCAATAGCCTGTAAAGCTAGCCGATTCAGATCCCCGGCAGACATTAAGCCTCTTCGCAAAAGCCTTTCGATATCCTCTATGTCCTGCTCAGTGGCCCTACCTAGCTTAGAGATAGCCAGATCCACTGGGGCAGCGATCATCACGTGAATCGGCGACTGCTCAGCAAATTCCGCAAGCCGTATTGCGCGATCCAAATAGTCCTCATGCAGCGGCCCAAGAGTGGTGTTGAACGTCAGATCGTAGTTTAAAGCGAGCGTGCGACCTGTAGAAGGGTCAATAAACTCCTCGGGAGTTGCGCCCAAGCTAGCGATTAACTCCTCTTTACTCAGAGTCAGAGAGTGGTCGAAATAATACACCTCGGCATCGACATCAACCGAGACGCGATAACTCGTATAAAGGTTAACCGCTACACCACCGAAGATTATCAGCTTGACTGACCCCGGCGCAGCGCCGTCTAGCTCTAACTCTTCCTGCACTCCCTTGAACATCGCAACGACCGCCTGACCCAGAGGCTGAGTCGTATCGACATGTACGGGCAGTATGTCTGGGATAGCTCTAATCACAGGTCCGTCTCATTGGCGTTCAGATCCAATCGTAGCATTCGTCACGATAGCGCATAAGCTCGTGACTTTACCTCGACGCGCCCTAAAATTCGAGCAGGGCTGTCTGGTCAAGGGACTAGCCTTGAGGTACCAAGCGGATCAATCCGGGATTTAACATAGGGTCAGTAAGGTCGTCAGCCATGCCAAATAGAGAGGGGGTTGCGGAACACCTACTGAAAGTTGCGAAACACTTCACTTAAACCGAGACAAAGAAAAAGCCCCTAAGACGTTGATCTTAGGGGCTTTTAAAGTGGAGGCCGAGGTCGGAATCGAACCGGCGTAAGCGGATTTGC
>Ga0247742_10000548_pt1 | contig 29670 bp, 29 predicted proteins | sample UWRJL208509C2_FD_180944 | JGI IMG/M metagenome (GOLD analysis project Ga0247742, IMG submission 180944) | Plant litter microbial communities from Arlington Agricultural Research Station in Wisconsin, United States - UWRJ-L208-509C-2 | ecosystem: Environmental > Terrestrial > Plant litter >...
AATTCCGAAGAGCCAAATGCAGTGAAAAACTTCAGCGCCTGCATCGAGCGCTGGAAGTCGTGCTGCCCGTAGAGCGCCACGTATTCGGGGAGGATGAGGGTAACGAAGCCGCTGTTCAGGCGCGGGGCCAGTTGAAACAGAATGTCGAGTGCGGCGGGGTAGTCCTGGGGCAAGCCTGCGTGCAGGCTTTGGCTGACCCGGTTCAGGCGCTGCATTAATGACAGACCGTCCAGATCTTTGGCGGCGCGATCCAGGAACGCTTTGCTGTCGAACGCCGGATACACCGCCAGGGTTTGTTCGGCGATGTGGTGCAGGCGCTCGCGATTGAAGATTTCCTTCAGGGCGGGGGCAGGCGTGTTGGCGTCGGACATGAAGGGCAGTTCCTGGCAGGGTGGGCGGTTGCAGGGTACACCACAGGCTGTAGGAGCGAGTGGGCGGGATCCGGCCTGGCCATAATTCTGTTGGAGCAAGGCTTGCCCGCGAAGCTGAAGATGAGGCGTGTCAGGTTAAACCGGGTGTTAGCTTCGCGGGCAAGCCTCGCTCCAGCAGGGTTTTGCTTTGCATCGATGTCTGTGGCGAGTCAGGACCAAAGTGGGAGCGGACCTGTCCGCGAATACGGTCTTTCAGGCGACAAAGTTGTGTCAGGCTCACTGGCCCCTTCGCGGACAGGTCCGCTCCCACGGGTATCCTGCGTATTCGGACGATCCTTGTTACAAAGGGAATCGTCCTACAGTTGCTCATCCGCCCGGCCTACGCGAACCTAGCTGCCCGATCGCTATCAAACACCCCAATCGTTACCCAATCGCTTGAGGTAGTCATGAAATGTGTTGTGAGAAGTCTTGCGATCCTGGCCTTCGGCAGTTTGCTGAGTGCCGGACCTGCTTATGCCGGTGATCCTGGCGACCATCAGGCGTTGACTGTCAGTGCCGGGCAAGGGGCTTTAACTCTCGCTGGCGCCACCGGCAACAATGCTCCCGACAACGGCGCCATCCGCCGCGCGAATCCCAACAGCCGCCAAGGCACCCAGTCGATCAGCCCGCCGGTCAACCGCCCGGCCCCCGGCGTCGACCCGCGCCCGCCGACCCTGGAAAACGGCGGCATCCGCAACGGCTATCCGACGCGCCAGCAGGCGCCTGCGCCGTCCGGTAACAGCCAGCGCGGCACTATTCGTTGAGACGTCAGTATCAGAAAAATTCTTTCCCACGATAAGGAATCGCGCATGCCGCAAACGACCCGCAGCCGAACAATCAGCCGCAAAACCCTGATCGCCACCCTGTGTGCCAGCGTTTGGCTGGGCCTGCCCCTCGGCGCTACCGCCGCCACCGCCACTTACCCATCCGAAGAAGGCACGCTGACCGTCGATGAAGTCGCCACCGGCCTGCAACATCCGTGGGCGCTGGCGTTTCTGCCGGACAGAAAAGGCATGCTGGTGACTGAGCGACCGGGCAACCTGCGCATCGTGTCGGCCGACGGCAAGCTGTCGCAACCTCTGGGCGGCGTACCTAAAGTCTGGGCGCAAGGGCAGGGCGGACTGCTGGACGTGGTGCTGTCGCCGGACTTCAAGAAAGACCGGATGGTTTACCTGACCTATGCCGAAGACAGCGGCGATGGCAAAACCGGCGGCACCGCAGCAGGCCGTGGTCGCTTGTCAGAAGACTTGACCAGGCTTGAGAACTTCACGCGGATCTTCCAGCAGCAGCCCAAGCTGTCGGTGGGCAATCACTTCGGTTCGCGCATCGTGTTCGACCGCGACGGCTACCTGTTCATCGCGTTGGGCGAGAACAACAATCGCCCCACCGCCCAGGACCTCGACAAGCTGCAGGGCAAGATCGTGCGGCTGTATCCGGACGGCACCATTCCCAAGGACAACCCCTTTGTTGGGCAGAAAAACGTCCGTCCGGAAATCTGGAGTTTCGGCCACCGTAACCAGCAGGGCGCCGCGCTCAATCCCTGGACGGGGACTTTGTGGACCAATGAACACGGGCCCATGGGCGGTGACGAGATCAACATCATCGAACGCGGCGGCAACTACGGCTGGCCGATCGCAACCTTTGGCATCGACTACACCGGGCAGCCGATTTCCGAGGCCAAGGGCAAAGTGGTCGAGGGCATGAAAACGCCGTTCCATGTGTGGCAGAAGTCTCCGGCCATCAGCGGCATGGCGTTTTACGATGCCAGCACGTTCAAGCAGTGGGACCACAACATCTTCATCGGCGCTTTGTCGTCTCAGGATTTGATTCGTCTGGAACTCAAGGACGACAAAGTGGTGCACGAAGAACGCCTGCTGGGCGACCTTAAATCCCGCATTCGCGATGTGCGCCAGGGCCCGGACGGGTATCTGTATGTGCTGACCGACGAAGATGACGGCAAAGTGTTGAAAGTCGGGCTGGCGCAGTAAATGCGCTCCCTGTAGGAGCCACAACACAACCACTTGTTGGCGATGGGGTTTTGCGACGTGTCAGGCTGGCCCTCTCGCGAACAAGTTCGCTCCTACAGAAGCCGTGTTTTCCGCAAATCTGCAGGAGCCAACTTGTTGGCGAGAGGCGTTGCGAGGTGTCCCGGATACAACGTCTCGCGAACAAGTTCGCTCCTACAGAAGCCATGTTGTCCGCAAACCTGTAGGAGCCAACTTGTTGGCGATGGGGTTTTGCGAGGTGTCCCGGATACAACGTCTCGCGAACAAGTTCGCTCCTACAGAAGCCGTGTTGTCCGCAAATCTGTAGGAGCGAACTTGTTGGCGAGAGGCGTTGCGAGGTGTCCCAGATACAACGTCTCGTGAACGTTCGCTCCCACACAGAGATGACCCGCCATCAAGGGCGACGGGGCAGCAGACCCGGCACTGCGTGCACCAGTGCATTGATCGCAAAACCGATGAACATCACCCCGCAAATGCGCGTAATGGTCAGTTCGTGACGCTGGTACAGGGTGCGCACATGACGCGCGCCGACCACGCCGATGATGATCGTGTAAGCGATGATCCCGCCCAAAGTGCTGACCACGATCAACAGCGGCAGCATGGACCAGTTGAGCAGTTCGGCGCGGCTTGAGAGCAGCGCGGTGAAGGTTGCGACCGCCACCGGGTAGGCTTTTGGATTGGTCAGGCCGAACACGATCCCGTGCCAGAACGGATTGCGCGCCGAGACATTCTGATCGTCGCCATTGCTGCGTTTGGCGGTGATCGCGCGAAAGCCCAGCCAGAACAGAAACAATCCGCTCATCACCCCCAGGATGTTGAACGTCGTGCTGCCAAAGACCTTGGCGCCGATGATCGCGGCCAGCGCCACGCTGCACCAGATCACATCCCCCAGCAGATGCCCGCACAGAAACAACGCCCCGGCTCTGCGGCCTCTTGCTGCGCCAATCCCGAACACCGCCAGCACGCCGGGGCCTGGGGAAATCCCGTAGATAAAGCCGGAGGCAATGACGGCCATGAACAGCGAAAGGGTCATCGGGACTTCCTTGTGAGGTTCTGTAGGCGCCAACGCGTTGGCGAAAGATGTAACGCAGTGTGCCGAGGTTGTAAAAAACCGGCAACAAACGTAAAAGATGCGCCGCGCTGGTTGGTGTTGAACCCATTGGATTCTTGGCCGGATGCAGAACCCGTGGGAGCGGACTTGTCCGCGAATGCAGTAGGTCAGGCGCTGAAGTTGTGTCGGATGTCCCGGCCTCTTCGCGGACGAGTCCGCTCCCACTGGCCGATTTTGTTGATGCCTCAGGAGTTTTATCGAAATGCCCACGCCTCGCCACGCTGCCACCGGCTTCACCCGACGCCTATTGCCCTTGAGCATCGCCTTCGCTTCGCCCTTGTTCGCAGCCCAGGAGTCGGAGCCGCTGACGCTGGACGCGGTTCGGGTGTCGGGCGAGCAAGCGTCGGTGTATCAGGCCAATAGCGCGTCGGTGGGTGGTTTTGGTGAGGCGCCGTTGCTCGACACCCCCGCCTCGATCAGCGTCTTCAGCAGCGAAATGCTCAAGAACCAGCAATCGAAACTGCTCAGCGACGTACTGAAAAACGACGCTTCGGTGGGCGACAGCTATGCCCCGGTCGGTTACTACGAAAACTTCGTAGTGCGCGGGTTCTCGCTGAACGCGGCCAGCAGTTATCGCATCAATGGCCGGACCATCACCGGCGAGCAGAACGTTGCGCTGGAAAACAAAGAACAGGTGGAATTGCTCAAGGGGCTGTCCGGCTTGCAAAGCGGAGTATCCGAGCCCGGCGGCCTGATCAATTACAAGACCAAACGCCCGGAAGACGTGCGTTCGGTCACTGTTTCCACCAACGAACACGGCGAGCGCTACCTGGCCACTGACGTCGGCGGCTGGTTCGGCAGCGAGAAACAATTCGGCTTGCGGGTGAACCTGGCCCACGAAGATATTCGCTCCTACGTCGAACACGCCGACGGTCAGCGCGACTTCGGTTCCGTGGCGTTCGACTGGAACATCAACGATCAGTCGACCCTGCAACTGGACGTCGAATATCAGGACAAAGAGCAGCGCTCGGTCCCCGGTTACCAATTGCTCAACGGCACCGAACTGCCCCATGACCCATCGCCGCGCAAACTGTTGGGTTATCAAAGCTGGTCGAACCCGGTGGGCATTCAATCGCTGAACATGAACGGCCGCTATGAATACCGTTTCAGCGACGACTGGAAGGGCAGCCTTAGTGCCTCGCGCAGCCGCGTAGTGATCGATGACTACAGCGCCTTCGCCTACGGTTGCTACTACCAGGCCGCCAACTGCTCGGCAGAACCGCTGACCGGGCATTTCGGCTCGGATGGCAACTACGACATCTACGACTTTCGCAGCCCCGACGACACCAAGCGCAACGATGAGGTCGAGGCAGCCATGAGCGGGCTGTTCAACACTGGCTGGCTCAAACACGAGCTGACGTTCGGCACCAGCGTGTTCCGGCGAACGGTGGACACGCGGCCGTATTTCAGCGAGTACGTCGGCTCCGGCAATATTCATCAGCCGGTCGAAACCTTCGCGCCTTCAGATTTGTCTGTGGGGCATACAGAGCGACGTCTCGACAGTCGCCAGTACGGGCTGTTCGCCACCGACCGCATCAGTTTCAACGAGCATTGGCAGACCGTACTGGGTGGGCGTCAGGTGCGTCTTGATGAAAAGGCCTACAACGAAGACGGCAGCGACAATCGCCACACCCAACGTTCGATTTTCCTGCCCCAGGCGGCGCTGATCTACAAGCCGGTGGACAGCGTCTCGCTGTACACCAGCTACAGCAAAGGCCTGTCGCTGGGCGGCACGGCGTCGGTGTTCGACAGCAATATCGGCGAGATTCTGGCGCCGACGATTTCCCGTCAGCTGGAGGCCGGCGTCAAATACGACTGGCGGCGCATGAGCTTTACGGCGGCGTTGTTCCAGACGCGGCAGGCGTATCAGTATTCAAAACCCAACGACGACGGCTCGCTGACCTACGTGCAGCAGGGCCAGCAAAAGAACACCGGGCTGGAGCTGAGCGCCAACGGCTGGCTGACCTCGCAACTACAGATTTCGGCCAGCGCGGCGGCGATTCGTGCGCGGGTCGAAGACAGCGGCACGGCGGCCTACGAAGACCATCAGCCGATCAACGTGCCGAAATTGCGCGCCAGTCTGTATGCCGACTACAGCCTGCCGATCCCGGGGCTGGCGTTGCTCGGCGGCATGCAATACAGCGCCAGTAAATACGCCAACCGCGAAGGCACGCAGAAAGTCGATGACTACGTGGTCTTCAATGCGGGCAGCCGCTACAGCACGCGCTTTGACGGGTACGACACGGTGTTTCGCTTCACCGTCGACAACCTGTTCGACAAACGCTATTGGCGCGATGCCGGGGAATACCTGGGCGATGACTACCTGTTCCTCGGCGCACCGCGGACCGCACGCGTGACCGCAACCGTAAGTTTTTAAAACAAATGCTTTTGCCGAATGCACGAGGTCTGGCTTTTGCTTCTGCCGAAGGCGCAGGAGTCCGGCTTGCCGACGATCTGCCGGGGTCGCGCTCGATCGCGAAGCGGCAGCCACCCGATGAGCGCGATGTGTCAGCCAAACCGAGTGTCGGCATTCAGGACTGCTGCGCAGCCCATCGCCTGCAAGCAAGGCTCCTACGCCCTCTGGGCAGAAGCGCAAACGCCCTGCGGGCACAAGCGGATGAATCTTGCACCCATAAACGGATGAACCGCCTGCATGAAGGTGGCCGTCCAGCGCTTCCCATCGCCAGCGGCAAAAGCGCATCCTAGGGGTCTTTGTTTTCCACTTCAGGAGCACTGATTCATGAAAATCGGTTTCGTCGGACTCGGCAACATGGGGCAGGCCATGGCCGCCAATCTGTTGAAGGGCGGTCACCAACTGGTGGTCTGGAACCGCTCCCCGGGGCCTGTGCAAACGCTGGTCGATCAAGGCGCGGTGGCGGCCACCGATCCGGCGCAAGCGTTCGCCGTCGATGTGGTGTTCAGCATGCTCGCTGACGACAAGGCGCTGCGTGAAGTGCTGCTGGAATCCGGCCTGCTGAACACCCTCAAGGCGCCGCTGATCCACGTCAACATGGCGACCATCGCCGTGGCCTTTGCCGATGACCTGGCCGCCCGGCATGAAGAAAAAGGCGTGCGCTATATCGCTGCCCCGGTCCTGGGCCGGCCCAATGTCGCCGCCACCGGCGACCTGAATATTCTTGCAGCCGGCCCTGGCGACGCCATCGACACCGTGCAACCGCTGTTCGACCTGATCGGGCGCAAAACCTGGCGCATGGGCGACACAGCGTCCCAGGCCAATGTGATGAAAGTGGCGGTCAATTTCATGATCGTCAGTGCCATTGAGTCGATGGCCGAAGCTTCGGTGCTGGTCGACGCCTACGGTATGGAATCCGGGCAGCTGATCGACCTGATCGCCAACAGCATTTTCCCCGGCCCGGTGTTCGCCGGTTACGGCAAAATGATCGCCGAACGCAGTTACGAGCCTGCCGCCTTCAAAGCGTCCCTGGGCTTGAAAGACGTCGGACTGGCGCTGGCTGCCGCAGAGCAGGTGCAAGTGCCGATGCCCTTGGGTGAACTGGTACGCGGCCACCTGCTGGACGCCACCGCCCACGACGAAGGGCACATGGATCTTGCTGTGCTGGGGCGCGTGGCCGAGCGTAATGCCGGACGCCATTGACACCTTGATGCAGTGCGCGCACAGGGCCGTGCGCGCGTAACGGAGGGAGCAGCATCATGATCGAACTCAAACCGGCCGCGATTGGCGACATCCCCAGGCTGTGGGCGTTGCGTACCCGTGCGGTCAGGCTGACGTGCGCCAGCCACTATTCGGCCGAACAGATCGAAGTCTGGAGCGCATCGCCCGCGCCTGAGTCCTACCTGCGCCTGATCGTCACTCAAGGCGCGGTGATGGCCCAGGAAGGCGACCAGTTGCTGGGCTACGGGATTCTGGATCGCCAGAGTGGTGAAGTGATTGCCGTCTTCGTCGAGCCCGGACACGACGGCCAAGGCATTGGCAAGCTGCTGATGCAGGGGCTGGAGGCGCTTGCGGCCAACGAGCACTTCACTCGCTTGCACCTGTTCTCATCGCTCAATGCCGCCGATTTTTACCGCGCGATGGGTTTTGCCGCGATTCGGGACGAAGCCTACGAGCACCCGAGCGGGATCACCCTGCGCAGTCTTTACATGGAGAAGGCGTTGGCGGGGTTGCATTGAGTCTGCCGAATACCCTGTAGGAGCTGCCGAGCAACGCGAGGCTGCGATGGCGGTGTGTCTGCCAAATATCCTGTAGGAGCTGCCGAGCAACGCGAGGCTGCGATGGCGGTGTGTCAGACAAACTGATTCGCAGCCTTCGTACCTCGGCAGCTCCTACCAGGGATGTGTGGTGAATCAGCGTGCGCATTGCGTTGTGATGTCTTGGCGCGCTAACGTCGGGCCGCCACCCAACAGGGAAATCGGGCCATGCCAGGACAGTACGCGCTGCAACGCCGCATTCACGATGGCCGCCCCTTACTGGTCCAGACCGGCTCTTTGAGCCATCGCAATGAAGACAGCCTGCACGCCCACCGCGAAGGCCAGCTGTGGGCTGTCGAGCACGGCGTGATTACCGCAGAACTGGACACTGGCAGTTGGGTGGTAGCGCCCCGGCGCATCGGCTGGATTCCGCCCGGTGTGGCCCACGCCGCGCGGGTGCATGCAGCGACCACCGGATGGATGATCTACCTGCGCCCCGATCAGGGGCCATTGTTCCCCACCGTGCCGACCGTGTTCGATCTGACCAGCCTGTCCCGCTCATTGCTTGAGCGCATCGGCGCCTGGAACACCGGTGGCGCTGAACTTGCCCCAGAGCAGGACCGGATGCTGCAGGTGCTGTTCGACGAACTCAAAGTGTCCCCGGCCACGCCACTGTTTTTGCCCATGCCCAGCAGCCCGCACTTGGTGGGCATGACGCTGACCATCGTCGCCGACCCGTCCAACAAACTGACCCTGGACGACTGGGCGCGGCGGGTGGGCATGTCCAAGCGCGGCCTTACCCGGCATTTTCGACTCGAAACCGGCATGTCGCTGGTGCAATGGCGCATCGTCGCCCGCATGAAGCGCGCACTGGAACTACTGGCCCGGGGCGACAACGTGGGCCGCGTCGCCACGATCCTGGGCTATGACAGCGTCAGCACCTTCATCTCGGCCTTCAGCGCCCAGTTTGGAGAAACGCCCGGCGCGTATGCCGTGTGATTGCGCAGACCGGCAGCGCAGGAAATATCTTGTCCGTCAGACATGGGGATTGTGGGAGGGAGCTTGCTCGCGATTTGATACCTGGCACCCAGCAGATGTGGCGGATGTGTTGACCTCATCGCGGGCAAGCTCCCTCCCACAAGGAGCAGTGGGCGCGACTTCAGATGAGCGGGTGTTTACTGCTTGCGCAAGCCGATCGTCTTCTCGTCTGTTTCTGTGCCCCAGCTTTGCTATTCTTCGCGCCCTGCGACCTGGGGTCGCAGTTTAACTGCCGATTTACTCGCGACTTGGGGTCTCCCATGACAGCCATTCTTCGACCACGTCCTCAGCCGATCACCCGCGCTGACTACAAGACTTTGGGCCTTGCGGCACTGGGCGGGGCGCTGGAAATCTATGACTTCATCATCTTCGTCTTCTTCGCGCTGACCCTCAGCCAACTGTTCTTCCCCCCCGAAATGCCCGAATGGCTGCGCCTGCTGCAAAGCTTCGGGATCTTCGTCACCGGTTATCTGGCCCGGCCGCTTGGCGGGATTCTGATGGCGCACTTCGCCGACAAACTGGGCCGCAAACGGGTGTTCAGCCTCAGTATTTTGATGATGGCGCTGCCTTGCCTGTTGATCGGCGTGATGCCGACCTACGCCGACATCGGCTATTGGGCGCCGCTGATTCTGCTGGCCCTGCGCATTCTCCAGGGCGCGGCGGTGGGCGGCGAAGTGCCCAGCGCCTGGGTGTTTGTCGCCGAACACGCGCCCAAAGGCCACCGCGGCTATGCCTTGGGCGTGCTGCAGGCGGGCCTGACCTTCGGCTATTTGATCGGCGCGCTGACCGCGACCTGGCTGGCAAGCGTATTCAGCCACGCTGAAATCCTCGATTTTGCCTGGCGCATCCCGTTTCTGCTGGGCGGCGTGTTTGGCGTGATCGGCGTCTGGCTGCGTCGCTGGTTGAGCGAAACCCCAGTGTTCATGGCGCTGCACGCGCAACGCGAACAGATGACCGAACTGCCGCTGCGCACCGTGCTGCGTGAACACCGCCAATCGCTATTGCCCGCTGCGCTGCTGACCTGCGTACTGACTTCCGCCGTGGTGGTATTGGTGGTGATCACCCCCACTGTGATGCAACAGCGTTTCGGCATGGCCCCCGGCGACACCTTCGCCCTGAGCAGCATCGGCATCGTTTTCCTTAATATCGGTTGCGTGCTGGCCGGCATGCTGGTGGACCGCATCGGTGCCTGGCGCGGCGTGGTGCTGTACAGCCTGCTGCTGCCGATCGGCATCGCGGTGTTGTACGCCAGCCTGGTCATTCACTGGCTGCCGACAGGTGTTGCATATGCCATCGCCGGACTTGCCTGCGGGATTGTCGGTGTCGTGCCGTCGGTCATGATCGGACTGTTCCCGGCGAATATTCGGGTGTCGGGCATCTCCTTTACCTACAACATCAGCTACGCATTGTGGGCCAGCACCACGCCGCTGATGTTGATTGCGCTGATGCCGTGGAGCCCGTGGGTGTGCGTCGGGTACTGCGTGATCATGGGCACTGTCGGCCTGCTGACGGCGATGTTCTTCGGTACGCGGCGCGGCATGCAGGTTGATGACATCGGCACGGTACCCGCCTGCCGCTGACCGTCGGGGCGTCGTTGAGCGACGCCCGATCACCCACTACGCTTACCCGACCGCTGTTTCTCCAGCCGTCCGAGTGCGTAGGCATGAGCGACAACCACAATAAGAAAAGTCTCAGCGATACCCCGATAATTCGCGCTGAAGTGGACGCGATCTATCGTCATGAGTCGCGGCGGGTGCTGGCGACGTTGATTCGTCTGCTGGGCCATTTCGAACTGGCCGAGGAGGCCCTGCAGGACGCCTTCATTGCCGCCGTCGAGCAGTGGCCGCAATCGGGGGTGCCGCACAATCCTCGCGCCTGGCTGGTGTCTGCCGGACGCTTCAAGGCCATCGACAGCCTGCGCCGCCGCATGCGTTTCGACGCGTCATTGGGCGAGTTGGCGCGGCAACTCGAAGACAGCCTTCAGACCCCTGAGCTGGACATCGACAGCCTGGAAGATGACCGGCTGCGGCTGATTTTCATCTGTTGCCACCCCGCGCTCCCGGCTGATGCGCAGGTCGCCCTGACCTTGCGCGAAGTCTGCGATCTGACCACCGAAGAAATCGCCCGCGCCTTTCTCCTCACGCCTTCGACCGTTGCCCAGCGCATCGTGCGCGCCAAAAGCAAAATTCGTGATGCCCACATTCCCTACGAAGTGCCATCCCACGCCCAACTGCCCGAGCGATTGGACGCTGTGCTGCGTGTGATTTATCTGGTGTTCAATGAAGGATATTTCGCCTCGTCCGGTGAGGCACTGACCCGCGCCGACTTGTCCGACGAGGCCATCCGTCTTGGCCGTTTGCTGATGGATCTGCTACCAGAGCCCGAAGTAAAAGGGCTGCTGGCGCTGATGCTGCTGACCGAGTGCCGACGGCCGGCGCGCATGTCAGCGGACGGCTTCGCCGTGGTTCTCGATCAACAGGACCGCAGCTTGTGGGACCGGGCAATGATCGAAGAGGGTCTGACTCTGGTGGAGCAGGCGCTACAGTCCGGTCGGCTTGGCGCTTACAGCACCCAGGCCGCCATCGCTGCTGTTCATGCCGAAGCCAGGCAGCCAGAAGACACCGACTGGCCGCAGATCGTCGGTTTGTATGACGTGCTGATGCGGTTCAGCGATTCGCCTGTGGTCCGGCTCAATCGCGCCGTTGCCGTGGCGGCGGTTCATGGCGCAGAGGCCGGTTTGGCGCTGGTCGATCAATTGCTGGCGGCCGGCGAACTGGACGATTACCCATTGGCTTGGTCAGCTCGCGCCGAATTGTGCCGACGGCTGGGTCGCTACGACCAGGCTCGTGAAGCCTATGGCAAGGCGCTCCAGCAGACGAGGCAGGCAGTGGATCGGCGCTTTATCCAGCGCTGCCTAGATCTGTTGCCATCGGCAGATTGACCGCTCGTCGGGCGTCTGCCTCTGCGCACCGGGGGCCTGTCGATTGGCCGGTGGCCGACACGACTATCCAATAGCCGGCTTGATCCCATCCTGCGCGCCGCGCATCGGAGGACGTCATGAAATACCTGTGCCTGATCTACAGCAACGAGCAAACCCTGCACACGCACCCCGACAGCCCCCGAGATGACGAGTGTCTGGCCTACGCCGACTCGGTGTCTGCCAGCGGCCGCATGCTCGCCGCAGAACCGCTGGAGTCAGTCCAAACCGCGACCACCGTCAGAATGCGTAACGGCAAGGTGATGATCACCGACGGGCCGTTCGCGGAAACCAAAGAGCAGCTGGCCGGCTTTTACCTGGTGCAAGCCAAAGACCTGAACGATGCCCTACAGATCGCGGCGCACATTCCTGCAGCGCGGGTCGGCAGCGTCGAGGTCAGGCCGGTGCGCCAGCTCAATCTGTCCCACGTTGAATCCACAAGCCAGGAGAAGGCGAAAGCCTCGGGAGCCCTGTTATGAAACCTGCTACGCGCACTGACTTTTCCGACAGCGCTGAAGCGCAAATCCGCACCTTGCTGGAAGGCTGGTCCATCGCGGTTCGGGAACAAGACCTCGACCGCCTGATGGCCTATTACGCGCCGGACATCGTCGCCTATGACGCCATCATGGAGCTGCAATTCAAGGGCGCAGATGCCTACCGCACGCACTGGGAGTTCTGCCTGGGCCTGTGCGGGGGCGGCATGGTGTTCGAGCAGCACCAAGTGACGGTGTACGCCGATGAACACGTCGCCTTCGCTCACTGGCTCAATCGTTGTGGCTGCGCCGATGACACGGGTGAGGTCAAGGCTTCGTGGATGCGGGCCAGCGCCGGTTATCGCAAAACCGATGACGGCTGGAAGGCGGTCCACGAGCACTTTTCGGCCCCCTTCGACATGGCCAGCGGCAAGGCTCTGTTCGAACTGCAACCCTGACCGCGCAAATGTTCAACGCTGACCATCAAAACAAGAGAGGAGCGTCATCATGAGTGTGAAAGCGATTCCGGACGGTCAACACAGCCTGACCGTGTACATGGGTGTTTCGCCCGCCGCCGAAGCCATCGAGTTCTACAAAAAAGCCTTTGGGGCAGAACTGATGTTTCGCCTGGACGGGCCGGACGGTCGGGTAGGGCACGCTGAGTTGCAGATCGGCGACTCTCGGCTGATGCTGGCCGAGCCCTGCGACATGGGCGGATTTTCAAGCCCTGAGCACGGCAAAAAAACCTCGTTTGGCATGCACCTGTATGTCAGCGATGTGGACGCCCAATTCAAGCGTGCAATCGAGGCTGGCGCCACGGTGGTCGATGACGTGAAAGATCAGTTCTACGGCGACCGCACTGGCAGCCTGAAAGACCCGTTCGGCCATTTGTGGTTCATCGCGACCCACAAGGAAGACCTCACCCCCGAGCAGATTCGCCAGCGCGCCATGGAAATGTTTGGCAAGGCACCGGCTTGAAAAGCGGCGTCTTCATGGACGCCTGGCATAGACGTGGAGGCGAGCTGCAGACCGTGAAAAGCAGGTCGCCTCACGACATGATTACCGGCAAAAAATGAATAATGATCATCGCGTTGATGATTTGTAACAGGTGATTGTAAATCTTTCTCATCACGTTTATCTTGCCTGTCTATACAACCTCCCTAATTCATTATTATTGACGCTGCACGGCTTCGCCGTCTGCGGCGTTTTTTTGTGCGGTAAGGTCGGCGTAGTTTCTTGTGTTAAACAGAAGTCTCTCTTTGTGACGTAGGAATTTTCACATTTTGGGTGCGGATAATCGTTATTCAGTGTGATCGTTTTTAAGTTATAAAAAACTCTCGCAGCGACAGCTAAAAAAACAGCGACCCATGCCGATGCAGGTATTGAGGTCGACTGTGAAAATATAAAAAGGATCCGAGTATTCATGGTGGAGTCACAAGGTAAAAAGCTGCGCGCAGCGAGGGTTACACAGCGAGAACGTGAGGTGCTGCAGTTGGTGATCAAAGGTTGTACCAACAAGGACATCGCCCAGCGGCTGGGCATCAGCGACTACACTGCGCGGGACCACGTCTCAGCGCTGCTGCGAAAGACCGGGGTCAAGAACCGCGCTCAATTGATTGCCAGTTACCTGCCCGCACCGCGTAAGAACCTGAAGATCTGACCCCCTACATCTGACGGATTGTATTGTTGGAACAGTGGTTGATAATGGCGACTATTAAATACGCTCTCTGCGTTTGCTCCTGACATGCCCGATATTTTCAGAACTAGGTCGGTGTAGTGAAGTGTGGCTGCCTATATTGATATTGGCTTATATATGTCGAGCATGTATCTGCGTGTCGTCTGTCCGGGTATTACAGCGCGGCTGCTTAATGTTCAGGGAGCCTGGCTTATTCAAGGCAATTTTAATTACCAAAACAAAAATAAGGGATCACTTCCATGACCGCTTACATGGCCCGTACCGATCACGCCTTGCGCTTGCGTGAGTCACTCTGCGAACACTCCGTCGATGCCGACACCCGGCTCAACTTCCTGCGTCTGGCACAAGAACAGGCCATGCTGCCCTTCGATCAACTTAAGCAGCGGCAGAGCGAATTGTTCGGCCCTGAAGGGTTGTTTGCCGATTTCTCTGCGCAGGTCGCCAGAGAGGGGCGCGACGCGCAGGTGTTTGACGACATCTCAAGCATCAAGCTCAAACGCCGTTTGAAACAGGTCCAGCGGGCCGTTGATTTCGCGTTGTCCCGGCATCTTAAGTGTGTCACTCCGGTCAACCCATTCCGCCAGCACCCACGCGAATCACTGTGCTGTCTGGTTTACGACGAGTCGGGTGCCTTCCCCCTGGTGGAACGCTATGCCGCCTATGAGGCAATTCGTCGGCTGGACAGTGATTTCTTTATCAAGCTGATCGCAACCACTCGCGGCGTGGTCGAGCGACGTATCGTTTTTCGTGGGCTGCTGGAGCACTTCGACGGGCTCCTGCCCGTTGAGCAAAGCATTTATCCCTTGAATTATCGCCAGGTTCAGCAAGGCAATCTTGCGCGAGAAGAGGCGATGTATGGGCCGCTACAGTTGAACAGGCCTTTGCGCGAAATGTTCCAGGAGCTCTCTGCGACGCAGTTGCTTGAGCAGGTGCAGATCAGATCACATGCGGCGCAGTGAGGGTACGCAGGGGCTTGACTCAATCGAGTTCGGCGCTGAGCTGTTCGGTGAGTGTCGACCCAGGCACAGCCGAAGTGACGCGGTTACGCCCGGTGGATTTGGCGTCGTAGAGCGCCATGTCTGCCTCGTGCAGCCACATGCTGGCGTCGGGCAAATGCTGGCCGTGTGCGGCGATGCCAATGCTCAGACTGAGTTTCATGCCAGGCAGGCGAGCATCGTATTGCTCATTGACGGTGCAACGCAGGCGCTCGAGGATTTCCGTGGCCTGGGTGAGCGTGGTATCGGGCAGGATCACGCAGAACTCATCACCGCCGTAGCGCCCGGCAATGTCTGTCGCCCGCAGACTGGACACCAGCATGCTGCTCAACTGTTTGAGCACGCTGTCACCGATGATGTGGCCGTAGGTGTCGTTGATGGTCTTGAAGTGATCGATATCGATCAGCGCCACGGTGGCCAGCCGCCGGGGCGCCTGTGCACGAATGAATTCGGCCTGCAGCAGTTCTTTCCATGCGCCGTGGTTCATCAGCCCGGTGAGACTGTCGGTGGTGCTGAGTTTTTGCAGCGTCTTCTTGTGCCGGGACAGCTGCACTGCAACGCGATAGCACACCAGCCCGATGGCCATCGGATAGATCACCAGCATCGGCAGACAGGCGTACACCTGAATCTGCGTGATCGCCGGAAACAGTGGTGGCAAGAAAATCCAGTAAGCGACCAGGCCGCCCGCCAGCTGAGCCAGAGCACCCAGGACGAACAGCTTCGGGCCGCCCACCGCGATATTATTCATCGCCATCATCGACAGCGCCGTCACGGCGGGCAGGGGATTGAGGCCCATCGCGCCAGCCCAGAAGCCACCGGCGATGGAGTCATAAATGAGGTTGCGACGTTCTGCGCGATAGGGCTGGCTGGATGATCTCGCCAGCCGATACGCCACATGCGACCAGCCAAAACCATTGAAAATCATCAGCGCCCACGCCCAGGCGGGCAGATTGGCGGGATAAAGCGCGGCAGCGATGCAAAAAAAGCCAACCCCAAGCCCCACGCTGCGGGGCAAATACATGCGTTTGGCGAATGACAGGCCTTTACCGGAGGGGTTGTTCATAGCTTCACCGGGTAATTACGCATGATCGAGCTGAACCATCAGTCCCGAAGAACGCTTCAGAGTGTCGCCTGCCCGTCATCCGCTGGGAAGAGCGTTTTGCCAGTATTTACTGTTGTCCCACCCCCGAATGTCGCGGCGAAATCCTGCTTTCATCCCCACGATGAGGTTTTAGGCAGACCCTATCCGAATGGATTCGGCGGCGGCGGGGCGGTGGCTCTGAAGAGGTACGAAGATCAGGCGGGATTGGATGCACGGTTTGGCAATTAATGGGTGAAGGTTGCGGGATGGAGCTTCCAAGGTTGCAAACGCTGCCTGAAAAGCAGCAGCCATCACTTGGAACCTGTAATCCCTTTCATCAAAACGCCGTGGGCTTTGGTGTCTTTCTCCAGGGAAATGACGTTAACCATCGCCGTGCGTTTTCCGTTGGCGGCCGCTAACGTCGAGCTGATCACCCGACCACCTTCCACATCGCCGGCGATGTCCAGCTGCCGAATGCCCAAGCCCTTGCGCACCATGCTTTTCTCGCCGAGCCTCTTGAAGTTCTTGTAGCTGGTTTTCTGCTGTTCAAGGGTTTCAGCGATGAGGCCGTCCAGGGTCGGCTTATCGTTGGGGGCGACTTTGGTGTCTGACGCGATCGGGGTTTCGGTGACGATCACCACCCGCTTGGCCGGCTTGTTCATGTACAGCGACCCGGTGACGCCCGCCGCTTTGGCCTTGGCATCGATCTCCGGCATCGGGCTCTTCACGTATTCCTTGGGCAGATAGAACACGAACTTGCCGCCCAGCATCGATACCTTCTGCCCGGTGGGAGCTTTTTTTGCGGGGGCGTGGGCGGGTGCATGCTTGGTCGCCGCGTACAGATTCGCGCTGGTCAGGCCAAGGGTGAGTGCGGCGAGCAGCAGAACCGTTCTGGGGCTGAAAAACCGCATGAAAATTCCTTTGTTTCGGGTGGGCGAGAGAAGAGAGGCGATCGGATTGATCGGGGAAACGGTGTCGCATTCTGCCTGAAAGGCGCCAGCATCCGTAGGAAAGAGTTACCGGCTATGTCGGAATATATCCTGCCAATTCCGGGTAATGACAGCTGTACGGTGCCCAATCCGCTCAGAAATCCAACCGTTGGACGGACTGAAGTTGTCCTGGCGCTCAACATTTTCACCACCGGCCGATACAAGGGGTATAGCTGTCTCGCTGACCACTCGTTATCTGGAAAGTCATGTCCGAAAACCCTTCGTCCGCTGTCCGTCGATCCAGTGTTTCACTGGCCCGCGCGTCATTATGGAAGTTCGCCTGCCTGCTGGTGTCGGTGTTTGTCCTCGCGACCGGCCTGCTGCTGTATCTGGCGCATAACCTCAATCGGACCGAGCTGGTCGAGGCCGATTTTTACACGCGCAAAGCGGTGCACTCTCTGGAGAAATCCATCGGTTCGACCCTCAAGGACTACGCGTTCTGGGGGGACGCCTACGAGCATCTGCATACCCACGTCGATACGGACTGGGCCTTCGAGCAGCAGAACCTTGGGCCCACGCTCTACGCTGACTTCGGTTTTCAGGGGCTGTTTGTCATAAACCCGGAAGGCGGTACCGTCTACTCAGTGATCAAGGGCGAGATGACGCAGACTTCAGCGCAGACATGGCTAGGCCGGCCTATCGACACTTTCATTGCCCAGGCCCGTAAAGCCGCTGCCAGACAACAGCCATTTACCACCTTTGTCAGTGTCAACGGACAGCCGGCCCTGTTGGCGGCTGCGGCGATCACCCCGGGGACTGACCCCACCGTGGCGAGCGATGGAAAGCTGCCGTCGGTGTTGATCTTCGTGGACATACTCGACAGCGCCCGACTGGAAGCGATTGGCGCTGATTACGGCGTCGAGGGCCTGCATGTATCGAGCACCGGCAACGGCCAGGCTCTTTCGACCCTGGCACTGGGCGACAATGGCGATGCAGGCACCCTGAATTGGACCCCCGAGCAACCGGGCGACCAGCTGTTGGCTTTGATTCTGCCGCTGATCGGGCTGGCTGCGGCGCTGGTATGGCTGATGACCTGGGTCATCCTGCGGCGCACCACGGCCGCCGCTCGAGCACTGGATGCCAGCTTCGCCTCGTTACAATCCAGCCAGGTTGCGCTGGCCACCAGTGAGGCACGGTTTCGCGATGTCGTTGAAGCCAGCTCCGACTGGATCTGGGAAGTCGACCGTGAAGGCCGCTTTACCTACCTGTCCGAGCGCTTTGAAAGTGTCACCGGCCTAGACACAGAGCAGTGGCTGGGCGCGAGCATCGACGACTTGCTGGGCTCAGAGCTTGGAACCCTGTCTCAATGGCTGAGCATTCCGAACCGGCGAAGCAACATCAGCGTGCAATGCACCTACAGCGACAACACCGGTCAGGCCCGAGTGACGCGCTTGTCCGCTCGCGAAATCGCCGGAGTGGGATTTCGCGGCACCGCCACTGACATCACCGAAGAAGTCCAGTCGCGTCGGCGCATTGAATACCTGTCCCAACACGACGCCCTGACCGGACTGCCGAACCGGACACGCTTGCAGGAGTTTCTCGACGGCAAGCTCAAGGCGGCACCGACCGTTGACCAGCCCTTGGTCATGCTCAGCCTGGACCTTGATCGTTTCAAACCGGTCAACGACCTGCTTGGACACGCAGCGGGCGACCGGGTGCTCAACGAGGTATCGCGGCGCCTGGGCGAGTGCATTCGCAGCGGTGACCTGGTGGCACGCATTGGCGGCGACGAGTTTGTGCTGATCCTCACGGACATCAGTTCCCAGGACGAGGTTGAAACGCTGTGCCGCCGGTTGATCGACTCCATCGAACAACCCATGCAGCTCGATGAGCAAGAAGTGTTCGTCAGTGCCAGCATCGGCGTGGCCATGGCCCCCAATGACGCCTGCGAAGCGGCTGAGCTGCTGCGTTACGCGGACATGGCGTTGTACGAAGCCAAGGCCGGAGGGCGCAACACCTGGCGCTTTTACGCCGGAGACATGAACGCCAGGATCATCGAGCGGCGCCGGTTGGAAAGCGATCTGCGCTATGCCATCAAGCATGGCGAGTTGCGCCTGCATTTCCAGCCGCGCTTTCGTATCACGGACGGCGCAATGGTGGGCGCCGAGGCCCTGGTTCGTTGGCAGCACCCGGAGCGTGGCCTGATATCGCCTGACACATTCATCCCCATTGCCGAAGACACCGGCCTGATCCTGCCGTTGAGCAACTGGGTCATCAACGCGGCCTGTGAAAGCGCCGCACGCTGGCCGAAGGCATTGTTCGTGTCAGTTAATTTGTCCTCGACCGAGTTTCAGCGGGGCAATCTGGTAGAGCGCATCCAGCAGGCGCTGGCGGTCACCCGTCTTGAACCTTCGCGGCTTGAACTGGAAATCACGGAAAGCGTGATGCTTGAAGACGCCGTCGTCGCCCTCGACATCATGCGTGCGCTCAAAGCATTGGGAGTGCGCCTGTCTATGGATGACTTCGGTACGGGCTATTCCTCGCTCAGTTACCTGCGTTCATTCCCGTTCGATGGCTTGAAAATCGACCGCAGCTTCGTCAATCGATTGAGCGAGAGCGAGGACGATCGATCGATCATCCAGGCCATCGTCGGTCTGGGCCGCGCGCTGTCACTGACGGTGACCGCCGAAGGCATCGAAACGGCCGGGCAACTGGAACTGCTGAAGGCCGTGCAGTGCGACGAAGGGCAGGGGTATTTCCTCAGCCGCCCGTTGGATATCGAGGCGTTCAATGCCTTGATTGGTGTTGAGGCAGATCTGGCCGTGTTGTAAGCATGGCGAAGTGATGCCCGCCTTTTGAGAAAAAGACGGCAGGCTACTTCACCTGCATCGGCGGGAAAATAGGCCGTAGGCCTCGGCATTTCGGATAGTTGGAGCAACCCCAGAAGTCACCTCCGGCGTTGGCCCCCGTGCGTGCGACGCGTACCACCATCGGTTTGCGGCAGTGTGGACAGGCGGGTGCTTTTGGCGCCGCCACCGGCTCCGGAGCCGGGCGCACGGGTTCCGCATGTGGTGGCGTGGGGTCAATCACTGGCTCGACGCGCTCATCAACCACCGGACTCGACGGCTTAGGCACCGGCTTGCGAGTCAGCGCGATCCACTGATTCAGCGCCGCGCCGTCGACCAGCTGCACATTGCGCCCCGAAGCAAACTCCCGCGCCGGTTTGGAAAATTGCCCACAGGTGATGACGAAACCGCCGACAGCCCCATCAGCCGCCATCGCCCCATACAGCTCACGCACTACCGGCACGCCCACCTGCATTGAGCGCCACTGTTTGCACTGCACCAGATACTTCTCGCCCTCCTTGCGCGCAATCAAATCAATGCCGCCGTCCGGCCCGTTTCCGCCAGTCTCCTGCACCGCAAAACCCTGCCGCCGTAGCGCCTCACCCACCAGCAATTCAAACTCACGCCACGAAATACTCGCCAGCGTGTTGCCGCCTGGAGTCGTAACTGAAGTCAGCAGATGACGGCGCTTGCGCCGGGCCAGAATTGAGAAGACAGCGCCCAGGCCGAAGATCGTGGGGAGGATGAATTGGGCGAACGAGGCCACGCTTCTGAAGGCGCTATTGGCCAGCATCGATCCGAAGTTATGTGGGTCAAATGTCGTGGGCAACGGCGCACTGGCCACCGAATGCAGGTAAATCCCAGAACCCAGAGCAATGGCCAGGCTGAGCCACCAGGGCAGTTTGGAGGCGATAAACAGAAGGTCGTCAAACAGAGAGGTTTTCTTGGCCATGTCCATTGCTGTGCTGAAAGGAATCGGAGGCATCCGCTGCCGGCGTTATGGTCAATCAAGCAGCGCCCGGAAGTAAAGGCGTATTGCCACGCTGATCGTTCCGCACGCTCCGCGTGGGAACGCATCCCCGGACGCACCGCGTCCCCGCCAAGGCGACAAAACCGTAGGACGCATCCGATCCGCCAGTAGTCCACCTCGCTTTCGCTCAAACCCCATTTTATTCGTCCCGCCTCCGCGTAACCCTGTGCCTGATTCCATTCAGGGGCTTGCCAGTGAAACAAGAAACCAGCCAATACTTGGGGCACTTCGGTGTGTTCTTCCGGGTAACGACCTTCACGGTCATGCCGTCCGATCGCTCGAGTCTCCGAACAATGCATTTCTGCGCGGCGCGCGGCGAGTCGTGGAAAGTCAGCAATTTTGTCTGTGACCTATGCGACCGAATGCTGGCGCAAGAGCGTCCGTGCGAAATGCTGGTGGCGATTTCGAGTCCGCTGACGCGCAAGCAAGCGGAGTTGTTTAATGATCAGAACGATGCGTTAGAGACGGCGGTAACGTGGATCACAGGCGCCGCATTTCCTGCGTCACGACTTTTGGTAAAGGGGAGTGCCGGCCGTATTGCCGGGAAGGCTGTCTCTTTCGCCATGTCATCGCGACATGCCGGGGATGTGGCTGTAGCCGTTCAGGCCTGGGTAAACGGCGGGATCGGGCCTCAGCATACATCGGCAACAATGATCATTGAGAACAAGGGCGGGCCACAATGACCATTCCCATGACCATTGGCCTCTCTATGACAGTCGCTTGCCTGCTGACGTACAAACTCAAATCAAGAGTCTGGCGAAAGTGGCTAGGGATAACGATGGCAGTCTCGGGAGCAATAGCTGCTTTTACGTTTTCATGGTCAGACAGCCCCTATTTCTTCGTCGTTATAGTGACCATGCTCACCGGATGGGACCTGTTCGCGGGTCGCAACCAATTCTCAAGGGAAGAGGAATAACCCATGCTCTTTATCCTCGCCGTATTCTTTTTCTGCACCGCCTACTACCTGCTCAACCACAAAATCAGACACAGAAAACGGCGTCAGTGGACCGGCCTCGCCCTAGTAACCCTGGGCGCAACAGCCACCATCACACTCGACACGGTCATCGAAGAACCGCACCTCTTGGGCTTCGTAGTGATCTGGTGCATCGGCCTGGAACTCTTCTTCAATTGCGACAAATACCGCGATGAATACTGAAACCAAAAAAGCCAGAGACTTCCGCCCCTGGCTTTCACACTTACTCTCTCGACCAATGATCGTTCCTCACGCTCCGCGTGGGAATGCAGCCCAGACGCTCCGCGTCCACCCATTACAAAGAATCAGCGGTTATTGCGCACGATCGAAAAATTCAAAGCAGCCGCAACACACAGCCACACCAGATAAGGAAACAGAATCAAACCGGTGATCACATCGAGCCGCATCGTCAACACCAGCATGACCGCCACCACCAGCCAGAGCAGCACCAGAATCACCATACTCGCCACAATGCGATGCGCGCCAAAGAAGACCGGCGTCCACAGCGTATTCAGCGCGATCTGCGCCGCCCACAACGCCAGCACCAGTTCACTGCCGGGTATCAACGCTAACCGGTAACCGGCCCACGCCAGCAACAGATAAATAACTGACCACGCCACCGGAAACATCCAATTGGGCGGAGTGAAACTCGGTTTAACCAACGATTCGTACCACGGCCCCGGCTTGAAAATAACGCCCGTGCTTGCCGCAGCCCCGCAGGCCAATAGAAAAACAAAAAAGATCATCACCAGTCCTTAGCTGAAGTCAGCTGTTTTGGTTAGCGAAGCTACATTCGCCCCGTTCTAAGAGGACGCCTGGCGGGGCGGAAAGTTTGATGGCAGTTCCCAGCTTGTGTATCGACCCGGTTCTAACGCACCCAGTACCTCGCCCACGCTGCCCCGGCCGTAACCCGCCATGCTGACTCAATCACGATTCACCCAAAAAACCGACGCGCCGCCCTCCACCAAGCCCCCCGAAACGGCCCCGTCCCTGAGCTCGCTTGAAACTCAGCGTGCGGCAACACCCTCGGCATATCCCGCAGCTTGATCCACGGCTCGCTTTGCCAATGCAACATGCTCACCGACAACCCCGGCCACTGCAGGAAACTCAAACACGGACTGCTGTGCGTCGGCGGCAACTGCTCATCGCGCAACGCCGGCACCACCTCATTGGTGACCCACTGCCGCAGCCCGCGATTCTCCGCGTGATGGTGATGCACCAGCATCGTGTACAACCCCGACTCACTGAGCAGCAACTCACTCGACACCCCGTAATGCGTCGTCAGCGTCACCACACGACGCTGATCCGCATCAAGCTTGCGCGTCGTGCGCTCATCCAGCGGCCAGCCGATCATGCGGCTGATGTCGCGGGCGCAGAACCAGACTTGGGATTCGAGGAGGAGGGCACGGAGCTGGCGGTTGTGGCGTAGGAAGGAGGTGGGTTGGAGCGGGGCGGATGAGGGTTGTCTGGGGTGGTTGGGTGAGTCGAGGTTGAGCATTCGTTGATCTCTACTTTTTATTGTTCAGCTTTTTAGGGCCAAGGCGTCGGGAGTTAAGAAACCTCAAAAGTAGAAAAGGCCGGACGTATTCCCCTCACGGGTCTTGTATTAGTCCACTCCCGACATAGCAGAAATTTTAGGACGCGCAGCGGAGGGCCGCAGGTACAAAAAACCGCATTTTATCGGGGGCGGGCAGGCCGCTACTTTTAGGTTTCTGGTGCGTTTCTTAGGCGCGGCGTGAGGTTAGGGAATCCATCTGAATGGGGCAAGGCTCAAACCTGTAGGGCATTTCCGAAAAAAAGATCAGCTGCTGGAAAGCAGCGCTTTACCCATACTGGCCATCTGGCTAAGGTGGAGGAATCTTCCTACAAGGATGTTCCTCAATGCCCTCGCTTAACCAAATTTTCTTCGGCCCGCCTGGTACGGGGAAAACCTACGCGACCATCGAGGCCAGCTTAGACATTCTTGATCCCGAATTCCTATCGGTGAACAAAGATAACCGGTTGTTGCTAAAAGGTCGTTTCGATGAACTGGCTGCTGAGGGACGCGTAGAGTTTGTTACCTTCCATCAGAGCTTTAGTTATGAAGACTTCGTGGAGGGGCTGCGCGCAGAAAGTGGCGAGGACGGCCAACTACGTTACGAAGTCGTCGATGGCGTGTTCAAGAACCTATGCACCACAGCTAAGGCCAAAGTCACCCGGCATGAAGCCGCTCCCATGGATATTTCCAATCGTCGGATTTGGAAGATGTCCTTAGGAAACATCCACGGTAGCGATTCCTATGTGTTCGACGATTGCAAGGCTGGGAATTGTGCACTGCTTGGTTACGGTGAGCGCATCGACTTCACTGGATGTACAAGTAAAAAAGACGTGGCAGCACGTTTCGCTGAGGCGGGTCTGGTGTTGCCTGAGTCTTCATATCCTGTGTCAGCGGTCACTAGTTTCGTAGTAAAAATGAAGGTTGGGGACCTCTTGATCATCCCGGACGGAAATTCGAAATTCCGAGCTATTGGTGAGGTAACCGGTGATTACCACTGTCTCAACGACGAAGAACGTGAGTCAGATTATGGTCAATGCCGTGCGGTGAAATGGCTGCGAATTTACGAACCATCGTTGCCATACGATCAGTTGATGGACGGGAAATTTACTCAGCGGACTCTTTACGAACTGAGCCCTAGCGCACTCAGCCTGAGCAAACTTACCAAACTATTGGGCGGCGAATCGTCTATTGCCTCTTCACCAGATAACAAAGCTCTGCCATTTAAGGTGGGTGAGATTTTTGGCACCGGGTACGTGGTCACCCACTCGTCAGACGATATCGTTGAGTTGAGCAAGCCGAAAGGTAATCAGCTGCCTATCGGCATGAGTATCTTAAATACCCTGGCGGACTATGTAAGGGAAGGGCGCCTATCGATAGGTGATATCAGAAATAAGCTGGTGTTTGACAATGTTCCAGAGGCCAAGCTGGATCCATTCCTCGTCAATGGCTACAACAACATACTGCACACCTTGGTCGAGCGACTGATCAACATCCAGTCTTCCACAGCACAACAGTTGTCACGCGTTCCCGCCAACAATGCGCGGGTACTAATCATCGATGAAATTAATCGCGGCAACGTCTCTCGTATTTTTGGTGAGCTCATCACTCTGATTGAGCCCTCCAAACGTGCAGGCGCTGCGGAGGCGTTAGAGGTCACTCTGCCCTACTCAAAGGATCGGTTTAGCATTCCAGGGAACGTCTATCTTTTAGGCACGATGAACACAGCGGACAGGTCACTTGCTTCCCTTGATATCGCATTACGCCGGCGATTCACCTTCAGGGAAGTACCGCCTAATTCCGAGCTGCTCGATGACGTAGAGGTTGAAGGTGTTGCTATCAATGAATTGCTAGATGTAATGAATCAACGCATCGCAGCGTTACTTGATCGCGACCACTGCCTAGGTCATGCGTATTTCATGCCCCTCAAGTCCGAGCCTTCCATGGAGCGCTTGGAGCAGATTTTCCGGGAGCAGATCTTGCCGTTGCTTCAGGAGTATTTCTTCGAAGACTGGCAGCGTATTCAGTGGGTGTTAAACGACCAGCGCAAGGCTCCTGAAAATCAGTTCCTGTTGCAGCCGAGCCAAGACCTCGATGTTTTGTTCGGGGCGTCAGTCACCGTCAATAAGCACAACGAGCGTTGGGAGCTGAATTCTGCAGCGTTTAAGAACGTCGACGCGTATCTCGGAATTATCGATCACACGGTCTACGCCGCAATGGTGACGACACGCTATGAAGCTAAGGAAGCCCGACATGGGGATTTGATAGTGCGTCAATCCGGCTCTGGAACGATTGAAGTCTCACGCGAAGGCGTCGTCGAAACGCCCACTAAACCAATTCTTAGAGAGCTTGCTGAAACGCTAGGTATAACGCAGCTGACCCGTAATGGAACCGCGATGAATACGCGCCGCTTGGGACGAAAGGTCATCAGTTCACTGATCGAGCGACAAGGGTGACTACAACCGTGATAGTTCGCGAATACGCCAGGCTAACAACCAGTCATATTCAGAACCCAACCCTCGACGTTGCCCAAGTTTCTCCTTCGGCTTTTGATTGGCTATGCGGGTTGAATGCGAGGTTTAGTAAAGCCGGCGCCGCGTTGGTCCAAGTCGAAGACCGTCGTTGGCTCAAGCTCGATAACTACGTCGGCGCCCTGGAATCCCCTTGCGGCACTCGTATCGAAATCCTGCCAAAGCATTTCGAAGACAGCGACTGCATTCAGCAAAGCCGGGCATTACTCAGGCGCATGATTCAAAAATCGTTGGATCTACCCACCCGCAACGTTGGCGCGACCACCCTTCAGCGTTTCGAAACCCCGTTGACCGAGTGGGTCATGACGAGCTTTCTAGATGCGCTGGACCACTTGATCAAACGGGGGCTGCGGTTCGACTATCAACGAGTCGAAGAAGAGCAGATGTACTTGCGCGGCCAACTCAACACCGCCCGTCAGCTCCGCCAGCCTCCGGGCAGACAACACCATTTTCAGATCCGCCACGACATATTCGTGCCTGATCGACCTGAAAATCGCCTGCTCAAAACTGCATTGGAGATCGTCTGCAAAACCACTCAAGACCCTAGCAACTGGCGCTTATCCCACGAGTTGCGCTCAATGCTGCTGGAAGTCCGAGCAAGCCGCGACACGGCACAAGACTTCAAAAAATGGCGCCATGACCGGCTAATGGCCCATTACCAACCAGTCAAACCGTGGTGCGAGTTGATTATCCATCAACAAACGCCTTTGGCGATTGCTGGTGAATGGGAAGGTATGAGCTTGCTGTTCCCCATGGAAAAACTCTTCGAGCGCTACGTCGCGGCGTGTCTGCGAGACTCACTCCCTTCTGACGCAACGCTGCGCACGCAACGCAGCAGCGAATACCTCTGCAAGCACAACGGCAAGAAGATCTTCCAGCTACGCCCGGACCTGATGATCACTCAGGGGGATAAACGCTGGGTGTTGGACACGAAATGGAAGCGGTTGGACACCGGGGCAGACAGCAAAAACTATGGGCTGAGCCAATCTGATTTCTATCAGATGTTCGCTTATGGCCATAAATATCTTGGGGGGGAGGGAGACTTGGTGCTGATCTACCCGAGGCGAGCATCGTTTCAGGAGGCGCTGCCGGGTTTTGAGCTTTCTGCGAGATTGAGGTTGTTGGTGGTGCCGTTTGATTTGGAAATGGGGTGTTTAGCGTGGGCGGAACAGGCCGGACGGGCCTCAAACGGTTTTTCCGCCATTGCGGACAATATTCATGTTTCCGCTGCAGTTGTTGATCCAGTACAATAATTTTGCGATCTTATTCGATGAAAAGGAACTCATATGCTTAGCTGGGATTTGCTTTTAAATGAAGGACGTAGAAAAGATAAGCTTAAGAATAGAGAAATTTCTGCTACTGCAAATGGAAGGTTTGAAATAGAACGCGACTATGATCGAATTCTTTTTTCTGCTCCAACCAGGAGGCTTGCGGATAAAACTCAAGTGTTTCCTCTAGATAAAAATGATAGCGTTCGAACAAGGCTTACCCATTCTCATGAAGTTTCCACGTTGGCCAGAAGCATCGGGCTTCGACTTGTATATGAAAGTCCTGAGCTGTTTCAGGGGGCGGGATCGGGTCAGTTTATTCAACGAAGTATACCTGCCTTATTGGCAGCTATTGGATTAGTTCATGATTTAGGAAATCCTCCATTCGGTCATCAAGGGGAATATGCAATACAAAGCTGGTTCAAAACTAACGAGGACGCATTGTTCTCAGGCGACAGTGAGGCGGCCTCCGACTTTTTGAATTTTGATGGTAATGCGCAAACGGTACGGCTGGTAACTAAACTCCAGATTTTGAATGATCACTTTGGTTTAAATCTCACATATGCGACTTTGTCGTCGTTAATAAAGTATCCTGTTTCTACAAAAAATATTCGCAAGGACGGATGGAAGAAGCAGGGTTTTTTCAAGTCGGAACAAAAGATTATTGCGGAGGTATGGGAAGAGACAGGTCTCTCTGAAACAGTACGACATCCTTTGACTTATATTATGGAAGCTTGCGACGATATTGCATATTCGGTTCTTGATGCGGAGGATACAGTAAAGAAGGGGCTGGCTTCTTACTATGACCTCATACGATACCTGGAGAAGAACTGCGCTGAAGATCCTGTAGCGGTGACGGTAATTCAGGCTGCAAAAGCTCACAGTTCCGAGTTTGAGAAAGGTAGCTTGAGCCCTCAGGAGCTAAATGATTGTTCCATGCAGATGTTCAGAGTTCATGCAATCACGGCGATGGTGCAAGCAGTCGTTGAAAGCTTCACAAAGCTAGCGCCATCCCTATTGGCTGGCAATCAGATTTTCAAAGGAGTTATGAGTGTTTCACAAGCAGCAAAATTTTGCAGTGTATTAAAAGACTTTGATATGGCTTATGGCTTCAAACATAAAAGTGTATTGGAATTGGAGTTGAGAGGTAATAATTTTATTGAGGAAACCATGGATATGTTGTGGGTAGGAATCCACGGTAGATTAAATGGTAAATTTAAATCAGAGACGCCTTTTGGGAAATATGTCTACTCGCGCATATCGGAGAGCTATCGTCGAATTTTTTCAGATCCCAGTAATGAATTGTCAGTTGGATATAAGGAAGCGCAGTTACTAGCTGATGCTATTTCGGGAATGACTGATAGTTATCTGATAGCGTTGCATGCGGAATTAAAGCCACTTTATGATAGACATTGCCATTAATGACCAAGCTTTTAAGAAGAGAGTTAAAAGGTTTTTTGATTCTCCTAAAAGGGCGAGTGTTTTAAATTTTATTAGTCGCCTGTCTACTGCTGGAGAAGTGTTAGTGTTCGGTGGGTTGCTGAGGGATATTGCTCTATTTGGAGGTAAGGATTTCAATTCCGATATCGACCTGGTAATAGACTGCTCTGCTGATATGTTGGCAGATTTTTTCGTCGAAAATGAGCGACTTTTTTATCGGAATAAATTTGGGGGGTATAGGCTTGAAGTTGGTGGTTGGGCGGTAGACGTATGGCCTATCCATGAGACGTGGGCTTTTAAAACGAAACAAGTCTGTTATAAAGATCGAAGCAGTTTATTGCTTACTACTATTACCAACTGGGATTCGGTAATTTATTCTTTCAAGGATGGGAGAATAATATCCGACATGTCTTATTTGGAATCTCTTAGGTCGGGTGAGCTGGACATTGTGTTAATTGCTAATCCTAATGAGGCGGGCGTCCTTGTAAGGGTTATTAGAGCCATTTGTGATAAGCGGGCAAAAATTTTGATGCCTAAACTTCTTGGTTATCTTAAGGATGAGCTTCCACATTGGACTGCCAGTCAGGTTGTATCCGCTCAGGAGGAACTACTTGGTAAGGTTTACTTGTCCCGTGAAGAGTTTTATAGTTTTAGAGATGAAATATATTCTTTAAGGGAGGATTTATTTGGTAGCCATATATTAATAAAAGGACGGAATCTTTCATTTGTTTTTGAAGAGTAAAAACGTATGCCGCCAGCAGCGTTAAGTCGATTGGATGGCGGCTCATTAGATTTCTTTAAGTATTTGGGCAAAAGTATTACCCTGACCAGGATTGTTGAAGGCCATGATTTTATGGCCTTTCAACAGAGCATCCATTAATACTATTTAATCAATCCCAGCTCAAAGCCCCACCAGTCTGATACTCAATAACCCGCGTCTCAAAGAAATTCTTCTCTTTCTTCAAGTCCATGATCTCGCTCATCCATGGGAACGGGTTGGTGGTCCCTGGGTACTCTTCCTTCAAACCAATCTGGCTCAAACGACGGTTCGCGATGAATTTGAGGTAGTCCTCCATCATCGCAGCGTTCATGCCCAGCACGCCGCGAGGCATGGTGTCACGGGCGTATTCGATTTCCAGTTGGGTCCCTTGCAGGATCATCT
>Ga0247742_10000549_pt1 | contig 29614 bp, 30 predicted proteins | sample UWRJL208509C2_FD_180944 | JGI IMG/M metagenome (GOLD analysis project Ga0247742, IMG submission 180944) | Plant litter microbial communities from Arlington Agricultural Research Station in Wisconsin, United States - UWRJ-L208-509C-2 | ecosystem: Environmental > Terrestrial > Plant litter >...
CGACGTCGGCCGGGATCTCGTAGACCTGGTTGCCGAGGTTGCCCTTGATCGGCCCGAGGTCGATGAACTCCGCCGAACCCGCGACGTACCAGCCCTCCCGGCCCTCCACCACGTCGGAGGCGCTCAGCCACACGTGCACATCCGGCCCGCTCGACGTCGACAGGTTCTCGATGGCCAGCACCTGACTGCCGTCCGGATTGCGGATGATCGTGGCAGAACCGGTGGTCTCGTGCTCGTGGCTGCTGAACACCCCACCCGAGATGGCCGTTGGGGACGGCTCCGCCGTCGGAGTCGCGACGGGGCTGGGGTCGCGGGGTCCGGATGTACTGAGAGCCTCACTCGGCGCCGCATTCGAGAGTGCGTCATCGACGCGCACATCGACGAAGAGCAGCCACGGTTGGAACACGAACGCGGCCGCCACCACCGAAACGGCGGCGACACCGATGCCGATCCACGCCCTGGCTCGCATCCGGCATAGTCTAATCGCGACCTGAACGCCGACGAGAGAGGCCCGGGCAATGCCGATCGTCGACAACGCCATCTACCACGAGGGCGTGCGCAGCGCCGTCCCCGTGTCGCTCGACCAGACCTTCGAGCAGCTGCGCGATCACGGCGGGTTCGCCTGGATCGGCATGTACCGGCCCACCGAGGAAGAACTGCGCACCGTCGCGACGGAGTTCGGGCTGCACGCCCTGGCCGTGGAGGATGCGCTGCACGGCCACCAGCGCCCCAAGATCGAGCGATACGGCGACGTCGTCTTCACCGTGCTGCGATCGGCCCGCTATCTTGACGCCCCCGAGGAGGTGGAGTTCGGGGAGGTGCACGTGTTCGTCGGCTCGAACTTCGCGATCACGGTGCGCCACGCCGAGTCGCCCGACCTCGGCCGGGTGCGCAAGCGTCTCGAGAAGTCCCCGGACCTGCTGAAACTCGGCCCGCAGGCGGTGCTGTACGCGGTCTTCGACGAGGTGGTGGATGAGTTCGCCCCCGTCATCGCGGGGCTCGAGAACGACATCGACGAGATCGAGAACCAGCTGTTCAACGGTGACCCGGCCGTCTCGCGGCGCATCTACAAACTCGCCAGCGAGGCCATGGCCTTCCAGCGCGCCACCCAGCCGCTCGTCGGGATGCTGGAGACGCTGAGCGCGGGCTACGTCGAGCACGACGTCGACATCGAGCTGCGGCGCAACCTCCGCGACGTGCTGGACCACGCGATTGCGACCGCCGCGCGGGCGGATGCGTTCCGCGCCCTGCTGCAGAACGCGCTCACCGTGCAGTCGACGATGGTGATGCAGGGGCAGAACGAGGAGATGCGCTCGCTCTCGCAGCTGGGCATCGCCCAGGGCGAGCAGGTGAAGAAGATCTCGGGCTGGGCCGCGATCCTGTTCGCGCCCACGTTGATCGCCGCGGTGTACGGCATGAACTTCGATTTCATGCCCGAACTGCACTGGCGCCTGGGCTACCCGTTCGCCCTGCTGCTGATGTTCGCCTCGGCCGTTGGGCTGTACTTCTCGTTCAAGAAGCGCGACTGGCTCTAGAACGCGCGGATCGTGCTCCGGCGTGTTGCCCGCGTCCCACCGGGCACGTCCTCCACACTGGGGACATGTCCGAGCGCCACACCGCCAGCAGCGAAGCCGAGCAGCAGCTCGTGTTCGACCTCATGCGCGAGAGGCTGTTGACTCTCTTCGGCCCCGGTGGCAGTTTTCGCATCACCCTCGGGCGCGCATCAGCAGACGACGCCATCTTCGCCTCCACCGTTGCCGACACCATCGCCCACGACGTTGCCACGGCATTCAATCCGGTGCGGGAGAAGGCGGGTCGCCGGGTGGCGCCCACCCACGCGCTCGCCGAGCACGAGGCGATGTGGCGACAGATCGAAGCCGAGTTGCTGATCCGGCGCACGGGGCCCGATTCGGTCGAGGTCGATGTGCAGCGCGAAGAGCAGGCAGCCGGCCGCGAACACGCGCGCCAGGCAGCCTGACCGCAGCTTAGGCTGGTGGGATGCTCACCGTCGTGATTCCCTGGCGCGCCCAGCAATCGCGGGTTCGCGCCATGGAGGCGGTCGCCGACTGGTACCTCGCCGAGATTCGCGACGTCAACCTGCAGTTCATCGACCCGGACGATGACATCTTCAACCTGTCCCAGGCCCGCAATCGCGGCGTGGCCCTGGTCGCGGATCCCGACGAGGTCGTGGTGATCAACGACGCGGATACCATCCCGCAGCGCGGGCCGCTCCTCGAGGCGATCGCCGAGGCGGCGCACTCGGGCCGGGTGCATCTGCCCTACACGCAGTACCACTGGCTGGGGGCATCCGGTTCGGCGCAGTTCGCCGCCGGCGTCGACCTGCCGGACTGCGACTACGAACTGATCACGGGGGCCTGTTCCGGCGTGTACGTGACCACCCCGCGCACGTGGGCCGCACACGGCGGCCAGGACGAGCGGTTCCGCGGCTGGGGTTATGAGGATGCCGCGTGGTACCTCGCGCACGCCGCCCTGCTCGGCGAGCCGCCCCGACGCACGCCGGGCTCGGTGTTCGCCCTGCACCACGAGGCACAGCCGCGCAGCGGTGACCAGTTCGACGCCAATGCCGCGCTCATGGAGCGCTACCGCCGCGCGGCCGGGGTGCCCGCGCAGATGCGTCAGTTGGTGGGCGAGAGTGCCGAGAACGCCCTGATGCTGCCGGGCGACTGACGCAGGTCTGCCGATACCGCGTCGAGCGGGGCTCGCGGCAGCGCGAGAACCGTTGTGAGCGCTTCTGCCAGGTCGGCGACACTCGCGTCGTTCGGAGCCAGCGCGAGGCCGTAGCCGCCAGCCTCGATCGCGGCAGCGCCGGCGAACTGGTCGGTGGAGAACGGAAGCACGAGCAGCGCGACTCCGAAGGTCAGGGCTTCCGTCACACTGTTGTTGCCGCCGTGGGTGACGGTGGCGCTCGCCCGGCGAAGCAGGGTCACCTGCGGCAGGAACTCCCGCACCAGCCAGTCACCCGGCAGCGGCCCGAGGTTCGCCCGATCGGCGGAACCGAGGGCGATCGCGGCGCGCAGCCCCAGCCGCGCGAGCGCCTCGCAGACCCGGGCCAGCACATCGGATCGCACCGAGAGGAAGCTGCCGAAACTCACGTAGACGAAGGGGTCGTCGCTCTCGGCGAGCCATCCTTCGACCTCGACGTCTGCAGCCTCTGCTCGCACCGCCGACCCGAGGAAGACGTGCGGCGGCAGCGAGCGGGCGGGGTCAGCAAGCGGGGCTGGGTAGTTCAACAGCAGCAGGTCACCATGCTCGGAGAACGCAGCAGGTGAGGGTGCCGCCCCCGGGTTCAGCTGGGCGAGCGCCGCGTTCCACTCCGCGGTGAACGACTCGCTCACCCGGTCGCACAGTTCCCGCAACTCGGCGAGCGCCGCCGGATCGGGGTGGAAGGCGCGCGGCCACGCGGGCGGGAACCCGTAGACCTCATCGCCCAGCGGCAGCGCCGAGGGATGACCGACCACCACATCGGCGTGCGGGATGCCGGCGGCCACCAGCGCCAGCCGCGCGCTGAAGGCGAGGTGATCGACGATCACGACGTCGGGGGCAATCTCCTCGACAACCGCCTGCACCTCGCGGCCGACGCGCACGGGTTCCCACATCAGGTCGCTCAGTCGCGCCCGGGCCTGGAAGGCCAGCGTCGGGATCATCCCCTCGCGGGTCGCCTCGAAGAAGCCCCGGAGCGCGTCATCCTCCCCCGTCGGCTGCTGCTCCGCCCGGATCACGCCGGGATTCGAGCCCTTGCCGAGCTGCAGGTGCGCCCGTTCGAACCCGAACGACTCGACGATGGGCGCCGTCGCGGTGCCGGTGGCGACCACGACGCGCTGGCCGGCCCGCTGCCAGGCCGAGCCGAGGGTCGCGAGCGGCAGCAGGTGGGAGGCGTAGTCGGGCGAGATGATCAGCAGCGTCACGGCGCAGCGACCGTCCAGCCCCGCAGTTCCCGCTGCGCGGCTCGGACGCGTTCGTACACGTCGGCGAGGGCGCGGGCCATCGCCTGGATGGTGAAACTCTCGGCGACGGTGGCGCGGGAAAGGGCCGCCCTGCCGTCGTCGGTCTCGGCCGCCGCGATCGCCAGCGCCTCGGTCATCGCGGCACCCAGCAGCGAGACATCCCAGGTCGGCGCCAGCAGCCCGGTCACGCCCTGCTGCACGTAGGTGGCGGGGCCGCCGCCGTTCGGGGCGACCACGAACAGTCCGGATGCCATCGCCTCGAGCAGCGCGATGCCGAACTCCTCCTTCAGGCTGCCGCACACGTAGACCCCGCGCGGGGCGGCGAGCCCCGGAACCCCGAACCGCGCCGCGGCCACCCAGCGGGCCGCCGTGTCATTGGGCTGGTGGCCCGAGAGCAGCAGGCCGCGCTGCAGCCGCGCGCCCTCCGGCACAACGAGGTTCATCGCCGCCAGCTGTTGCATCTCGTCCGCCGAGGGAGAGGCCAGGTCGCCGCCGATCAGCAGCAGGTTGGCGCGGTCGGCCAACGGACCCGTCGCCCAGGCCTCCACGATGGTCGCCATGCCCTTGACCCGGTGGAAGCGCCCCACGCTCACCAGCAGCGGGAGGCCGCGTCGCTCCGCGGGCAGTTGAGTGAGGAGCGCGGAGAGGCGGTCGAGAGCCGCCGTGCCGGGCAGCCCCGCGGCGAGGTCAGCCGCCTCGCCCACCGCCCGGTCGATGACCTCCATGTCGATGCCCTCGGGCACGATCGAGTGCCGTTCGGGGTGCGCGGTGATGTCGATGCCCACCAGTTCGCGCATGTCGCGCTGAAGCTCGGGGCGGGGGAAGAGCACCGTGTGGTCGGCGTTGGCCGCGAGCTGCTGCACCAGCCGCGCCCGGAACCAGAAGTGCTCGACCTCGTCGACGGTCCCGAAGTTGGCCCGGGTCAGCTGGCCCGACTTGTCGAGCGAGTCGATGACCGCGTGCGGGTCGGGGGCAACCGTGAAGACGACCGGGATGTCGAGTTCACGCGCGACGTCGGCCGCGGCGAGGCTGCCGACATCGGCCATGCGCAGGTGCAGCACGTCGATGCCGCCCGCGGCACGGAGCATCCGTCGGATTCCGCGCCGCACGGCGACCCGCAGCGGCCACGCGCTCGCCGAGTGCACGGGTGCCCCGAGCGGTGGAACGCGGCCGTAGAGGTGCCCCTCCCCCGCCGCAGCGACCTCGGCCGCGCTGTCGATGGCCGCAGCCACCGAGCCGCGCGACAGCGTGAGCACCCGCTCGACCGGCGTTCCGGCGATGAGCGCGTCACCGAGCCGCACCAGCAGCGTGGCGATTCCGCCGTTGTCGCCCGACCCGACGTGGGTCAGTGCCGAGTCGATGTCGGCGTGCAGGAACAGTTGGGCGACACTCAGCCCCTCGTCAGGGCTGCGATCCGGGATGTCGCCTGCCGTGATGTCGATGAGCGCGATGCGGGCAACGGCTCCCAAACGATCATCCCGCCCGCTCAGCTGCTCAAGCCTGTTGGCGCTGCGCTCGTCGCCGCGGCGCTGGCCGAGGGCGGAGATGGCGGCTACGCGGGCGATCTCCGCCTCGCCCTCGTCCGCGGCGATACCCAGCAGCGGCGAGATCGCGATGGTGCTGCGCACGAGGCCGAGCGTCTCGATGATCCGGTAGCGGGCCTCCGGGTCGCGCACCCCGATCAGGGCGCCCTCGAGCCCGACCGCGATGAGTTCCGCGGCGCTGGCCGACCACTGCTCGAGAGTGCGCTGGGCGACCATGCCGGCGAAGCCACCCTCGACGACGAGACCGATCAGCCGGCCGACCGCATCGACACGGGGCAGGCGGGAACCAAGCGCCCAGGCAGCGTGCTCGCGCATGAACCGGCGCTCGTCCGAGAGCAGGCGGGAGACGACGAGGTCTGCTTCCGCGTCGAAGATCGCCGACAGGGCGTGCACGGCGGCGATCGCCACGAGCTGGTCGTCGCTGCCGAGCGCGCGCGCCAGGACGCGGATCGTGCGCACTCCGCCCTCGCGGCTGGCTTCAAAGGCGAGGTCGTCGGCCAGTCGCATCGAGTCGACGAGACGGCTGGCCTGCTGGACCGCATCCAGGGAGGTGAGGATACCCACGGTGACCCTTCTGGCAGCGCCCACCTTCTGGGTCGGCGTCGAACACCACTTCGATGATAGGCGGCCGGGGTGTGCCCGCAATTCGGCTAGCGTGAACCCGGTCAGAAGGAGAGCACGCGTGCCAGCAGCAATCGTCGCCATCGGCGACATCGGGGTCATCGACGGCATGATCCACATCGGTGATGAGGCGATGTTCGAGGCGTTCGTCGACGAGATGCGGCGCCGTGGAATCAGCCGGTTCACCGGCATTTCCTCGGTTCCCGCCGAGAGCGCCGACCGGTACGGCATCGATGCGATCGAGCGGATCGGCTTCGGTGGCGATCGTGCCGCCAACGAGGCCCGGATGCGGGCGGTCATCCGCACCGCAGAGGGGTCGAACGAGCTCGACCCAGCCGACCCGGCGCGTGCGGTCATCGCGGCGATCGCGGGCTCCGACGGCGTGGCCGTCACCGGCGGCGGCAACATGGCGTCGATCTGGTCGCACCACGTGTTCGAACGCGCGACGATTGGCGCGATCGCGGCCGCTCTCGGCAAGCCGCTCGTCGTCACCGGCCAGACGATCGGCCCGGAGCTGGATCGGGATGACGCGGGGCTCGTCCACGACCTACTGGCATCGGCGGAGCTCGTGGGGCTGCGCGAACCGAGTTCGGTGCAGCTGTGCCGGGCGCTGGGGCTCAGCAACCTGACGCCCACCGTCGATGATGCGAGCTACCTCGTCGCCGAGCCATCCGAGCGGTCCGATCCCGGCGACTACTGCCTGGTCAGCCTCGCGAGCCATGTCGGCGATGCCGACCGCGACGCCGTGGTCAGCGCGGTCGCGGCGATGCTCGACGGCATCCCTCTCGACATCGTCTTCCTCGCCCACTTCGGCGCCCTCGACCCCGCCGTCTCCCGCGGTGACTCGGTGATGCACGACCGGGTCATCGCCGCGATGACGACACCGGCGCGGGTGATCGCCCCGACGGACTCCCCCACCGCCGCCCGGCTCGCCCGCGGTGCCGGCATGGTCGTGAGCAGCCGCTATCACCCCGTGGTGTTCGCCGTGCCGGCCGGGGTGCCGACGATCGGGATTCCCGTCGACGACTACACCGGGGTGAAGCTCCGCGGCGCGCTCGGCAACTTCGGGCAGCAGGGAGTGCTTCCCGTGCAACAGCTGCTCGACGGGGAGGGGCCGGCCACGGCCGAACGAGTCCTGGCGAACCGCACCACCATCAGCAACGACGCCGCCCGCCTCTCCGAGGAGAGACGAGCGGCGTCGACACAGTGGTGGGATCGGGTGGCCGCCACGTTCGGCAGCTGACCCCACCTACACCGTGGCGGGGATCAGCCCGATCGCGCCGGCTCGTCGCGTCTTGCGGATCGCGAGCAGCGCCAGCAGCACGCTGCCGATGCCGAACCCGAGGAGCACGAACACCGAGCTGGCGACCGTCGCGCCGCTGCCCCCGGCGAGAATGCCCTGCATGCCCTCGACCGCATAGGTCAGCGGCAGGAACGGGCTCACCACCTGGAACGGGGCCGCCAGCACCTCGATCGGGTAGATGCCGCCTGTCGACGTGATTTGAATGGCCAGCACGAACAGCGAGACCACGAGGCCCGCCCGCCCGAGGCCGATCGTCAGCAGGTAGTGGAACGCGGTGAACGCGACGGCCGTCAGCAGCGAGAACCCGAGGGTGGCGGGCAGCAGCGACCATTCCACGCCCAGCCCGCCGTGCAGCAGCGCGACCAGGGCGATCGCCTGGGCGGCCGTGACCAGGCACGCCCGCGCCAGTGTCGACGCGACCAGCCGGCCGTTGCGGGCCGACGAGGTCAACGCCCGCCGGGTGACGGGGCGCAGCACCAGGAAGACGGCGAGCGCACCCAGCCAGAGCCCGAGCGGCACGAAGAAGGTCGCCACGATCTGGCCGAGGTCGGAGACGGGGTTCTCGGTGGTGACCGAGACGGTGACCGGGTCGGCGGCGATCTCGGCGGATGCTGCCGCCGCGTCACTGTCGGTCGCGGGGATCTGGTCGGCGCCGGCCTGCAGGCCGGAGGCGAGGTCGGAGGCACCCGACGCCAGGCCGTTGGCACCGTCGACGAGCGCACCGGAGCCGCCGGCGAGCTGCGACGCGCCTGACGCGAGCCCGTTCACCCCGGAGACGAGCGCACCCGAGCCGCCTGCCAGCTGCGACGCGCCGGAGGCCAGCCCGTTGGCGCCCGAGACGAGGGCTCCCGACCCGGCAGCCAGTTGCGCTGCTCCGCCGGCGGTCTGCGCGATGCCAGCCTCCAGTGCGGGCAGGCCCGCGGCCCCACCGGCGAGGTCCGGGCCCTGCGCCGCGATCGCTTGAAGCGTGGCGATTTGCTCCTGCACCCGCGGGTCGGAGAGCAGGAGCGCGGTGGGATCAGCGTTCAGGTCGTTCAACGCGCTCGACACCGAGCTGACCGAGCCCGTGTAGCCCTGCACGCCCGCGGCGAGACCGCCGAGGCCGGTGGTCTGGTTCGCGAGCTGGGAGAGCCCGCCGGAGAGCGAGTTCACACCGCCCGTGTAGTCCGTGAGGCCGGAGGCCAGGCTACTGGCGCCCGACGCGATTCCGGAGACCCCGGTCGTGTACTGCGAGACACCGGAGGCCAGGCTGCTGGCGCCCGACGCGACGCCGCCGACCCCGTCGGTGTACTGCACCAGGCCAGAGGACAGCGACCCCGCGCCCGAGGAGAGTTGCGCAGCGCCATCCGCCGCTTGCGCAAGCGATCCGCCCACGCCGCCGAGGCTCGCGTAGATGCCACCGATGTACTGCGCGGTGATCGCGTTGCCGAAGGTGTCGGCCATCGTCTGGCCCACGACCTGGGCAACGGAGCCGGTGAGGTAGCTGTGGGCGTCGTCGGTGCGGATCTGGATGTCGGCCTTGGTCGGGTTATCGCTGGAGAGCGACAGGATCGAGTCCGAGAAGTCGGCGGGGACGGTGAGAATCGCGTAGACCTCGCCGGCCTTGAGCGCCGCGTCCGCGTCGTCACTGTTGGTGATCGTCCAGTCGAAGCCCTCTGACCCGGTCAGCTCGGTCACCAGCTGGCGACCGGCGAAGACGTTCTGCTCGGTGCCATCGGGAGCGGTGGTCACCTGCAGTTCGTCGTCGTTCACGATCGCGACCGGAATGCTGTCGAGCGCGTCGTTGCCCTGGCTGAGCGCGCCGACGAACAGGCCGGCGAACGCGAGGGGAATGAGCACGACGGCGGCGAGTCCGCCCCAGCGCTGCCAGGTGCGCCGGGTGGCGGGGGATGAAGTGGGGGTGGTCATCGTACGAGTCCCTTCGGGCTGACGGAGTAGAGATCGATCTCGACGAGCGCACGCTCGCCGGTGGCACGGATGCCCGCGGCGCGCGCCGGGTACGGGGTGCCGATCACGATGGTGGTGGTCGCGGGGGCGAGCCGCTGGACGGCGCCGATGAACGCGGCTTCGTCATCCGACTCGGCGAACGAGTCCAGTTGGTCGAGCATCACGACGGGCGTGCGCTCGGCCAGCGCGACGGAGGCGAGGGCGACCGCCCGTTCGAGCTGGGGCAGCTCTACCAGGGTGCTGTGCAGGCTCACCGGAACCGTCTGTCGGCCGGTCGCCTCAACGAGAACCGAGTTGACCCGGGACAGCCAGCGGCGGGCGCTGCGGTTCGTGGCGAACACGCGGTACCAGGGCTGGGTCATCTCCAGCCGCTCGGTCAGCAGTTCGCCGATCGTGACGCTGGTCTCCGCGCGCTGGGCGCCACCCACGTCGGCGAGCGCGACGAGCGAGCTGACGGCGGATGACTCCGACGGCAGGGGGTGACCGGCCACCTGGGCCCGACCGGAGACGGGCTCGAGTCGGCCGGAGAGCGTCGCCGCGACGAGCCTGCGGTCGACCGGGTCGCCGCTGGCGATCACGACCGAACCCGCGGGCACCTGCACGGAGAAGGGGCCGACGGCGTGCTCGTTCGAACCGGCCACGAGGTACTCGGCGCTGATCGCCACCGACTGGGTCTTGGCCCACGTCACCGCCTCGCGGTGGTCGCGCAACTCCTCGCCCTCGATGTCGACGTTCGGAAGCAGACGACCGAGCCATCCCGGCATCCACCAGGCGGCCTTGCCGAACAGGGTCATCAGCGCGGGCACCAGGGTCATTCGCACCAGGAAGGCGTCGAACGCGATACCCACTGCGAGCCCCATCGCGATCGGCTTGATCATGCCGCTGCCTTCCGGCACGAAGGCGAAGAACACGAAGAACATGATGAGCGCGGCCGCGGTCACCACTCGGGCGGCGCCGGCGAAGCCGCGTTCGACGGCACGCTTGGCGTCTCCGGTCTTGACGAACTCCTCCCGCATTCCCGAGACGAGGAAAACCTCGTAGTCCATGGCGAGCCCGAACAGCACCGCCATCAGGATGATGGGCAGGAAGCTCAGGATCGGGCCGGGGTTCTCGACGTGGAACAGGTCGGCGAACCAGCCCCACTGGAAGATGGCGACGACCACGCCGAACGATGCGACGACCGAGAGCAGGAAGCCGAGCGCCGCCTTGATCGGCACCAGCACCGAGCGGAAGACCATCATGAGCAGGATGATCGAGAGGCCCACCACGACGAGCCCGAACGGGATGAGCGCGTTCGTCAGCCGGTTGGAGATGTCGATCGCGACGGCGGTCGCGCCGGTGACCGAAATGGGAGTGTCGAACTCATCCTCGATCTGCGGAGCGAGATCCCGGATGTTCTGCACCAGGTCCTTGGTCGCGACCGAGTCCGGCGCGCTCTCCGGGGTGACCTGGATGATTGCGGTGTCGAGCCCCTCGTCCGGGAAGCCCTGGGCAACGAATGCCACGTCATCGAGGTCGCGCAGCTGCGCGCCGATGGCGTCGAGGTCGTCGAGGATGTCGATGGTCTGGGTGATGTCGACGGAGACGATGAGGGGGCCGTTGAAGCCGGCGCCGAAGCCCTCGGTCACCAGGTCGTAGGCCTCGCGCTGGGTCGAGCCGCGTGGCTCGGAGCCGCCGTCGGGCACGTTGAGGTCGAGGCTCAGCGCCGGTACCGCGAGGGTGCCGAGCAGAGCGATCACGCCGACGGTCGCAAGGATCGGGCGCTTCATGACCCCGCGCACCCAGCGCAGCCCCATCGTGGGCTTTGCCGACGCGCCGGCCATCGCGCGCCGGTAGGCGCGCGAGCCCTCCTTCGGCACCAGGCGGCGGCCGGCCACACCGAGCATTGCCGGAAGCAGGGTGACGGCGACACCGATGGCGACGAGCACCGCGAACGCGGCGCCGACCCCCATAACGCTGAGGAACGGGATGCCCACGACGAGCAGTCCGAGCAGGGCGATGATGACCGTCACACCGGCGAACACCACGGCGCTACCGGCCGTGCCCACCGCGGTGGCGGCCGACTCCTCGGGGTCGTCGCCGTGCGCGAGCTGGTTGCGGTGCCGCGACAGGATGAACAGGGAATAGTCGATTCCCACCGCGAGCCCGATCATGAGCGCGAGCAGGGGTGCCGTGCTGGAGACGGTCGCGAACGCGGTGTATGCGCTGATGCCGCCGATCGCGATGCCCACGCCGACCAGGGCGCTGAGCAGCGGCATCCCGGCGGCGAGCAGGGAACCGAAGGTGATGAACAACACCACCCCGGCGAAGATCACACCGAAGACCTCGGTCACGGTGATGCCGAAGGTGGTGTCCTGGAAGACCTGGCCGCCGAACTCGGCGCGCATCCCACCGTCCTCGGCGATCGTCGCGGTGTCCTTCACCGCGTCGAGCGTCGCGTCGGTCACGTCGGAGGACACCCCCTCGAACTGCACCCGCACGATGGCGATGTTCTCGTCGTCGGAGATCGCCTCGCCCGCGTACTCGCTGAACGGCGAGACGACCGCTTCGACCCCGGGGATGTCTTCGGCGTCGGCGACGACGTCGTCGATCACCTCGGTGTACTGCTCGTCGTTCACCGAGGCGCCGTCGGGCGCCACGAGCACGATCTGCGCGCTCGCCCCGGCGACCGAGGGGAAGACCGCCTCGAGCCGGTCGAGGGCGTTCTGCGATTCGGTGCCGGGAATCGCGAACGACTCGGAGGTCTGGCCGCCGAGAGCCACGCCCCCGCCGAGGATGCCGACGAGCAGCACCAGCCACACCCCGATGACCCGCCAGGGGCGCCGGTACGCGAAACGGCCGATGCGGTACAGAAGAGTTGCCATGACGTAGTTACCCCAGGGTGGTTAGGCGGTGCGGACGGGTGCGAGCAGTTCGCTCATGATGTGGATGAGAGCAGCCCTGGTCTCATCCGTCGACTCGGAAACGAGGTCGTCTGTGTGCACGGTGCAGAGCATGTAGGCAGCCCCACCCAGTGCGATGCCGAAACGCATCTTCTCCTCGAGGGATTGGGTGTTCGCGGAGAAGAACTGCGCGAGCCGCACCACGATGCCGTTCGCCCGGTCGATGACCGGGACGTCGACGAGTGACGGGCCCTGGTTGATGAACATGTTCACTTCGAGGCGGTACTGCAGCAGCAGGTCGACGAAGCTCTCGAGAAACGATCGGCGGTCGGCGAGCCCGCGGTCGGCGAAGTCCAGGATGATCGCCTCCATCCGGTCGATGGCCGGCGCGATGGCCGCCTCGAGTAGCGCTTCCTTCGACGAGTAGTGGTACAGCACGCTCGACTTGGAGAGACCCGCCAGTTCGGCGATGCGCTGGAGGGAGGTTGCGGCGTAACCGGCCGACGCGAATTCGCTGAGCGCGATGGCGCGCAGCTCCTCTTGGGTGGACATGCCTTTCACGCTAACTGACCGATCGGTCAGAGCCTGTCCGATCGGTCAGTTTGCCAGCGGATTGCCAGCGACCGCCAAGGCGATCACCGAACCGGCGACCGCGAGGGGTGCCACCAGGAGTCCGAGACCGGCGTACCGCAGCCACGAGATCTCCACCCCGAGCGCCTGCAGGCGGGAATGCCAGAGCAGGGTCGCCAGCGATGCCCAGGGAGTCACCAGACATCCCACATTCACGCCGATCAGCACTGCCGCCACCCGAAGCGGGCTGTCGGCCACCGACTCGAAGGCGAGGTACGCCGGAAGGTTGTTCACGACGTTGGCGCCGCCGGCTGCCGACCCCGCGAGGCGGAGCAGGCTCACCGGGTCGACCCCGGTGCCAGCGACGGCGGTCAGCGCATCCGGCAGCCCGAGAGTGTGCGCCGCCTCGACGAGGAAGAACAGGCCGGAAGCCAGCAGCACCAGTTGCCACGGCAGCATCGACCAGGTCAGCGCGGACCGCCGCCGCACGACGAAGAAGCCGCCGAGCACGAGCGCGGCGATGAGAGCGGGGATCCAGACGGCGACGCCGGAGACCAGGGCCGGCAGCAGGGCCAGAACGACGACAGCACTGGCGATGAGCAGCACGCGGTCGGGGGCGGGCGTCTCGCGCTCGGGCGCATACCGGGTGAACAGCTCGCGGCGGTAGAGCACGGCCAGCACCGCGATCGGCACGACGATCGCCACCAGGGCCGGCGCCCACATCAGCGTCGCAAACGCGAACGGGCTGATGCCGCCGAGCTCGTGCTGGGCGAGGAGGTTCGTCAGGTTCGAGACCGGCAGCAGCAGCGACGCGGTGTTCGCGAGCCAGACCGTCGTCAGCGCGAACGGGATGGGCGGCAGCCCCACATGCCGCGCGAGCAGCACCACGACCGGGGTCAGCAGCACCGCGGTCGTGTCCAGCGACAGGAACACCGTGCTCAGCACGGCGATGACGATCACCAGCACCCACAGGAGGCCGCCTCGACCGCGACCCCAGCGGGCGGCGCGCTCTGCGACGAGTCGGAAGAGCTCGGCCTCGGCGGCGAGTTCGGTGACCACCGTGATGGCCACGACGAACGCGAGAATCGGCCAGACCCGGTCGGCGACCGCCGCGGCATCCTGAACCGGAAGGATGCCCGTGACGACCAGCAACGCGGAGACGACGAGCAGGGCTCCCCCGAGAATGGCCGTCTTCACACCCCACTGTACGACGACCCGCCCAGACGTCTCTGTCAGACACAAGGGGTGGGCGGGATGCGCGTCGGGGCGGTACCGTGGCCCCATGCGCAAGTTTCTCTTCAACACGACGCTTCTCAGTGCCATCGTCGGAGGCTGGGGTACCCTGCAGGCGACCCGCAAGGGCCCGCGCGACTGGCGATTGATCCTGATGTGGGTCAGTTGGGGCGCCACCGTCGCCATCGCGGTCGGCACGATCGCCGAGCAGGCTCGCGACAACGACGAACTGGAGAGCTGACATGGAATTCGGACACGGCGGCAACTACCCCGGAGTCGTGTGGCTGCTGCTCAACGGTCTCGTGGCGTTCTTCATCTTCCTCGTCATCGTCGGACTGATCTTCCTCCTGGTGCGCTTCCTGCTGACCGCCACGACCGCGGCGAAGATCTACATCGCCAAGAACACGCCGCGACCCACGCCCGCGTCCACGCACCCGGCGCACGACACCGCGTCCGGCGGGTACACGCCCGCGCCGCCCGCCGAGTCGTCGGTGGCGTCACCGCCCGCTCCCCCCGCACCGCCGGAGGGGCCGGCGCCCACGACGCCGAGCACGCCCTCGCCCACGACACCCGTGGCCAAGGCCTCGTCCAAGCCGCGGACGCCGAAGACTCCACCCACTCCCCCGGCCTCCCCGACGGTCTGAGCGACCCGGCGTCGGGTCGAACTTCTCGGTCGTAAGTCCTCGGTCGTCAGGCCAGGAAGCCCCGCAGCAGAGCGGCGCTGCCCTGCAGGTGCTCGATCATCGCGACGGCGGCCCGGTCGGAGTTGCCGCTGAGGATCGCGACGACGATCGCCTCGTGCTGCTCATTCGAGTGCTCGATGTTGCGCGGGAGCAGCGGGATTCCGTCGAGAAGCTCGTTCAGTCGGGTGCGGTTGTCCGCCAGCAGCACCAGCAGAGACGGCACCCCGACGACCTCGCCGATCGCCAGGTGCAGACGCGAGTCGAGCCGCCGGTAGTCAGCCACTGCTGCCGACGACGTCTCCTTCAGCCGGGTCCACAGCAGGTCGCGGTCGACGGCGGTGAGTTCGCGGGCCGCCGCGGCACGCGCAGCCCCCACCTCGAGAATCTCGCGCAGCCCGAGGATGTCGTCGATCTCCTCCGCCGACGGGATACTGCTCCCCGGGTCGACATCGACCTCCGGCACGGTGTCGCTGACGAAGGTACCTCCGTAGCGGCCGCGGCGGGCCACCAGGAATCCGGCATCCGACAACGACCGGATCGCCTCCCGCACCGTGTCGCGACTCACGGAGAACCGGGCGGCGAGGTCGCGCTCGGCGGGCAGCGCCTCGCCCGGGGCGACGATGCCCAGCCGGATCGTCTGGAGCAGCCGGGCGACCGTGTCCTCGAACGCGTTGCCGTTGCGCACCGGGCGGAAGAGCACCTCGTCCGCCAGCCCCTCGTAGGTGGCGCTCTCCCCCGCGGTGCTCACGTGATCATCCTCACAGCGGCGTCACGTAGGCCGACGAGATCCCGCCGTCGACCAGGAAGGTCGAGGCGGTGATGAAGCTGGCGTCGTCGCTGGCGAGGAAGGCGACGGCCGCCGCCAGCTCCTCCGCCTCGGCGAACCGGCCCATGGGCACGTGCACGAGCCGGCGCTGCGCTCGCTCCGGGTCCGCAGCGAACAGCTCCTGCAGCAAGGGCGTGTTGGCGGGGCCGGGGCACAATGCGTTCACTCGGATGCCCTGCCGGGCGAACTGCACGCCGAGCTCCTTGGTCATCGCGAGGACCCCACCCTTGGAGGCGGTGTAGGAGATCTGGCTGGTGGCCGAGCCCATCACCGCGACGAATGAGGCCGTGTTGATGATGGATCCCGACTGCTGGGCCACCATGTGCCGCAGCGCCGCGCGGGAGCACAGGTACACGCTCTTCAGGTTGACATCCTGCACCCGGTCCCACGCGGGCAGCTCGGTGATCTCGATCGAGTCGTCCTCCGGCGGCGAGATGCCGGCGTTGTTGAACGCGATGTCCACACGCCCGTACGTGGCCTGCGTGGTGTCGAAGAGATTGTTGACCTCGGCCTCATCCGTGACATCCACCGGGATGAACAGCCCGCCGACCTCGAGCGCGGCGGCCGCCCCGGTCTCGGCATTGAAGTCGCCGATCACCACCGTCGCGCCCTCCGCGGCGAACCGGCGCGCGGTCGCGAGTCCGATGCCGCTCGCGCCGCCGGTGATGACGGCGACCTTGCCCGCGAGACGCTGGGTGAGGTCGATGGGGGCTACTGCCACTGTGGTGCCTTTCGATTAGTCGGTACTGATGAAGACGTTCTTGGTTTCGGTGAACGCGGCGGCGGCATCCGGTCCGAGCTCGCGGCCGAGGCCGCTTTGCTTGAAGCCGCCGAACGGCGTCGAGTACCGCACCGAGGAGTGCGAGTTGACCGACAGGTTGCCGCTCTCGATGCCGCGCGACACCCGGATCGCGCGCCCGATGTCCCGCGTCCAGATCGAGCCGCTCAGCCCGTACACGCTGTCGTTGGCGAGCGCGATCGCGTCGGCCTCGTCGTCGAAGGGCAGCACACTCACCACCGGCCCGAAGATCTCGTCGACCACCAGCGGGTCGGTGCGCGACTCGGGGATCATCACGGTGGGCGCGAACCAGAAACCGGCTCCGGATGGCGCGCTGCCGCGGAATGCCACCTTCGACTCGTCGAGGTACGAGCTGACCTTGTCGTGGTGCGACCGCGACACGAGCGGCCCCATCTCGGTGGACTCGTCGCGCGGGTCACCCACCCGTACGGCCTGCACCGCCGGCTCGAGAAGATGCAGGAACTTCTCGTAGACACTGCGCTCCACGAGGATGCGACTGCGCGCACAGCAATCCTGTCCTGCGTTTTCGAAGACCGCGGACGGTGCGGCGGCAGCGGCTTTCTCGAGGTCGGAGTCGGCGAACACCACGTTCGCGCTCTTGCCGCCGAGCTCGAGGGTGACCGCTTTCACCTGGTTCGCGCAGCCCGCCATGACCTTCTTGCCCACCGCGGTCGACCCGGTGAAGACGACCTTGCGCACGTTCTCGTGGGTGACGAACCGCTCGCCGACGACATCCCCTCGCCCCGGCAGCACCTGGAACAGCCCCTCCGGCAACCCGGCCTCGAGGGCGAGCTCGCCCAACCGGATCGCGGTGAGGGGGGTGCCCTCGGCCGGTTTCAGCAGCACCGCGTTGCCCGCCGCGAGCGCAGGGGCGAAGCCCCACGCGGCGATGGTCATCGGGAAGTTCCAGGGCACGATGACACCGACCACACCGAGCGGCTCGAGGAAGGTGACGTCGAGCCCACCCGCGACGGGGATCTGCTGCCCGATCATCCGTTCCGGGGCCGCCGCGTAGTAGTTCAGCACGTCGCGCACATGGCCGGCCTCCCAGCGGGCCTGGCCGATGGGATGCCCGGAGTTCTGCACCTCGAGCAGCGCGAGCTCATCGATCGCGCCGTCGACCGCCGCTGCGAAGTCGCGCAGCGCCCCGGCTCGGGTTGCCGGGGGCAGGGCCGCCCACGCGCGTTGCGCCGACATGGCGTGCGATACGGCGTCATCGACTCCCGCGAGAGTGGTGTGCTCGACGACCCCGATCTCCGTCTCGTCGGCGGGGTTGATGAGGGTGGTGTTAGACATGAGCTCCCCGGTAGATCCTGGCGGCGTCGACGAGCCCCTCGAACAGCCGGGCGTCGTCGGCCGCGTCCTCCTCGGGATGCCACTGCACGGCCATCCCGAAGGCGTCACCCTCGAGCTCGACCGCCTGCACGGTGCCGTCGTCGGTGCGCGCCGTGACCACGAGGCCGGGAGCGACCTGGTCGATCGCCTGGTGGTGGTAGCTCTTGACCGCGAGCGAGTCGCCCAGCAGCTCGTGCAGTTTGCTCGCGGGCTCGACGTCGACCTCGTTGCACGCGAACATCCCGCCGCCTTGGCTGTACCGCAGGGACCCCACCACATCCGGGAGGTGCTGGTGAAGGGTGCCCCCGAGGGCGACGTTGAGCAGTTGCGCGCCGCGGCAGATCCCGAGGAAGGGCAGCCCCTCCTCGATGGCGGCGGTGAGCAGCGCATCCTCCCACTCGTCGCGGTCCCGGCGGGGTTCGTCGGTGGCGGGATGCGGCTCCTGGCCATAGCGCGCGGGGTCGACATCCTTGCCCCCGGTGATGATGAGACCGTCGAGGCCCCCGATCACGCGGTGGGCAGCGTCGGCGTCGACCGGCTGGGGCGGCAGCAGCACCGCAATCCCGCCGGCACGGTTCACCGCCTCGAAGTACACCTTGGGCAGGAACGAGGCCGGCACGTTCCACACGCCCGACTGCGCCTGTTCGAGGTAAGTCGTGAGGCCGATGATCGGTCTCGACTCAGAGTCGCTCGAAGCCACGGATCCGCTCCCAGTCGGTGATGGCCGCGTCGAACGCGGCCTGCTCGGTGCGGGCGTTGTTCAGGTAGTGCGCCACGACGTCTTCCCCGAACGCCTCGATCGCGATCTCCGACCCCTCGAACAGCTCGGCCGCTTCCCGCAGCGACGAGGGCACCCGAGGCGCGTCGGAGGTGTAGGCATTGCCCTCGAAGATCGGCTCGAGCTCGAGCTCGTGCTCGATGCCGTACAGTCCGCCGGCGATCAGCGCGGCGAGCGCGAGGTACTGGTTCACGTCGCCGCCGGGCACGCGGTTCTCCACCCGGAGGGAGCGACCGTGACCGACCACGCGCAGCGCGCAGGTGCGATTATCGAGTCCCCAGGCGACGGCGGTGGGGGCGAAACTGCCCTCGACGTAGCGCTTGTAAGAGTTGATGTTGGGCGCGAAGAACAGGGTGAGTTCCCGCATGGTGGCCAGCTGGCCGGCGATCCAGTGCTCCATCAGCTTGGAGAACCCGTGCTTGCCGTCCTTGTCCGCCATGACGGGGGCGCCATCATCCCCCACCACCGACAGGTGGATGTGGCAGGAGTTGCCCTCGCGCTCGTTGAACTTGGCCATGAACGTCAGGGATTTGCCGTGCGCATCGGCGATCTCCTTCGCCCCGTTCTTGTACACGGAGTGGTTGTCGCAGGTGCCGAGGGCGTCGGTGAACCGGAACCCGATCTCCTGCTGGCCGAAGTTGCACTCGCCCTTGACTCCCTCGCAGTACATGCCTGCGGCATCCATCGAGTTGCGGATGTCGCGCAGCAGCGGCTCCATCCGCGTCGATGCCATGAGCGCGTAGTCGATGTTGAAGTCGGATGCCGGGGTGAGCCCCTCGTACTTCTTCTTCCAGGCATCGCGGTAGCTGTCGTCGAAGACGATGAACTCCAGCTCCGTGGCGGCGAACGGCGTGAGGCCCTTCTCGGCCAGACGGGCGATCTGGCGCTTCAGGACCTGCCGCGGGTCGGGGTTCACGGGGGTGCCGTCGAGCCAGGTCAGGTCGGCCGTGACCAGGGCGGTGCCGGGCAACCAGGGCGTCAGGCGCAGCGTGTCGAGGTCGGGCATCATCGCCATGTCGCCGTAGCCGCGCTCCCACGACGAGATGGCGTAGCCGCCCACCGTGTTGTTCTCGACATCGACGGCGAGCAGGTAGTTGCAGCACTCGGCGCCGTGATCCGCGAGCTCCTCGAGGAAGAGTCGAGCCGAGGTGCGTTTGCCGACCAGGCGCCCCTGCATGTCGGTGAATGCCACGATGACGGTGTCGATGTCGCGCGAGGCGACGAGGTCGCCCAGCTGCTCGACTGTGAGGTTTCCGGTTGCCACGCGCACTGCCTTTCGTGGGAGATTCCGACCATTACACCACAGGGCGCGACGGCCGCCGCCCCGGCTGTAATGCGTTGTTTACATCCAAAGGTAGACATGCGGTACCAATAGCCGCCAAGCTCTCCGAAAGCGGGTCGCGGCGGTCTGCCGCCCTCCCGTACCCGATCGACTGGGAAGGACCGAGATGGCAGAAACCAGCAGCGCCGCGACCAGGAGCGTGGGGGGCGTCAAGTACACGTCCGCCGGCGCCGACTACTTCGAGAAGCGCAAGCTCAAGCGCAGCGCTGGCGTGTGGGGGCTCTGGGGTCTCGCCGTCGCCGCCGTCATCTCCGGCGACTTCTCCGGCTGGAACTTCGGCATCGACTTCGCCGGCTTCGGTGGGATGACCATCGCCTTCGTCATCCTGGTCGCCATGTACTACGGGCTCATCTTCTCCATCGGCGAGATGGCCGCGGCGATGCCGCACACCGGCGGCGCCTACTCGTTCGCGCGATCGGCAATGGGGCCGTGGGGCGGGCTGGTGACGGGCCTCGCGGAAACGATCGAGTATGTCGCGACGACGGCGGTGATCGTGTTCTTCTCGGCCAGCTACGCCAACGGCATCACCACCGAGCTGCTCGGCTTCGACCTGACCGGCAACATGTGGATCTGGTACGCCGTGCTCTACATCGCCTTCATCGCGCTGAACGCGGCGGGGGCGAACATCTCCTTCAAGTTCGCGATCGTCGTGTCGATCATCTCGATCGCGATCCTGCTGGTCTTCTCGGCGATGGCGATCTTCTCGGGCGCGTTCAGTTGGGATGCCCTGTTCGACATCGCGCCCGACCCCGGCCAGTCGGCGTTCCTGCCGCACGGTGTTGTGCCGATCCTGTTCGCGCTGCCCTTCGCGATGTGGTTCTTCCTCGGCATCGAGGAGCTGCCGCTCGCGGCGGAGGAGTCGCACAACCCGAGCCGAGACATCCCCCGGGCCGGCTTCATCGCCCGCGGCACCCTCATCGTGACGGGCGTGCTGGTCCTGGTGCTGAACACGGGCGTGATCGGGGCCGAGGCCACCGGTACCGCCGGTGAGCCGCTGCTCGACGGGTTCCGGGCCATCGTCGGTGACGAGGCCGCGGCCATCCTGTCGCTGTTCGCCCTCATCGGGCTGCTGGCATCGCTGCAGGGCATCATGTTCGCCTACGGGCGCAACATGTACTCGCTGTCGCGCGCCGGCTACTACCCGAAGTTCTTCTCGCTGACGGGTAAGCGCCAGACCCCGTGGGTCGCTCTCATCGTGGGCGCCGTGATCGGCTTCATCGCCCTCATCGTGCTCGACGTGCTCGCGAGCCTCGACGCCGAGGGGGTCGGCGCGGTCGCTGGCGCGATCATCCTGAACATCGCCGTCTGGGGTGCGGTGGTCGCGTACTTCCTGCAGATGGTGTCGTTCATCATCCTGCGCCGGAAGTTCCCGAACGCCGCCCGCCCGTACAAGAGCCCGTGGGGGCTGCCGGGTGCCTACATCGCGGCGATCATCGCGGCGTTCGTGTTCGTCGGCTTCCTCATCAACCCGACGTTCCAACCCGCGATCATCGCGATCGTGATCGTCTACGTGCTGATCCTCGCGGCCTTCGCCGTCTGGGGCCGGCATCGGCTGGTGCTCTCGCCGGAGGAGGAGTACGCGCTGAGCGGAGGCCTGCACGGCGACCCGCAGAAAGAGGGCTACGACACCATGGAGCCGGAGATGTTCGACAAGAAGTAGCACTTCAGCCGCCATGAGGGGCGCGAGATAGCTGGACCCGGACCCGGGATGCAGCAGCCTCGCGCCCTTCGCAGTGGGGCACTAGCGTTGCCCCATGAAGATGAGGATCGCCACCGACGCCGCTCCCCCGTCCCTCTCCGCGTTCTCGCAGGCCGTGCGCAAGGGACCGCTCCTGGCGGTCAGCGGCCAGGGCGGCGCCGACCCGGTCACCGGCGCGTTCGCGGCCGATGTCGCCGCCCAGACACTGCAGACGCTCGCCAACGTGCGAGCGATCCTGGATGCTGGCGGTGCCACGTTCGACGACGTGGTGATGCTGCGGGTGTACCTGACGACCCGGGATCATCTCGCCGTGATGAACGGCGCGTACTCGGCGTTCATGGCCGAGAACGTGCCGAGCGGGATCCTGCCGGCCCGCACCACGGTGTTCACCGGGTTGCCATGGCCGCAGATGCTGATCGAGATCGACGCGCTCGCCGTGCCCGAGTAGACCCGCCGACTATCGCTGGCTAGCGCTGGGGCGTCGCAGCCAGGTCGAGCCGATCCACCATCGGCCGCAGCCGCTCGATGACCTCCTCGAGGCCGAACGGTTTGGTGAGGTAGTCGTCGGCGCCCGCCGAGTATGCCGCGATACGGTCCTCGGTCGTGGCGCGCCCGGTGAGGAATACGACGGGGGTGGTCACCCCGGCGGCCCGCAGCGCTGCAACCACATCGGTTCCGGTGGTGTCGGGCAGCATCATGTCGAGAAGTACGATGTCGGGCTCGAAGTCGGCAACGGCGGCAAGCGCCGAGACTCCGTCGGGCGCTACTCGCACCTCCCAGCCCTCCAGCGACAGGGCGAGCGAGAGCACGTGAGTCAGCGGCTCCTCCTCGTCGACAACCAGGATGCGGGCGGAACGTTCGGTCATACCTCAACTCTCCCGCCCCAGCCTGTGCATCACATCTGACGGGCGGATGAACTCGCCTAATCCCCCCGGCGTAGCGTCACGGCGAGACCTCGGGCGGGGGCAGCTGCGCGTCACGGCGAGACCTCGGGCGGGGGCAGCTGCGCGTCACGACGGGCGGCCGCACGCACGGCGCCCATGCTCGCGATCACGACGAGGGCGATGGCGAGGGCATCCCACGCCGTCAGCGGCTGCTGCAGGATGACCAGGCCCGCGGTCGCGGCGAGCGCCGGCGAGAGCGACATCAGGATCGAGAAGGTCGCCGCGGGCAGGCGTCGGAGGGCCAGCAGTTCGAGCGCGTACGGCACCGCGGACGACAGCAGGGCGACCACCAGACCGACCGCGAGGATGGCCGGCTGGGTGAGTGTGGCTCCGGCCGAGATCGCACCGAACGGCAGGGTGACAGCTGCGCCGATGGTCATCGCGATCGCGAGGCCGTCGAGCCGCGAGAAGCTCGCCCCGGTGCGCGCGGAGAGCAGGATGTATCCCACCCACGCCGTCCCCGCGGCGACCGCGAACCCGACGCCCAGTGGGTCGAGCTGGCCCCAGCCGCCCTGGCCGAGGATCAGCACGCCGCCGAAGGCGAGGGCCGCCCACAGCCAGGCGGATGCCCGGCGGCTGGTCACGACCGAGAGGATGAGGGGCCCGAGCACCTCGATGGTCACGGTGGTACCGAGCGGTATCCGGGAGATGGCCTCGTAGAACAGCACGTTCATCGCGGCGAGGACCAGGCCGAAGGCGACCACAGTGCCCCAGTCGGCACGGCGGCGGCCGCGCAGTGACGGGCGGAAAACCGCCATGAGCACGAGCGCGGAGAACGCCAACCGCAGGCTCACCATGCCGAGCGCGCCGACGGCCGGGAACAGGGTGACGGCGATCGCGGCCCCGATGTCCTGGCAGATGAGCCCGATCAGAACGAGACCGGCGGCCCCGAACGTTCCTCCGGGGCGGGTGCTCACCCTCCCAGCCTAGGGTGAGCCGGAGCTAGCCCTTTTCGCTGTTGTCGAGGGAGACGACCGGCTTACCGTCGGGCTCCTCGGTGAGGATCAGGCCCTGGCTGCTGCCTGCGGCGATCACCATCGACTCGAGCCATTGCCGGTTCATCCGGTGCGGCGCCGACTTGCTGAAGCGGAAGAACATCGGCAGCTCTGCCGAGATCCAGATCGTGCTGCGGCCGTCGCCCACCGCCTGGGTGTCGAACCAGCTGAACATGAACGACTCGCCGCGCCGGATCTTCACCGAGATCACGGCCTGCACGTGGGCGAGCACCCGGTCGTCGAATTCGACCTGCAGGGCGCTCGGCCCGTAACTGAGCGTGCCCACGGTCAGGGAAGGTCGTCCAGGTACGACGGGTCTCCCGGGTCACCGGGCATCGCGGTCGGGGGTGACACGATCTGGCGGATCCGCTCTCGCACGGTGGCGATCGGCGCAGCGTTGTCGGGCGGAGTGAGTTCTGACATCGACGTCTCGATCGTCATCATCGTCGCTGGCCCGATGAGCAACGTCACCTGCCGGCGAACGCCGTCGTCGTCGATCGCGTCGATCTCGACCGAGTCGGCCGACTCCTTCCTGGCGAGGAGCACCGCGTATTCGACGATCGCTTCGGCAATGCCGTCGTCAACGAGCCAGGAACTGCCGTCATAGGTGATGTGCTTCACTCTTCGACCGTATCGAAGCGTTCGCGAGCCCCATAGCCGGTTGACAACGCCGACCGTGGGTGCAACGGGCCAGCCCCGACCGCTCTCCCCCGAACGTTGGACGGCGGCCCCGAAGGGCCGCCGTAACCGAAACGTTACCTCGCTTCGCGCGATTTGCGCCCGCCCGAAGTTGCGAGTTCGCCGGGAGTTCTGTTCCTAAAAATCCCAGTCGTATTTCGTGAAGTCGCTGACATCGACGATGTCGCTTCCCCACTCCGGCCGATCGGGGTCGGCGTTCTTGGTACGCGCCTCCAGGATCTCGACAACGCGGGCATCAGCGAGGTCGATATCGAGGTCAGCGGCGGGCACCGACAGCAACTGGCTTGCCGGCCCGATCAGCAGGTGGGCGACCCCCACCTGGTTGTCCTCCGTGAGCCCGGGGACGACGATCAGGTCGGCGGTCTTCGCGTGGGCGAGCGCCCGTGCATACCGGAGTACTGCTTTTCCAATCTCATCGCTGACGATGATGGCGCCGCCCCCGTAATGGATTTTTCGCACCTATCCACCTCCGATTCGTGGCTTCAGCCAACTGCTATCGCGACGCTACGCCGCGGCGTGATTCGGTAAAACCGGTTGACAGAATGACCGCGCTGTCGCAGTAGCGGGCACGATCAGCGCCGCTGGCGTCGGATGTCTCCCGGGAACGGGCCGTCGTTCGCGTCGGTGGTGGCGAGCTGGCCGTCCTCGTCGGTGACAATGAGGCCCGTGGAACTCTCCGCCGTCTTGCCCAAGTCGATCAGCCACTGCTGGTTGATGCTCGGCACCCGGCCGCCGACGAATTTGAAGTAAATGGGAATCGACGGTGCCAGCCAGATGGATCCGCGGCCATCTCCGACGCCCACCCCGTCCTTCCACGACATCAGAAACGACTCACCTCGAGTCAGCTTCTGCACGATGACGATCTGCAGGTGCGTGAGAAGGCGATCCTCGAACTGGATGACGGTGCCGTCGTAGGTCAGGGAGCCCACATCGTCTCTCTTCCGTCGGCGCGAGAACCTCTAGGAGTGGTGCACCCCCCGGGACTTGAACCCGGAACCCACTGATTAAGAGTCAGTTGCTCTGCCAATTGAGCTAGAGGTGCGTGAGCCGCGACGAGTGATCCGGCGGCCGACGAACAAGATTAGCATGACTGCTGACCCTCGAATAAACAGCACCAGGAGCCCCATGTCAGAGCGACTCACCGTCGGCACGCCCGCACCCGACTTCACCCTGCCCGACCAGGATGACGTGCCCGTGTCGCTGTCGGATCTCGCTGGCCAGAAGGTGATTCTGTACTTCTACCCGGAGGCGATGACCGAGGGCTGCACGAAGCAGGCCTGCGACTTCCGCGACAACCTGAACTCGCTGAAGGCCGCCGGATACACGGTGGTGGGCATCTCCCGCGACGACCCGTCGAAGCTCACGAAGTTCCGCGAACGTGACGGCGTGAACTTCGAGCTGCTGAGCGATCCCGATCGCAGCGTGCACGAGGCCTATGGCACGTGGGGCGAGAAGAGCATGTACGGCAAGACCGTGACCGGAGTGCTCCGCTCCACCTTCGTGCTCGACGAGCACGGCGTGGTCACCCTCGCGCTGTACAACGTGAAGGCGACCGGGCACGTCGCGTCGCTGCGCAAGAAGCTCGGCCTGAGCTGATCATCCTGAACTGAACGCACCTGCGGGTCGTCCTTTCGGATGATCGTCCTTTCGGATGATCCCCCGACGACCTGCGGCCGACGCGCGCTCCCGCCCCACGCGGCGAGCATGGAGGCATGACCAAGAGAACCGCGTCCGCCACCACCGCCGCGGCAGCCTTCACCGGCGCCGCCCTGCTGCTCGGCCTGACCGCCTGCGCGAACATCGACAATCTCGTCCACCAGCGGCACGAGGAGTCGTTCACCAGCTACGAGACGGCGGCGAGCGGATGGGTCGGAGTCGAGCTCCCCGAGTGGGTGCCGGCTGACGCCACAGACCTGCGGAGTATCGCCTCGAACGACGAGACGGTCTCGGTGATCCGGGTGACGACTGAGTCGGCTCTCGCCGGGGAGTGCGTCAGCGTGGAGCGGCACGGCATCCCGGTCTTCGATGTGCCGTGGTCGACCGACGACTGGGCAGACACCGTCTCCCTGTGCGGCGACTACGAGGTGCAACCGACCGACGATGGCTGGCTCGGCTGGTTCAATGCCGCCGAACCGGGAGACGTGCCCGACTAGGAATCGTCGCGGCGGCTGATGGCGGCCGATACCGGCTTCGAGAAGACCAGGCCGAGCACCACGAGCGACGGGATCAGCAGCAGCCACCCGATATCGGGGCGTGCGAAGAGCCCCTGGAACGACCCGATGGCCACCGCGATCTGCAGCACCTGCCACACGACCGTGGCGCCTCGCGTCCACGCCCGGCCGCGCGAGATGTTCACGGCGATCACGAGCAGCCAGATCGCGGCGATGGCGGTCAGCACCGTCAGGGCGACGGCGCTGAGAATGGATGACGCCGGCGCCGTGATTATCTCGAAGACGAGATAGATCGTGGCGGCCGTGAGGAGGGCGCATTCCGCGCCGACCAAGGCGATGAGAGCGAGCACGGAGGGGTGCCGACGGCCGGTCGCACGCGGTTCACTCACAGCTTCATCCCATACAAAACCATTGATTTGCATCTATCGATATGAGAGTCTATGTGAGGTTGATTTCCCGGCTCCCAGCGTCGCGAGCGGATCCCTGAGTAACAGAACCCAGCGTGTGTGAGAACCCTGTGTTTGACAGCCCAGAGCTTTAACCCGAATTCTCCAGGTCGTATCTGACCTGTCAGCGGTCTAGCCCGCCGCACGCACCGAAGGAGCATCACCATGGATTGGCGCGACAAAGCAGCCTGCCTCACCGCAGACCCAGAACTCTTCTTCCCGGTCGGAAACACCGGACCGGCCGTCGACCAGATCGACAAGGCAAAATCCGTGTGTGCCCGCTGCTCGGTCACCGAGCAGTGCCTGCAGTACGCCCTCGACACCTCGCAGGACTCCGGCGTATGGGGTGGCCTCAGCGAAGATGAGCGCCGCGCCCTCAAGCGTCGCGCTGCCCGCGCCCGCCGCGCCTCCTAGGTTCCCACCGACCGCACAAGCGCCGGCGTCGCGCAATCGCTTCGGCGATCGCCTAGGCTCCGGCGCGCGGCGTCAGCCAGGTCAGCGGAATATCGATCGTCACTTCGGTGCCGCTGCCCATGAGCGTATGCCAGTCGATCGTGCCGCCCAGTTCGCCCTGGATCAGGGTGCGCACGATCTGGGTGCCGAGGCCTGAGCCGACCTTGCCCTCGGGCAGGCCCACGCCGTTGTCACGCACCTTCACCCGCAGCATCTCCTCGGTGCGTTTGGCCACGATCTCGACCTCACCGTCGGTTCGGCCGGCCAGCCCGTGCTCCACCGCGTTCGTCACCAGCTCGGTGAGCGCGAGCGCCAGCGGAGTCGCGTACTCACTGGGTAGCGGGCCGAAACTGCCGGTGGATTTCGGATGCACGGTGGTGTTGTGACTCGACGCGACCTCGGCGATGAGCATCAGCACCCGGTCGAAGACCACATCGAAGTCGACGTTCTGGTTGAGCCCCTCTGAGAGCGTGTCGTGCACGACGGCGATGGCGGCCACCCTGCGCATGGCCTGGCCGAGGGCATCCCGAGCCACGTCCGAATGCGTGCGACGCGCCTGGATCCGCAGCAGCGACGCCACGGTCTGCAGGTTGTTCTTGACCCGGTGGTGAATCTCGCGGATCGTCGCGTCTTTGGTGATGAGTTCGCGCTCCTGGTGCCTCACTTCGGTGACATCCCGACACAGCACGATCGCGCCGACCCGCTCGCCGCGGTTGCGGATCGGGATGGTGCGCAGCGACACGGTCACGCCGCGCGCCTCGATGTCGGTGCGCCACGGCGCTCTGCCGGTGACGACCAGCGGCAGCGATTCGTCGACGACGAGCTGCCCCGAGATCAGCCCGGTGGTCACCTCCGCGAGCGACTCCCCCTCGAGCTCGCCCGCGAACCCCATGCGGTTGAAGGCAGACAGCGCGTTCGGGCTCGCAAAGATCACGTTGCCGTCGACGTCGAGCCTGATCAGGCCGTCGGATGCCCGGGGCGCCGCCCGACGGGGGGTCGACGGGGCGCCGAGGTCGGGGAAGTCGCCCGAGGCGATCATCGCGAACAGGTCATTCGCGCACTGGTTGAAGGTCAGCTCCTGGCGGCTCGGCGTGCGCGCCTCGCTGAGGTTCGTGTGCCGGGTGATCACGGCGATCGGGAACTCGGTGGTCTGCTTGCCGCTGGGGCTCAGCCGACGCAGCACCGGCACGGCGCGAACGCGGGTCGGCGTCTCCTCGTACCAGTCCGGAGCGGCGGTATCGACGATCCGCGCGGTCTCGAATGCCTCGGTGACCTGCGCCTTCCACTCCGGCTTGATCGCCTGGCCGACGAAGTCGCGATAGAAGAGGGTGGCGGAACTGGATGGCCGGGCGTGGGCCACCGCCACAAAACCGCCTTCGGCGCCGGGCACCCACAGCACGATGTCGGCGAAGGCGAGGTCAGCCAGCAACTGCCAGTCGCCGACGAGCAGGTGCAGCCATTCGATGTCTGCTTCGCTCGACCGGCCCTGGGCCTGGACGAGATCGCTGAGGGTCGACACCCTGCAAGGTTAGCCGTTGCGGCTCGGCGAGAGACGACGCGGGGGCGCTCAACGGGCGACCGAGCGAGCGCGCCGGAACATGCGGCGCGGCCGCTCGATCGGCACATCCTCCGGCGCCAGCCGCGCGGCCACCAGGTCGCGAATGGCCACCCGAGCGGGTGACCGAGGTGCGGAGTCGGCCAGGGTCCGGCCGCTCAGCACCGCGCCGTCGACTCCGGCCTGGTCGTGCGGAATGAGCACGGGCGACTCGATGCCGCCGAACCGGGAGAGGGTCTGGGTCACCTGGGCCTGCGGGTTCAGCCCGATTGCCGTCGCGCGGATGCGATTCATCACCACGGTCACGTCGCGGGTGGTTGCGGCCTCGAGCAGGTCGATGTGCGAGCGCAGGTAGCGCGACAGCCCCACCGGGTCGGCGGAACCGACCGCGACGATGCGGTCGGCGTCGCGCACAGCCGACGTCGTCGCCGCATTGCGCCGCGGCGCGAACAGGTCGCTCGAGATCTCCTCATCGTCCTCGAGGCTCGACGCCGTGTCCAACACGGTGAAGTCCACCCAGCGGCGGCATTCCGCGATCGTCGCGGTCACTCGCTCCCCCGACAACTCCGGCCATCGACTCGGCCGGCCGATGCCGGTCAGCACCCAGAACCCTCCTGCCGTCGATTCGTAGCGCTGCGCGATGCGTTCGAGTTCCTGGGCGCTCAGCGAATCGTTACCAGCGAGGCGGCACGCTGCCGCGAATCCGGGCGCCTCGTCGAGCATCCCGAGCGCCGGCGCGATCGACGCACCGTGGGTATCGACGTCGGCCAGCGCGACGCTGTGCCCGAGCGCGGCGAGCTCCGACGCGATGCCGATCGCGAGGG
>Ga0247742_10000551_pt1 | contig 29602 bp, 22 predicted proteins | sample UWRJL208509C2_FD_180944 | JGI IMG/M metagenome (GOLD analysis project Ga0247742, IMG submission 180944) | Plant litter microbial communities from Arlington Agricultural Research Station in Wisconsin, United States - UWRJ-L208-509C-2 | ecosystem: Environmental > Terrestrial > Plant litter >...
GGACCGCTCGGCATGCTCGCGCAGCAGATCATGGGCACGTTGCTCGCCTGCGCCGTAGCTGTCGCGGGTGATGCCGACGCCATCGAAACCCGATGCGTGCAACGTCACAAACAAGGCATCGGCCAGCGCCCAGTCCGGCTCCGGCACGCCTTCGCACGCGAACAGAGACGTCACACCAGTGCCCGACAGGCGTCGACGATACGCTGGCAGGCGGTTGCCAGGTCTTCATCACTCACGCTGTAGGACACTCGAAAATACGGTGCCAGACCAAACGCGGTGCCGGGCACCACTGCCACGCCGCCGGACTCCAGCAGATAGCGGCATAAATCGACGTCACTGGCGATGACCTCACCGGTCGCGGTGCGCTTGCCGATCAAGGCGCCGCATTCGACATATAGATAAAACGCCGCCGGCGGACAGGCGACATTGAGCAGCGGCCTGGCGCTGGCGAACACGGCCAAGGCATGATCGCGACGGGCCCGCAGGCGCTCGCACCAGTGGGCGATGAAGTCCTGGGGGCCGTTCAATGCCGCGACGGCACCCGCCTGACTGATCGATGAGGGATTGGTGGTGCTTTGCGACTGCAACAGCTCGATGCCTTTGATCAGCCATTGTGGGCCGCCGGCATAACCCAGGCGCCAACCGGTCATGGCGTGGCTTTTGGAGACGCCATTGATGGTCAGGGTGCGGTCATACAGTTCAGGCACGGCCTGGGCGAACGACGCAAAACGCCCTTCAAACACGATGGGCTCGTAGATGTCGTCGGACATAACCAGCACCCGCGGATAGCCCTTCAGGACTTCGCCGAGGGCCTGCAATTCCTCGGCGCTGTACAACGCGCCCGACGGGTTGCCCGGGGAATTGAGCAGCAACCAGCGGGTATTGGCGGTGAGCGCGGCCGCCAGGGATTGCGCGGTGAGTTTGAAGTCGTCCACCGGCCCAGGCATCACGACCACCGGGCTGGCGCCGGTCAGCAGGACCATTTCCGGGTACGACACCCAATAAGGCGCGACGAACACCACTTCATCGCTGGGCTCAAGGGTCGCCAGCAACGCATTGAAAATGATCTGCTTGGCGCCGGTCGAAGCAATCACCTGATCGGGTGTGTAGCCCAGGCCGTTGTCCCGCTGGAATTTGCCGATGATCGCCTGCTTCAGCGCAGTGGTGCCCGAAACACTGGTGTAGCGGGTGTGGCCCTGACGCATGGCGTCAACGGCGGCTTGCTGAATGTGCTCGGGGGTGTCGAAGTCCAGTTCGCCGGTGCTCAGGCTGATGACCGAGCGCCCTTCGGCAGCCATGCGCCGCGCAGCGTCTGCAATGGCCGCCGTGGCGGAAGGACGGATCCGGGACACGACCGAGGACAGCTGAGGGTCAGTGATAACAGTGCTCATGAGGGTCCCATCGGGAAGAAAAACTCATGGTATACCAGAGGCATAACACTGTCATACACAGATACATCTCAAGAACGCATCTCTTCCCTCTCAGTCGACGCTGCGCTCAGCCAGCGCTCAGCCCTGAGCCAAAATGCTCTGCAGCAGCCCCGGAAAACGCAGATTAAGTTCTTCCAGACGCAGAGAATTCATGTGCGTGGTGCCGACGTTGCGCGTCTGCACCAGCCCTGCATCGCGCAATACGCGGAAGTGATGGGACATGCTGGATTTGGGCCGACCACCGTCCAGTTCGCCGCACGATGCTTCGGCAACCTCAGCCAGACACCGAACGATTTCAAGACGCACGGGGTCGCTCAAAGCGAGGAGTACACGCTCAAGAGCGAAGTCGGATGGCGGTGGGTGTTTGAAGGCAGGCATGGCCGCATGATAGCCGGGGGTTTCAAATGACGCCATATTTCGAATACTATCGAACAAGCAAAACAAACTTACCTGGAGTATTCCGATGTCAGCACTGTTCGAGCCATTCACGTTGAAAGACGTCACCCTGCGCAACCGGATTGCCATTCCGCCGATGTGCCAATACATGGCCGACAATGGCGTCATCAATGACTGGCACCAGGTTCACCTGGCAAGCATGGCCCGCGGTGGCGCCGGACTGGTAGTGGTCGAGGCGACGGCCGTTTCGCCTGAAGGTCGCATCACTCCGGGGTGCGCCGGCATCTGGAGCGACGAACATGCTCAGGCCTTCGTGCCCGCCGTAAAAGCGATCAAGGCCGCAGGTTCTGTACCGGGCATCCAGATTGCCCATGCCGGTCGTAAAGCCAGCGCCAACCGTCCTTGGGAAGGCGACGACCATATCGCCGAAACCGATCCAAAAGGCTGGAAAACCATAGGCCCCTCGCCGATCGCGTTCGGTGCCAACCTGCCCAAAGTGCCGCAGGAAATGACCCTGGACGACATCGCTCGCGTCCGTCAGGACTTCGTTGACGCCGCACGCCGCGCTCGCGAAGCAGGCTTTGAGTGGATCGAACTGCATTTTGCCCACGGTTATCTGGGCCAGAGTTTCTTCTCCGAGCACTCCAACCAGCGCACCGACGCCTACGGTGGCAGCTTCGATAACCGCAGCCGTTTCCTGCTGGAAACCCTGGCCGCTGTGCGTGAAGTCTGGCCAGAGAACCTGCCCTTGACCGCGCGCTTCGGTGTCATCGAGTACGACGGCCGCGATGAGCAGACACTGACCGAATCAATCGAACTGGCGCGTCGTTTCAAAGACGGTGGTCTGGATCTGTTGAGCGTGAGTGTCGGTTTCACCATCCCTGAGACCAACATCCCGTGGGGTCCGGCGTTCATGGGCCCTATTGCCGAACGCGTGCGTCGGGAAACCGGTCTGCCGGTTACGTCGGCCTGGGGTTTTGGCACCCCGCAATTGGCACACGCCGCTGTAGAGGCCGGTCAACTGGACCTGGTGTCCGTGGGCCGTGCTCACCTGGCCGATCCGCATTGGGCCTATTTCGCCGCCAAGGAGCTGGGTGTCGACAACGCCTCCTGGACCCTCCCTGCGCCTTACGCTCACTGGCTTGAACGCTATCGCTGAGTGGTGAAAACCGGATGTCGTCAAACAGAATTGCCGGCTCTGAGGCCGGCAATTCCCTACAAGCTCGAGCCTGTCAGCGGCTGGCGAAGTACATGGTCACTTCAAAGCCGATACGCAGGTCGGTGTAGCTCGGTTTGGTCCACATAGGCATTGCTTCCTGGGAAGACCGGAACAGTCCGGCCCCTCAGTTATACGCCAATCAGACATCGCCGCAATACGCTCTTGCGCCGGCCGAAATGGCTGGCCAACACCTCACCGCGACACCTGCGCAACAGCTGTCGCAACCTCGGGACAGCTGTTGCGCGTCGATGCGTGATATCTCCAGGCTGACGCTCCCGCTTCAGCTTCGCGTCATACCGGCAGCCTGCCTGTCACCACACACGCGTCTTTTCGTAGGCTGATCCGGCACGGGCTTTGCTCATCGGTGTTTGTGTGCGAAGTTATATTTTGTAACAGGCGATTTATTCGGCAGCGGCTAGTCTCAAGCCCCTGGCCGCACGCCTGAGCCACTGCCAGGGCGACACTTACTGCCTGAGCCGTTGCAAAACCAGAACAATAAACATGCGCTGATGCCCCCAGGCAGCTGCCGCATCAGGAGATTCGCCATGCCCCTGCCAACCTCGGGAGCCGGACCCGCTGACCTTAATGCGTTCGTCGGTGATTACTTCCCCGACCGCAACCTGCCCTCCGATGGGCTGATCGTGCAATCGTGGTATCGCAGCGTCGTCGAGCACGGTCTTGAACCCGCCGGGCGTGCCAACAAAGTCATCCTCAGCGCCGCCGAGATCCAGCGTCATCAAGAATTTCACCACGATTACATGTCCATCGCCGGACAAGGCGTCAGCGGCCTGGCCAAACGGGTCGCCCAGGCCGGGTTTGCGGTGTTGCTCAGCGATGAACGGGGTATCGCGCTGGACTCCCACATCCCCAGAACCGGCAGTGCGTATGCCGACTCCGGGCTGATCGTCGGATCACGCTGGGACGAATCGCTGGTGGGCACCAACGGCATCGGCACCGGGCTCGCCGCCGGCAGCGCGCTGATCATCCACCGCGATGAGCATTTTCTGCGCGAAAACGATCGCCTCAGCTGCTCGGTGTCGCCGATCTTCGACTCATTGGGCAACGTGCGCGGCTGTCTCAATGCGTCCTGCCTGAACAGCAACGGGCCCAAAGCTGCGCAATACCTGACGCTGCAACTGGTGATCATGTACGCGCGAATGATCGAAAACGCCTACTTTCGCCACAGCCATCGCAACACGCTGACACTGATGATCAAGCCCTGCGATGAAATCAGCGATCTGGCCAACGAGCAATTGCTCGCACTGGACGATCAGGGTCGGGTCATCGGGGCCAACCGCTCAGCCTTCGTCGAACATAAAACCCATGGGCAGGGCCTGCTGCTGGGGCGCAAGCTCAGCGAACTGCACCCGGTGGACGTCGACGAACTGCTGCGCCTGTGCGACGGCGGTGCAAACGCGACGCGGCTGCGCAGCGGACAACGGCTGGTGGAAATCGGCCTGCGCATGCCGGTCAAGATCCGCCAGCCGCGCGCACCTCAAGCCCGCCCTGGCGCCACGATCCACCGCGCGCCGACGCTGGAACAACTCAGCGGCGCCGACCTGCAACTGCTGCAGGGCGTGGCGCGCCTGTATCGCGTGCTGGACAAGGACTTGCCGATCCTGATCACCGGCGAAACCGGCACCGGCAAGGAAGCCTTCGCCCGGGCGATTCACCTGGCCAGTGGCCGCCGCGCAGGCCCCTTCGTCGCACTCAATTGCGCCGCCATCCCGGAAAGCCTGATCGAGAGCGAACTGTTCGGTTATCGCAGCGGCAGTTTTACCGGGGCCAGCAAAAAAGGCATGAAGGGCAAGCTGGAGATCGCCAATGGCGGCACGCTGTTTCTCGATGAAATCGGCGACATGCCCGCGCACTTGCAAACCCGGTTGCTGCGGGTGCTGGCCGAACGTGAATTGTCGCCACTGGGGGCCGACACGCCGTTGCCGCTGGACATTCAGGTGATCTCTGCCACGCACCAGAACGTGACGCAGATGATCGCGGACAAGACCTTTCGGGAGGACCTGTTCTACCGCCTCAACGGCATGACATTGCACCTGCCGGCCTTGCGCGAGCGCAGCGATCTTCGGGCGCTGGTCCAGGCAGTCCTGCGTGCCCAGCCGGGGGGAGAACACTGTCGGATCGATGCCGCCAGCATGGGTCTACTGACCGGCTACGGGTGGCCCGGCAATATCCGTCAGTTGATCAACGTGCTGCGATACGCAGTAGCCCTGGCTGACGATGATCAGATCACTGCCGATTGCCTGCCCGCCGAATTATTGGAGCAGCCTCGACCCGCGGCGGCCCAATTGCTCAGCCGCCCGCCCCTGGCGCAACTGACTGCGGGCGATGAAGGCCAACGGCTGCTGGAAGTGCTGCGCCGTCATCAATGGAACGTCACGGCCGTGGCCGAGGAACTTGCCGTGGCGCGATCGACGCTGTACCGGAAAATGAAAAAGTACCGGATCGTCCAGCCCAACTGCGCCATCTGAACCGCAAGCGGGGCTGCTTGCACAGGCGCCCCGCTGCCGCTTTAGCGCCTCAGATCTGGATGTACACCACATGGGTATGGGTGAATTCATACACCCCATGCTTGCCATCGGCGCCACCGATCCCTGATTTGCGCACCCCGGCGTGGAAACCCTGCATGGCCTCGAAATTTTCCCGATTGATGTAGGTTTCGCCGAAGTCCAACTCACTGCTGGCGCGCAGGGCCGACGAAAGATCGCGGGTGTAGATCGAGGACGTCAGCCCGAACTCGCAATCATTGGCCAGGGCGATGGCCTCGTCCAGGTCATCGACGATCTGGATCGGCAGCACCGGGCCGAAGATTTCCTGACGCATGATCTCCATCTCCTGGCGGCAGTTGGCGAGCACCGTCGGCTGGTAGTGAAAACCCTTGCCGTCGCGATCGGCAATCGCGCCTCCGGTGATCAACTGCGCGCCGTCACCCACAGCGGTGCGGACCATCTGCGCCACTTTGTCCAGCCCGGCCTGGTTCACCAGCGGGCCCATGTCCAGGTCCTCCTCGGACAGCGGATCACCGTATCGGGTGGCCGCCATGGTCGCGCTGACCTGCTCGACGAACTGGTCCGCGACCTTGCGCTCGACGTAAACCCGCTCGGCGCAGTTGCAGACCTGCCCGGTGTTGATCACTCGTGAAGCCGTGATCGCTTTCACCGCCAGGTCCAGATCGGCATCTGCCAGTACGATGGCCGGCGCCTTGCCGCCCAGCTCCAGATTGAGCTTGGTGATGTTGTGCGCCGCCGCTGCCATGATCCGCTGACCGGTGGCCACGCTACCGGTGAAGTTCACCATGTCCACGCCCGAGCTTGCGCTGAGTGCATGGCCCACGGTGCCGCCTTTGCCGGAAACGATGTTGACCACGCCTTTGGGCAAATCCGTTTCGGCCAACAGTTTTGCGAATTCAAAGCAGTTGATGGGGGTTTCTTCGCTGGGCTTGATGACGATGGTATTGCCGGTGATCAGCGCCGGCGCCAGCTTGCGAGCGATCAAAAAGAACGGGAAGTTCCACGGCAGTATCCCGGCCACCACACCCAGGGGCTTACGGAACAAAAAGATGTTTTCCCCGGGCCGGTCGCTGGTGAGGATTTCACCTTCCAGACGCCGCCCCCACTCGGCCATGTAGTCCAGATAGTCGGCCGTGAAATTGACCTCCACCAGCGCCAGCCCTAGCACCTTGCCCTACTCGGCGGTGATGATGCGGGCCAGCCGGTCGGCGTTATCGCGGACCTTGGTGGCGATTCTTCGCAGATAGCCTGCCCGTTCGTTGGCCGGCTTGCGGGCCCAGGATTTTTGCGCGGTGCGCGCGGCGGCAATGGCCCGCTCGACTTCGCCGAGACTGGTTTCCGGCACCGAACCCAACAGCTCGCCGTTGGCCGGGTTGAAGACTTCAATCAGGTTGTCACCGGCACTGAAAGCACCGTCGATGTAGCTCTGGTAGATGGGCAATGAGTTGCTCATGGTTCGGCCTCTGCTAATTGATCGTTGATTGTTTCGCCGCCTTTGTTGGAGCAAGGCTTGCCCGCGAAGTCCAGAACGCGGAGTGTCAGCCAAAGCGGGGCTTGGGCTTCGCGGGCAAGCCTTGCTCCTACAGGCCATCGGTCATCCCGACTACTGCGCCGCTGCGGTCTTGGCTGACGCCATTTCTTTCTTCAGATCATTGGCGCGCCAGATGATGTATTGGTGCACCAGCTCCACCTCCTCGGGCTTGAGTTCGTCAACGAACGACGGCATGCCGTCATTGACCCGCCCGCCGTAGACAATGCCGAGGAATGCCTGGTGGTTTTCCTTGCTGAGCATGCGCAGGTCCGGCAGCACCCCGCCGCTGATGGCGTTGATGCCGTGACAGGTGTCGCAGTGGCCGTTGAACAGCGCCCGACCCTTGTCCACCTGCTCGGTGGTGCCGGTGAACGCCGGTGGATCGACTTTGCGGTCCGCGTATTTGTATTTCAGATCGGGCAGCTTCGCGGTGCCACCGAGTTTGTAAGTCAGCACTTGCGCGTTGGGCTTGACCCCTGCACGCAACGACAGCGCCCCGGCGAAGGTGGAAAACGCCCCACCCCAGCCCGCCATGAACGTCACGTACTGCTCGCCGTCGACTTCATAAGTGACAGGCCCGGCCATCACGCCGGTATTGGCAGGCTGCTCCCACAGCACTTTGCCCTTGTCGGCCGAATAGGCGACGACCCGGCCGTCTGCGGTGCCCTCAAACAACAGGTTGCCCGCCGTGCTCAGGGTGCCGCCGTTGAAGATAGTCGAGTACGGCACTTCCCAGCGAGCCTCCTGCTTGAGCGGATCCCAGGCGATCAATTTCCCGGTCCAGGTGTCTGCCAGTTTGCGCAGCCCGTCCGGGTCTTCGGGCATCATCCCGGTGTTGACCTGCAGCTGGTACATGCTCTTGAATTTCTTGCGCGGCGGCTGGCCATCGACGTCCTGATACAGCGCCGACATGATGTGCGCCGGGATATACACCAGTCCGGTCTGCGGGTTGTAAGACATCGGCTGCCAGTCGTGGGCGCCCCAGAATGCCGGCTGCACCAGCAGCGCTTTTTTCTCCGGATCGCGCCAATACACAGCGGCCTTTTCATCGACGATGGGCCGGCCGGTTTTCATGTCCACACCGGTGGCCCAGTTGATCGGCACGATGTTCTTGGCCGACAGCAGCTCGCCGGTCTTGCGGTCGATGACGTAGAAGAACCCATTCTTGGGCGACTGCATCAGCACCTGGCGCTCTTTGCCGTCGATCTTCAGGTCCGCGAGCATGATGTGCGCGGTGGCGGTGAAGTCCCAGGCATCACCGGGAGTGGTCTGGTAGTGCCAGACGTACTCGCCGTTGTCCGGATTGATCGCGACGATGGAGGACAGGAACAGGTTGTCGCCCTTGCCTTCGGAACGCAGACGCGGGTTCCACGACGAAGCGTTGCCTACGCCGATGTAAAGCAAGTTGAGTTTCGGATCGTAAGACATCGAGTCCCAGACCGTGCCGCCGCCGCCCTGCTCGACGAATTTGTCGCCGAACCAGGTCTTGCTGGCGATCTCCATTGCTTTGTTTTCAGGCGGCAGTTTCGGGTCGCCCGGCACGGTGAAGAACCGCCAGTCCTGTTTGCCGGTGTCAGCGTCATAGGCGGTGATGTAGCCGCGTACGCCGTATTCTGCACCGCCGTTGCCGATGATCACCTTGCCCTTCACCACGCGCGGCGCGCCGGTGATGGTGATGCTGCGACTGGGATCGGTGCGGGTGTCTACCGACCAGACCTTGGCCCCGGTCTTGGCGTCGATGGCTTCCAGGCGCCCGTCCAGCACGCCGACGAAGACTTTGCCGCCCCACACCGCCACGCCCCGATTCACCGCATCGCAGCAGGCTTCGCCGGCACGACTGCGGTCGGACTGTGGATCGTACTTCCACAACAATTTGCCGCTGCGAGCGTCCAGCGCGTAGACCACGGAAAACGGCCCGGTGGTGTACATCACGCCGTCCACCACGATGGGCGTCGCTTCCACCCCGCGGTCGATGTCGAGCTTGTAGGTCCAGGCCAGGCCGAGCCCGGCGACGTTGTTGTCGTTGATCTTTTTCAGCGGGCTGAAGCGCTGCTCATCGTAGGTTCGGCCGTGGCTCATCCAGTTGCCCGGCTCCTGATCGGCCGCGCTGATGCGGGCGCCGTCTACCCCGGCGGGCTGATCGGCGGCATGGCTCAGGGGCGTGAAAGCGACACTCAGTGCAACGGCGGTGATAAACAGGCTGGTCGGGGCGCCGGGGAGGCGAAAGTAAGGCCCTGATCGGTTCATGAGGCTCTCCGTTCTTATTAGAACCGGGAGCGCATGTGCCCCGGCTGAACAGGAAAGGAGCAAGCGTTATGCCAGCGGGAATAACGTTATTTATTTCAGGTAGTTAGCCTGTTTTGAGCCCGGACAATGTAGTGCTTCCCCGCTACAGCTGTCGCATGTGCGAGGGACAGAGCGCTACACCTGCGCCAGGCTACGCAGTTCGCAGCAGGCTGGGTCTGTGGGAGTGAGCTTGCTCGCGATAGGTTCTGACTCTGGCCGCAGGATGATGGGGCCGTTGCGCAGCCCCGAACCCAAACTTCCTCGGTTCATCAGACGCACCGCGTGCGCAGGTTTTGCTGCCGCTGCGCGCCAGATCGCGAGCAAGCTGCGCTCCTACGCCTTCGGCAGAAGCGTCAGTGCGGCGCGCATAAACCTTGTTGGAGCGAGGCTCGCCTGCGAAGCTGACTTCACGGTATGCCTGACACACCGCATGCTCAGCTTCGCGGGCAAGCCTCGTTCCAACAGGTTTTGTGTGCGCCGCGATGCCGCGTCTGCCCGCAGGGCGTGGAAGTCTGGCCGGGCGGCGTTCCGTTGCCGACGATGGGCCGCTGCGCAGCCCTGAACCCAAACTTCCTCGGTTCATCAGACACACCGCGTGGGCAGGTTTTGCTGCCGCTGCGCGCCAGATCGCGAGCAAGCTGCGCTCCTACGCCTTCGGCAGAAGCGGCATCGCGGCGCGCATAAACCTTGTTGGAGCGAGGCTCGCCCGCGAAGCTGACTTCACGGTATACCTGACACACCGAATGCTCAGCTTCGCGGGCAAGCCTCGCTCCAACAGAAATCGGTTGATCCGCCAGATCGCCGCGTCTGCCCGCAGGGCGTGGAAGTCTGGCCGGGCGGCGTTCCGTTGCCGACGATGGGCTGCGCAGCGGCCCTGAACCCGACTTCCTCGGTTCATCAGACACACCGCGTGCGCAGGTTTTGCTGCCGCTGCGCGCCAGATCGCGAGCAAGCTGCGCTCCTACGCCTTCGGCAGAAGCAGCAGTGCGGCGCGCACAAACCTTGTTGGAGCGAGGCTCGCCCGCGAAGCTGACTTCAGGGTATGCCTGACACACCGCATGCTCAGCCTCGCGGGCAAGCCTCGCTCCAAAAGAAGTCGGTTGATCCGCCAGATCGCCGCGTCTGCCCGCAGGGCGTGGAAGTCTGCCGGGCGACGTTCCGTTGCCGACGATGGGCTGCGCAGCGGCCCTGAACCCAACTTCCTCGGTTCATCAGACACACCGCTTGGGCAGGTTTTGCTGCCGCTGCGCGCCAGATCGCGAGCGAGCTGCGCTCCTACGCCTTCGGCAGAAGCGGCAGTGCGGCGCGCACAAACCTTGTTGGAGCGAGGCTCGCCCGCGAAGCTGACTTCACGGTATGCCTGACACACCGCATGCTCAGCTTCGCGGGCAAGCCTCGCTCCAACAGGTTTTGTGTGCGCCGCGATGCCGCGTCTGCCCGAAGGGCGTGGAAGTCTGGCCGGGCGGCGTTCCGTTTGCCGACGATCTGCCGGGGGCGCGTTCGACCGCGCAGCGGCAGCAACACCTACGCGCGGTTGAAAGATGAATCACTCCTGTCCCACCCACGAACCGCCCAGCGCCGCTTGCAGCTGGACGCTGGTGGTCAGTTGCGTGGCGACCAGGCTGAGCAGGGTCTGGCGCTCGTTCAGGCTGGTGGCCTGGGTGGTGGCGACGTCCAGGTAGTCGATGACCCCGGCTTCGTACTGATCACGGCTGACCGACGCTGAATCTTCCGCCGACTGCGCAGAATTTCGTCGCGCCACCCACTCAGGCTCCAGCGTGCGCAACTCGACCAGGTAATCCTCGACCTCCCCCAGCCCGGTCAATACGGTCTGGCGATAGGTCGCGACGGTGGCGTCGTAGGCATGTCGGGACTGCTCGACCGCAGCCTTGGTCGCGCCGAAATCCAGGATCGTGCCGGTCAGGCTAGGGCCAATGGACCAGAACCGGTTAGGCAGCGAGAACAGATTGCTGATGGTCGAGCCCTGATAGCCGCCGCTGGCACTGAGCGTCAGGTCCGGGTAATACGCCGCCGTTGCCACCCCGACAGCGGCATTGGCCGCCGCCATTTGCCGTTCGGCGGCAGCGATGTCCGGACGGCGCTCCAGCAAGCGACTGGGCACCCCCAGCGGCACATCCGGCAGGTGGTACTGCCAGGCCGGGTCTGCCGCCAGCGCAAAATCGGCCGGCGGTCTGCCCATCAGCAAGGCAATGGCGTGTTCGTACTGCGCGCGCTGCCATTGCAGATCCAGCATAGACGCCTGAGCGCTCTGCAGTTGGGTCTTGCCGGTGGCAAGATCGGCCCGGGACGAAATCTGCTCGTCGTATTTGTTCTGGATGATCTGCAAATAGCGCTCATAACCGGCAATGGTTTCGCGGTACAGGGCGATGCGCTGATCGAGCAGACGCAGCTGGAAATAATCCTGCGCCAGGGACGATTGCGCGCTCAGTGTGGCATTTGCAAGGTCCGCGGCGCTGGCCTGAGCGCTGGCGCGGTCTTGCTCGTTGGTGCGCCGCAGCTTGCCCCAGATGTCGGCTTCCCAGCTCAGGTCCAGGGACGCCGAGTGCTGCTTGCTCACCCCACCGCCACCGGTACTGCCGGAAGAAGACCCGGTGCCGGTTTCGCTGCGAGTGCTTGCGCCTGTGCCAGTCAAGAGGGGGAACTCTTCGGCGCGAGACTGCCGCACCAGCGCCAGAGCCTGCGCGTATTGGGCGGCGTACACGGCGACGTTCTGGTTATTGAGCTGCACCTGGCTGACCAGCGCGTTCAACTGCCGATCCTGATAAAGCTCCCACCACGGACCTTTGGGCAGCTCGTCCTGAGGGTTCGCGGCCTTCCAGCCTTGGGCCTCCTTGAACGTGGCAGAAATGCGCGCAGCGGGTTTCTGATAGTCGGGGCCGACCATGCAGCCAGCCAACAAGCTGCTGGCAAGCAGCACAGCCAGACACAGGCGAGACGGCAGTAAAGCATTCATTTATTCAAACCTTGTCGGTGCGCCGGGCACGTGAGTGCGGCGAATACGCGTGTGCCAGAAATCCCGGGAGACTCGGCTCAGGCGGTCGAGATAGAGGTACACCACCGGGGTGGTGAACAGCGTCAGCAATTGGCTCAGCACCAGACCGCCAGCGATGGCGACGCCCAGCGGCTTGCGCAGGTCGGCATCGCCACCACTGCCCAGCGCCAGGGGCAAGGCACCGAAGAACGCCGCCAGGGTGGTCATCATGATCGGCCGAAAACGCATGCGGCAGGCCTCGATGATCGCCTGTTCGGGGGACAGTTTGCGGTCGCGCTCAGCCATCAGGGCGAAGTCGATCATCATGATGGCGTTCTTCTTGACGATGCCGATCAACAGCAAAATGCCGATCAGGGCGATGACCGTCAGTTGCATGTTCATGACCTTGAGCAACAACAGTGCACCGACGCCGGCCGACGGCAGGGTCGAGAGAATCGTCAGCGGGTGGATGTAGCTCTCGTACAGCACCCCCAGCACGATGTACACCGCCAGCAAAGCGGCAGCGATCAACCACGGCATGCTCGCGGCCAGCGACGCGTAGGCCTGGGCAGTTCCGGCAAAACCGTACTGGATGTCCCGAGGCATCCCGACCTTGTCGATCGCCGCGTTGATCGCCACGGTTGCCTGATCCAGAGAGACCCCTTCCTGCAAATTGAACGCGATGGTGCTGGTCGCCGACTGGCCCTGGTGCGCCACCGCCAAGGGCGCGTTATCCGGGCTGAAGGTGGCGAACGCGGTCAACGGCACCTGCTGGTTATCGCTGTTGATCACGTACATGCGGTCCAGCATGGTGGAGTCGCTGGTGTAGACCGGGTCCAGCCCCATGATCACATGGTACTGATTCAGGGTTTTGTACAGGGTCGCGACCTGGCGCTGGCTGTAGGCGTTGTTGAGCAAGTTATCGATGTCGCTGACGCTCACCCCAAGACGACTGGCAGCGGCGCGGTCGATGTGCAGCTTGAGCTCCTGCCCTCCGGTCTGGGAATCCGAGTCGATACCGGTCAATTGCGGCAATGCCCGCAGCGCCGTTTCGACCTTCGGTGCCCACAGCCGCAGCAGGTCCAGATCATCGGCCTGGAGGCTGAACTGGTAAGTGGCATTGGCGCTGCGGCCTCCGACGCGGATGTCTTCGGCCGGCATCAGAAACACCTGGATCCCTGCCACGGTGTTGTTGGCTTTGGTCAACCGATTAGCCACCGCTGCCGCACTACTGGTGCGCTGTTTGTAGTCCTTGAGCCGAATGAAGAAGTCCCCGGTGTTGCGCGAGCCCGCGCGGCCACTGCCGGTTGAGGACATCACTGCCTCCACGTCCGGGTCGGCGGCCAGGTCGTGGGCGATCTGCATCAGGTGCGGTTTGAGCGCCTGAAACGAGATGCTCTGATCGGCACGCACAGCGCCCATCAACACCCCCGTGTCCTGAGCCGGAAAGAATCCTTTGGCGACCGTGGCATACAGATAAACGTTGAAACCCACCGTCAGCAGCAGGCTGAACAGCGTCAGCAAGCGGTGACGCATCACCCAGGTCAGCGCAGCAAGATATGCCGCCTGCATCCGCGCCAGGCCGGTTTCGATCCATCGATACAGGCGCGGCACTTTAGCGTCGTGGGCCGGCTGGCGCAGCAGCATGACGCACAGCACCGGCGTAAGACTCAACGACACCAGCATCGACAGGCACAGCGCGATGCTCAATGTCACCGCAAACTCACGAAACAGCCGCCCCACGATGTCGCCCATCAGCAAGATCGGGATGAACACGGCAATCAGTGACAGCGTCATGGACAGCACGGTGAAACCCACTTCCCGGGTGCCCATCAGCGCAGCCCGCAACGGGCGCATGCCTTGCTCCTGATAACGGGCGATGTTCTCCAGCACGACGATGGCGTCGTCCACTACAAAGCCGGTGCAGATAATCAGCGCCATCAGCGACAGGTTGTCGAGGCTGTAGCCCAAGAGGTACATGACCGCGCAGGTGCCGATCAGCGACACCGGCAGCACCACCGCCGGAATCAACGTGGCGCGGGCGTTACGCAGGAAGACGAAGACCACGGCGATCACCAGCAAGGTGGCAATCAGCAGGGTTTCCTCGGTGTCGTGCAGCGATGAGCGCACCGTGGGGCCACGGTCGATGACGCTGATCAGTTGCACGTCGCCCGGGATCTCGCGCTGAAGCTCGGGAATCAGCGCCTTGATGCTGTCGATAGTCTTGAGCATGTTGGCGCCAGCCTGGCGGGTCACGCCCAGCGTCACCGAGGGCTGGCCGTTGTAGTAGCCGCCGACGAACATGTCTTCCACTGAGTCATAAACGTTGGCCACGTCCCGCAGGCGCACGGCGGCGCCGTTCTGGTAGGTGATGACCAGTTCCCGGTAGTCGGCCGCCTTGTCAATCTGGTCGTTGCCGTCGATGACCCAGCTCTGGGTATCGCCCTGCAAAATGCCCTTGGGCTTGGCTTTGGTCGCGTTGTTGATGGCGGTGCGCACGGTTTCCAGTGAAATGCCGGCGTGGTTGAGCAGGTTGGGCTGCACATCGATGCGCACGGCAGGCAACGCGCCGCCGCGCACCGAGACTTCACCTACGCCGTTCACCTGAGCGATTTTCTGCTGCAACTTGCTGTAGGCCAGGTCGTACAGCTCGCCGGGGCTGCGGGTGGACGAGGTCAACGCCAGCATCAGCACCGGCGCCTCGGACGGGTTGGCCTTGCGATAGGTTGGCAGCGAAGGCATGGAACTGGGCAGCAAACTGCGCGAGGCGTTGATCGCTGCCTGCACGTCACGGGCGGCGCCGTTGATGTCGCGATCCAGTTCAAATTGCAGGATCAGCGTGGTCGATCCCTGACTGCTGGTGGACGTCATCTCAGTGATGCCGGCGATCTGGCCGAGGCTGCGCTCCAGTGGCGTGGCGACCGTGGCCGCCATGGTTTCGGGACTTGCGCCGGGCAACGAAGCGCTGACCATGATGGTCGGGAAATCCACCTGGGGCAGCGGCGCCACCGGCAGCAGTACGTAGCCGAGGATGCCGGCCAGGGTAATGCTCAGGCTCAGCAGCAACGTCGCCACCGGGCGACGAATGAACAGCCGCGAAAGGTTCATGCCCGCGCCCTGCCCCGGTTCAGCCGTGCCTTGGCGCGCTCGGACAGGCGATCAAACATCAGGTAGATCACCGGCGTGGTGAACAGCGTCAGCACCTGACTGAGCAACAGCCCGCCGACGATCACCAGACCCAGTGGCCGTCGCAGTTCCGCCCCGGCGCCGGTGGCGAGCATCAGCGGCAAGGCGCCGAACAAGGCCGCAAGCGTGGTCATCAAAATCGGCCGCAGACGCAACAGCGCCGCGCGGTGGATCGCATCACGGGCATTGAGCCGCTGCTGCTGGCGGCCTTCCAAGGCGAAGTCGATCATCATGATCGCGTTCTTCTTGACGATACCGATCAGCAATACCACCCCGATCAGTGCAATCAGGCTGAATTCGGTCCCGGTCAACAGCAGTGCCAGCAACGCGCCAATGGCCGCCGACGGCAGCGTCGACAGAATTGTCACCGGGTGAATGAAGCTCTCGTAAAGCATGCCCAGCACGATGTACATCGTGACCAGTGCCGCCAGAATCAACCACAGCGTATTGCCAGTGGCGGTCTGAAAAGCCTCGGCCGCGCCCTGGTAACGCAGGGTGATGCTGGTGGGCGCGTCGAGTTCGGTCATCACCTGGCTGATGGCTTGCTGGGCCTGTTCCAGGGAATAACCGTCAGCCAGGTTGAACGACAGGGTCACGGCCGGGAATTGATCCAGGCGGCTGAGGGACAGCGAGCCGGTACGCTGGCCGACCTTGGCGATGTCGGTCAGGCGCACCATCTGCGCCGGGGTGGTGGTAGCAGTCGTAGTCGTCGTGGTGGAAGACGTGCTGCTGGCGGTGGACGCTGTAGTGGTGCCAGTGGCCGCCGTCAGATAGATATTGTCGAATGCCGCCAGCGATTGCTGAAATTTACCCGGCACCTGCAGCACCACGCGGTACTGGTTGGACTGGGTGAAGATGGTCGAAATCAGGCGCTGACCAAAGGCGTTGTACAACGCGGTGTCCACATCCGAAGCGCTGATGCCGTAACGCATGGCCGCCGCTCGGTCCAGCTCAACATAGGCCACCAGCCCCTGATCCTGCAGGTTGTCGATGACGTCGCGCATTTCCTCGCGGTGCTGAAGCTTTTCCACCAGCCTGGGAACCAGTGCCGACAGGTTGGCGCTTTCCGAATCGTCCAGGGTGAACTGGTACTGGCTCGGGGTCAGTTGATCGTCCACGGTGAGGTCCTGGGACGACACCAGATTCAACTGAATACCGGCCACCGCAGCGGCGGACTTCTCCAGCCGCGTGATGACCTGGGTCGCGCTGTCATCGCGGTCTTCGAACGGCTTGAGTTCGATCTGCAACCGACCATTGTTCAGCGAGTTGTTATTGCCATCGACGCCAATGGTGGACGACACCGATTGCACCGCCGGGTCCTGACGCACCACTTCGACCATGGACTGCTGACGGCGGGCCATTTCACTGAACGAGACATCCTGAGACGCCCGGGTGAAACCCTGGATCAGACCGGTGTCCTGAGTCGGGAAGAAACCCTTGGGCACCACCAGATACAGCAAAGCAGTCAGTGCCACGGTGCCGACCGCGATCAGCAGCGTCAGGCGTTGGTGATCCAGCACCCACACAAGGCCACGGTCATAACCGTTCAGTACTTTCTGATACTGACGATCGCCCCATGCGGCAAAGCGCCCCTTCTCGCCTTCGGGTACATGACGAAGCAAGTGGGCGCAGAGCATCGGTGTCAGGGTCAGAGAGACCACCATCGACACCAGAATCGCCACCGCCAGGGTGATGGCGAACTCTCGGAACAACCGCCCCACCACATCGCCCATGAACAGCAGCGGGATCAGTACGGCAATCAACGAGAACGTCAGGGAAATAATGGTGAAACCGATTTCCTGGGAGCCCTTGAAGGCCGCCGTCATCGGGTCCTCACCCTCTTCCAGGTGCCGGGAGATGTTCTCCACCACGACGATGGCGTCATCGATGACAAAACCGGTGGCAACGGTCAGCGCCATCAACGTCAGGTTGTTGATGCTGAAGCCCGCCAGATACATCACCCCGAACGTCCCCACCAGTGAAAGCGGCACCGCGAGGCTGGGAATCAACGTGGCGGTGAAATTGCCGAGGAAGGCAAACGTCACCAACACCACCAGACCGATGGACAACAGCAATTCGATCTGCACGTCCTTGATCGAGGCGCGGATGGTTTGTGTGCGGTCACTGACCACCGTGAGCTTGACCGAATCGGGCAATGCGGTTTGCAGGGTCACCAGTTTCTGCTTGATGCTGTCGACCACTTCGATGACGTTGGCACCGGGCTGGCGCTGCACGGCAATGACAATTGCCGGTTGGCCGTTGGCCGTGGCGGACAGGTATTGATCCTGAGGCGCCTCGGCAGTGGTCGCGACATCCTTGAGACGCAACGCAGCGCCGTTTTCGTAGGCCAGCACCAGCTCGCCGTATTCCACGGCGTCACGCAGCTGGTCGTTGGCGTCGATGGTGATGGAATGCGACGGGCCATCGAAGCCGCCTTTGGAGCCGTTGACGTTGGCGGCGTTGACCTTGTCGTAGACGTCTTCCAGGGTCAGGCCGTGGGCCGCCAGGCTGGTGGGGTTGACCTCGATCTTCACCGCCGGCTGTTGCCCGCCCGCCAGGCTGACCATGCCCACGCCGGAAATCTGCGAGAGCTTGAGCGCCACGCGGGTATTGACCAAATCCTGCACGCGGGTCAGTGGCAGGCTGTCGGACGTAGCCGCGAGGGTCAGCACCGCGGTGTCAGCCGGATTGACCTTTTTGTACGTGGGCGGGTTCGGCAGATCGGTCGGCAGCAGGCTGTCGGCGGCATTGATGGCGGCCTGTACTTCCTGCTCGGCGACGTCCAGGGACAAGTCCAGCGAGAACTTAAGCGTAATCACCGACGCCCCGGCCGAACTGGTGGAGTACATCTGCGACAGGCCGGACATCTGTCCCAACTGTCGTTCCAGCGGCGACGTCACCGCCGAGGCCAATACGCTGGAACTGGCGCCGGGGTACAGCGTACTCACCTGAATGGTCGGGTAATCGACTTCCGGCAGCGCCGAGGTCGACAGCAGTCGGTAGGCAAAAATGCCCGCCAGCAACACCGCGATCATCAGCAGCATGGTGGCGACCGGGCGTTGGATAAACAGCCGTGATGGGTTCATGGGGTGACGTTGCCGGCAGCGGGCGTCGCGGTTTTACCTGCAACGACGTCGGTGCTGACAGGTTTTTCGATCTCGACCTTGCTGCCTTCACGCAGGTGATCAATGCCACGGGTGACGACCTGATCGCCCTTATCCACGCCTTGGCTGATCACCGTCTGCTCGCCCAGTGCCGGGCCGACCTTGACGCTACGGCGGCTGACTTTGCCGTCCTTGACCACGTACAGAAACTCGCCATCGCTGCTCAATTGCACGGCGGCCGAAGGCACCACCACGGCGTCGCGCAGGGTGTCGGTGGTCAGCTTCACGTTGACGAACTGATTGGGGTAAAGCTTCTCGTCGGGATTATCGAACTGCGCCTTGAGCTTGATGCTGCCGGTGGTGGTGTCGATTTCGTTGCTGATGAATTTCAGCGTGCCGGTGGCCAGCGGCGTGCTGCCGAGCTGGTCCATGGCCTGCACGCTCAACGCTTCACCCTTGCGCACCTTGGGCAGCAAGGTGGCTAACTGCGCCTGGGGCAAACTGAAGGTCACGGCGATCGGGTTGGTCTGGGTCACGGTGACGATGCCGGTGGTGCTGCTGGACGACACAATGTTGCCCGGGTCCACCAGCCGCAGGCCGACGTAGCCATCGATGGGCGAGACGATTTTGGCGTAGATCAGGTTGAGTTTTGCAGCGTCGATCTGCCCCTGATCGGCCTTCACTGCACCGGCGTACTGGCCGACGGTGGCGGTCTGGGTGTCCAGGTCCTGCTTGGCGATGGAGTCCTTGGCGAACAGGCGCTTGTAGCGTTCGACGGTCAATTGCGCGCTCTTGAGCAGCGCCTGGTTTTGCGCCATATCGCCCTGGTACTGATCCAGGGTGGCCTGATAGGCGCGGGGGTCGATCTGCGCCAGCAACTGGCCCTTCTTCACGTACTGGCCTTCGGTGAAGTACACGGCCATGAGTTCGCCGTCCACGCGGCTGGTGACGGTGACCGAATAGTTGGGAATGACGGTGCCCAGCGCCTGCTCGATGACCGGCACATCCGCGGTGCCCGCCGTGCCGACGGCGACGCTGACCGCCAGGTTAGGGTCGGTCATCCCCGGTCCGCCGTGCCGCCCGCCAGGGCTTGCTGCTGCGGTGCTGCCCGCGCCAGTCGCAGGTGCGGCAGTTGAGGTGTGCTTGAGGTAGACAAAGACAGCGCCAATGGCTGCGGCTATCAGGAGCGCGAGTAAAACGAGGCGCTTGCGTGAGCGGCCTGCCGAAATCTGGGTCATTGGATACTTCTGTGTGGACAAGGGGCTACAGGTCAGGAACCCGGGGGTGAAACGTTCAACGGCGTAACGCCGGGCAATCGCCGGTCAGAGCCGACCGGCAAAGGGCACGGCCGGGCATATCCAGGCGGGCCAAAGGGTTCAGCGAAAGGGGGTGTTTCAAATTGTTGCGCCATTTAGCCCTGCGCGACGGGTATGGACAAGCGATCGGGCCGACCTTTGCAGATTATTTACATTCGTTCGCGTGACGGCAGCGCCCGGTTTCAGGACTGCTGCGGTCAGACGGTTGCTGCGGGGCAGCGGCTTGGCCTGATCAGGCCGTACCGCAAATGAGCCAGGACTGATTGGCACGGGTAACGGCCTGACGGTTCACCGACTTCAGTTCTTGGCAGGGGCCTGAATGGACTCAGGCACTGCGCTGGACGGAACGAAGGTTTTGTTTTCCTCGGCCGCTGCTTCTTTGGATTGGCCTTGAGCTTTGGCCGCCTTGTCGCTTTCCTTGGCCGCGTCGTTCATTTTGTCTTGCGCCTGCTCGGCGTGCTGTTGAGCTTGCTGGGCCTTGTCTTCTGATTTTGAGTCGCACGCCGACAAGCCGATTGCAGCGGCCAGAACCAGAGATCCCACGAAAAACTTCTGCACGAATAAAACCTCAACATCATTAATGAGTGACTTCGAACCTTGGCGGTCAAACGAAGTTCAACCAAAACGCAGCTTGCTCAAGCCGCTGATTCATCCCCTGACCGGAATCGATAACTCATGGGTCACAGACAAAATACCCCGCCTCCTTTCCTCGTTCCCGGGCAAGCCGTGGTTCTGTTCGACGGCACCTGTAAGCTGTGCAACGGCTGGGCCCGGTTCGTGATCGCCCATGACCGGGGCCATCGGATACAACTGGCAACGGTGCAGTCAGTCCAGGGGCAGCAACTGTTGGCATGGGCCGGCCTGCCCACCAGGCAGTTCAATACGATTGTCATGATCGAAGACAACCGGTTTTACGTACGTTCCGATGCCATGTTTCAGATCATGGCAAAGCTGCCGCCGCCCTGGCGCTGGGTGCAGATCATGTCCATCGTGCCGCGAGGACTGCGTGACTGGATGTACGACAAAATCGCTGTCAATCGCTACCGGTTGTTCGGTCAATACGACTGCATCCAGCTACCCGCCGCTGACCACGAACAGCGATTTCTGAAAACAGCTGACCAGACCCCCACGCAGCCACAGCCGCAATAAAAAACCCGGCGCAATGGCCGGGTTGAGTGGGTTGCCTGACCCACTAACGCTGGGGCGGGCTTTCTTCGGAGACTGAGTTGTTCACCTCCACATCGCCCATGTCTTCTTCAGACAAGGCTTGAGCGTCATCCTCCGTGGGGTGCTCGCCTTCCTTCGCTGGCGCAGGCTCTTTGCCCGGTGGATTGGGCATCACATCAGGCCGCCCTGGCTCCAGTGGCGCTATCGACGCTCCGTTTCCTGAACCACCTTCAAGCTCTGACTTACTGTTCATGGTCGCCTCCAATCGCCCCGAACTGTTCGCGGCGTATTCATTGGAAGGCTGGCACGCACGCTCGTTCTATTAATTTTCATACGCACTGCTCGACGCCACGCTTAAGACCCACGGCGCGTAACAGATCCGCGCTTGAGGTATCAGTGCCGATGATCCACGGCATTGCTCGTCAGTATTTCTGCAAAAACCTGAACGCGAACAGAATCGGTTCCAGAAGAAAACGAGCCGCAACGTTACTTCCAACCCACTGTCCAGCCCTTTCTCACTTCAGGAATACCGACGATGAAAACTTCACTCTTTGCCGCACTCATGATGGTCAGCGTGTTCGCCTCGGCCGGCGAAAATGTCACAAACGTAACAGCCCCCGAGGTCGAGCAATACACATACTCCGAGCACCTGGATATCGACAAAGTCATCAGCATGACCACAGCCCAAGACACTGATCATGTCTGTGGTCCGGTGCAGGCGCACATGGTGTACGTCGATCACAAGGGCGTGACCCACGATCTGGAATACGTCATTGAAGCGTACGGCTGCCAGAACAGCTGATCGCACTGGCCACCAGACGCTGGCGCTCAATCGGGACTTGCGCGGCATCACCGGCGGTCCCAAGACTTTTCCGCTTTTGAACCTGCAGCCAAAAGGTAATGAACATGAAACTAGTGCGCTATGGAATGCCAGGTCAGGAGCGCCCGGCGATGGTGGATGACGAGGGGCGCCTGCGTGCTCTCAGCGGCCATATCGAGGACATCGCCCCGGGCACATTGTCGGCCGCAGGACTGGCCACGCTGGCGGCCATCAATATCGAGACGCTGCCGCTGCTGGACGATCAGGATGTCCGCCTTGGCCCGCCCGTGAGTGCCATCGGCAAAGTCATCTGCATCGGTCTGAATTACACCGACCACGCCGCTGAAGTCGGGCTGCCCTTGCCGGCCGAACCGACCATCTTCCTCAAGGGCGCTCGTCCCACCGGCGCCAACGATCCGGTGATGCTGCCGCGCAACGCCGAAAAGGGCGATTGGGAAGTTGAGCTGGGCATCGTCATCGGCCTTGGCGGGCTGTACATCGAGCCGGGCAACGCCCTGGAGCATGTCGCCGGTTTTTGCGTGGTCAACGACCTGAGCGAACGCTCCTACCAGATGGATCGTGGCGGGCAATGGACCAAGGGCAAGAGCTTTCCCGGGTTCGCACCGATCGGCCCCTGGCTGGTGACTGCCGACGAGGTGCCCGACATCGGCGAACGCTCGATCTGGCTGGAGGTGAACGGTCACCGGTATCAGAACGGCAACACCCACAATCTGGTGTTCGACGTGCCGCAGATCGTCAGTTACGTCTCGCAGTTCTATCGGCTTGAAGCCGGCGATGTGATCGCCACCGGCACCCCCGCCGGAGTTGGCCTGGGCCAGAAACCTTCGGTGTTCCTCAAACCCGGCGATGTCATCACCCTGGGCATTGAAGGACTGGGCAATCAGCGCCAACAGGTTCTGGCCTGGCAAGACTGAACACTGCAGTAGCCACACCACCGTGATGCAGCCTTTGTTGCCGGAGCCACCATGTCCCAGAAACCGTCTCGACGTTCTTTCCTGCAGGCGAGCCTGACACTCATCCCTGTCTTGAGCCTGGCCCCTCAGTCAGTCTTTTCGGCCACACCGACAGCCGGCGCCGCACCGCAGCCAGAGGCGAGCGTGGCGTTCGCGCCGCGCTATTTCACTGCCCCGGAATGGGCCTTCATCAATGCCGCCACAGCGTTGTTGATCCCCGAAGACGAAATGGGTCCCGGGGCGGTGGAGTGCGGCATTCCGGAGTTCATCGACCGGCAGATGGAGACGCCCTATGCCCACGGTGCGCTGTGGTACATGCAAGGGCCCTTTCTGCCGGACGTGGCGCCCGAATTCGGTTATCAGCAACGCCTGACGCCACGGGACATTTATCGATCCGGGATCAAGGCCTGTGACGACGCGTGCCAGAAAGCCTTTGGCAAACCCTTTGCCGAACTGGACAGCGAAAGTCAGATCAAGGTGCTGCACCAACTCGAAGCGGGCGACATCGCGATGCAAGACATGAGCGCCACGCTGTTTTTTACCCAACTGCTCAAGAACACCAAGGAAGGCTATTTCGCCGACCCGATCTATGGCGGCAACAAGCAAATGGCGGGCTGGAAAATGATCGGATTCCCTGGCGCCCGTGCGGACTTCATGGACTGGATCGACCACCCCAACGAGCGCTACCCCTTGGGCTCGGTGTCCATCGACGGGCGCAGGAGCTGAACCCATGGCCCTTGAAAAAACGGCTGTAGATGTAGTGATCGTCGGCTTCGGCTGGACCGGCGCGATCATGGCGATGGAACTGGCCAACGAAGGGCTGGAAATCCTCGCCCTCGAACGTGGCGACATGCAAGACACGCCCCAGACCGCCAATTACCCCAACGTGATCGACGAGCTGGCCTACAGCGTCAGGGGCAAGCTGCTGCAGGACCTGTCCAAGGAAACCGTGACCATTCGCCACTCGGCCAATCAGACCGCCGTGCCCTACCGGCAGCACGGCGCCTTTCTGTTGGGCAATGGCGTCGGCGGCGCGGGCTTTCACTGGAACGGCATGTCGTGGCGAGCGTTCACCCAGGACTTGCGCGTGCGCAGTCATTACCAGGAACGCTATGGCGAAAAATTCATCGCCAAAGAGATGACGATTCAGGATTACCCCGTCAGCTACCAAGAGCTGGAGCCCTACTTTGCGCAGTGGGAAGACGTGGCGGCCGTGTCCGGCCAGGCCGGGAATATCAACGGCCAGATACTGACCGGCGGCAATCGCTGGGAAGCGCCACGCAGCGCCGGTTATCCGCTCCCGCCGCTGCAATCGATCTACGGCGCTCAGGTGTTCTCCAGGGCCGCCGCCGAGCTTGGCATGAAAGCCTTTCCGGTGCCTGCCGCCAACGCCTCGTCGCCCTACACCAACCGATACGGCGTGCGCCTGGGCCCGTGCAATTTCTGTGGTTTCTGTGAAGGCTACGGTTGCTACATGTACTCCAAGGCCTCGCCCCAGACCTCGATCCTGCCGGCCCTGCGCCAGAAGAAGAACTTCACCCTCAAAAGCCGTTCCCACGTGCTCAAGGTCAACACCGATTCCAGCGGCAAACTGGCGACCGGCGTTACTTACATCGATCCCCAGGGCCAGGAAGTCTTCCAGCCCGCGAAGATGGTGGTCCTCTGCGCGTTCCAGATGCACAACGTGCGCCTGCTGTTGCTCTCCAATATCGGACGGCCCTATGACCCGGTGTCCGGCGAGGGTGTGGTCGGCAAGAACTACGCGTACCACATGAACAGCAGCGTCAACGTGTTGATGCCCAAAGGCACCCAGCTCAACCCCTATATCGGCACCGGTGCGGCGGGCTCGGCGCTGGATGATTTCAACGGCGATAACTTCGATCACGGCCCGCTGGGTTTCATCGGCGGCGCCAGTGTCTATCACCTGCGTACGGGCGGGCGGCCGATCCAGCAAAGCAAGCCCCTCAAGGACGGCCCCAGTTGGGGCAAGGGCTGGAAGGCCAGCGTGCAGTCGGACTACCAGCAGACCCTGCCGATCTATGCCCAGGGTTCGGTGATGTCTTATCGCGACACCTACCTGAGCCTGGACCCGACCTACAAGGACGCCCACGGGCAGCCGCTGCTGCGCATGACCTTCGACTGGCATGAAAACGAGTTTGCGATGATCAAGCACGCCATCGAGGGCGCGACGAAAATCGGCAAGGCCGTGGGCGGCGAGGTGCAGGTCAACCTGCGTCAGTCCGGCAGTCACTTCGACACCCGCGCCTATCAGAGCACCCACACCACCGGCGGGGCGATCATGGGCGATACGCCGGGCAACAGCGTGGTGAACCGTTATCTGCAAAGCTGGGACGTACACAACCTGTTCGTCATGGGTGCGTGCGCGTTCCCGCAGAACCTGGGGTACAACCCCACCGGCCTGGTCGCCGCCCTCACCTACTGGTCGGTGGATCACATCAAAAAAAGCTACCTGGCCAACCCCGGCCCGATGGTGCAGGCATGAACCGCGCGATGGGCAATGCCTTGCTGGCGGCGCTATGCCTGGGCAGCAGTTTGTCGGTCTGGGCGGCCAGCGACGAGCAGGCCCTGATCGCTCGCGGCGAATACATAGCCCGGGCCGGGGACTGCGTGGCGTGTCACACCGCCAAAGGTGGACAGGCATTCAGCGGTGGCCTGCCGCTGGGCACCCCCATCGGCACGGTTTACTCCACCAACATCACGCCCGACCCGACCACCGGGATCGGTGGCTATTCGTTCCAGCAGTTCGATGATGCGGTGCGCAAAGGGATTCGTCAGGACGGCGCGACGCTGTACCCCGCGATGCCCTACCCCTCCTACGCCAAAGTCACCGAAGACGACATGAAAGCCCTGTATGCCTACTTCACCAAAGGCGTTCCGGCAGTCAATCAGCCCAACAAGGACAGCGACATCCCGTGGCCGCTGTCGATGCGTTTCCCGCTGGCGTCCTGGCGCTGGCTGTTTGCTCCGGCGCCGGTCCAGGGCAGCGCCGCCACTCAGGCTGACCCGATCATCAGCCGCGGCGCGTATCTGGTCGAAGGACTCGGGCATTGCGGCAGTTGCCACACCCCCCGGGCCCTGACCCTGCAGGAGAAAGCCCTGAGCAACCAGAACGATACGCTGTTTCTCTCCGGCGGTGCGCCTATCGAAGGCTGGGTGCCCAAAGACCTTCGCGGCAGCCGGGTCACCGGCCTTGGGCGCTGGCAGGAGCAGGACATCGTCGAGTTCTTGAAAACCGGGCGCAACGACCACACGGCGGCGTTCGGCGGCATGAGCGAGGTGGTCGGCCACAGCATGCAGTACATGTCTGACCAGGACCTGACCGCCATCGCCCGCTACCTGAAAAGCCTCACGCCAAAACAACCCGATCAGGCTTTTGCCACCGAGGACGACGGCAGTACGGCGCGCAAGCTGCACAACCTGCAACTGGACAGCCTGGGAGCGCGGGTTTACGCCGACAACTGCATGGCGTGTCACCGCAGCACGGGCAATGGCTACCCCAAAACGTTTCCGGGGCTGGCGCAAAACAGCGTACTCAACGACCCCACGCCTGACTCCGTGATCCAGATCATCCTCACCGGCAACACCGTACAAACCACGCACACCGCACCGACCGCCTACAGCATGCCTGCGTTTGGCTGGCGTCTGGGGGACGACGAAGTGGCAGCCGTGGCGACCTTCATTCGTCAGGCGTGGGGTAACAGCGGCACCCATGTTTCGGCAGATGAAGTCACGCAGATTCGCAAAACCCTGTCCGCAGACGATCAGCGGGGCCAAGGCATGTCAGTGCACGCCGGTGCGGTCGAGGCCAGATTCGATCGCTGACCGTTGAATTGAAAACCACCGCCGCACACCCCTCCCAGGAGTCTTTATGTCCAAGTTGAAAAGCTATTCAGTCAACGCCAACGGTATCCGCCAGCACATCGTCGAGGCCGGCGACGGGCCGCCGGTGATCCTGCTCCACGGCTTTCCGGAAACCGGTTATGCCTGGCGGTTCCAGATTCCGGTGCTCGCCGAGCGCTACCGGGTCATCGTGCCGGACCTGCGCGGCTACGGTGAAACCGACAAGCCGGCCACCGGCTACGACAAACGCAACATGGCGCTGGACATCCGCGAGCTGATGCGCGAGCTGGACATTCCCAAGATTGCGCTGGTCGGCCATGACCGCGGCGCCCGGGTGGCCACACGGTTCGCCAAAGACTTCCCCGATCTGCTGGATCGCCTGGTGGTGATGGATAACGTCCCGACGCGCATCGTCGCCCGTGACCTGGACGCCAAGATCGCCAAAGCCTACTGGTTCTTCCTGTTCCATCTGGTCCCGGACCTGCCGGAGGCATTGATTGCCGGACGCGAGCACATCTGGCTGCGGCACTTCTTCTCCGACTGGTGCCATGACCCACTGGCGATCACCGGCGAAGCGTTCGACACTTACGTCAAGGCCTATCAGGCGCCGGGGGCCGTGCGCGGCGCGATGTCCGACTATCGCGCCAACGCCACTGACGTCGCTCAGGACCTGGAAGACGGCGACATCAAGATTTCGGTGCCGACCATGTCATTGTGGGGTGCGGATTTCCTGTCCGTGGGCAAGTTGTTCGACATGCCCAAGGTCTGGGCCGAGATGGCCGAGAACCTGGAAACCCACGCCATCGAACAGTGCGGTCACCTGCCTCAGGAAGAACAACCGGAAGAAGTGAACCGGCTGCTGATGAAGTTTCTCGAGCCTTGGAAAGGCTGATCTCCTTCTGTTGCGGCTCTTGAATCTCAAGAGCCTTTCGATGCTTCACCGCCGGGGCCTGCGCTCATGAATGTTCTGTTTTCTGTGGTACTGCCGATCTTTGCATTGGTGGGCGCGGGCTGGGCTGCCCGGCACTATGAGTTTCTCGGGGCGACCGCCGCCTCGGAGCTGAACCGGTTTGTCGTGTACCTGGGCATGCCTGCCTTACTCTTTCAGATCATGGCCACTGCCAAATGGCATGACCTTGACCATCCCGGATTTACCGCCGCGTTTGCCGCAGGTTGCGCGATCACCTTCGGGGTGACGGTGTACGTTCGGCGTCGCCAGTCCGCGCATCTGGCCGATGCCAGCCTGGACGGGCTGAACGGTGGTTACGCCAACGTCGGTTTTATCGGCTTTCCGCTGTGCGTGGCCGCGTTCGGCCCCGACAGCCTGCCGCTGGTGACCATTGCGTCCCTTACCACCGTCAGCGTGCTGTTCGGCGTGGCGGTGCTGCTGGTGGAAGTGGGCTTGCAACCGCGCGCCAGCCTCTGGGGCATCGCGAAAAAGGTCGGTATTTCTCTGGCGAAGAACCCGATGCTGCTCGCCCCGGCGTTAGGGCTGGTGTACGCAGTGGTCGCGCCGCCATTGCCTCAGGGCCCCAACCGTTTTCTGACCCTGCTTGCCAGCGCGGCCAGTCCCTGCGCACTGGTGTCACTGGGCGCATTCATTGCCGGCGCCAAAGGCCAATTCCACTGGCCCAAGCTGTCCAGCCTGGTGGGCCTGAAACTGGTCGGCCAACCGGCGATCACCTGGGCCGCCGCCACGTTCGTGTTCAATCTGACGCCTGCCGTGACGGCTATCGCCGTGGTCGTTGCAGCACTGCCCACCGGCACCGGCCCCTACATGCTCGCCAATATGTATGGCCGGGACGCCAGCACCACCGCCGGCAGCATCCTGATCTCTACGGTGCTTTCGGTCGCGACGATTGCCGTGCTGGTGACGTTTTTCACTCACTGAGCCGCCATCGCGCCGGGGCCGCAGCCTCATGAGCAAACCCATTGAGATGGCGACACAACCGGATATTTAGCGCACCGTGTCCGCCTACACGCCGACCACCTGGCGATCAACCTTTATGCGGACGTCACATGACACCCAACGCAGAGCGCTATAACCCTTCCACCGAATACGCCGACAAGCTGATTTCGCGCATCGGCCAGACGCCCTCCTGGATCGCCAAGCGTATCGGCGTCACCGACAAACGCATCCGCTACATCCTCGACGGCGAGCGGACCGTCAAGGGCCAGACCACGCCCATTCAGATGACCTACACCGAACAGTTCGCCCTTGAGTGCCTGGCCGCAGAAGCCAAAGCCCTGAAGCAGTAAACGCGCTGCCAGGCGCTGATCATTTCCCTGTTCAGCCGATGGCCTGGGTGACCAGCGCGAACTGCCTGACTGCTGCATCCACAGGGGGCGGTGAGCCGAGCACCATGCGCGGCGCCCGGTCGACGCAAGGCAGCCCCAGGCTTTCCAGCCACGACACCAGGCCACAGTCGGCGAGCAGGTCAAATCGCACGAACATGCCGGGGATCAGCCGCAGCAGCTCAGTGATCATGCTGCGCGCCTGTGCGGTCTCGTGGGCCACCACCGGACCGATGAGATGACCGCGGCCAAATCGGCGCAGCAACGCAAAGCCCTGCAACTGGCCGTGGACTTCAAGGCCGATCACCTGCTCAGCGTCAGGCAACAGATCCGTCAGGACTGCCGTGCGATCAAGGCCACTGCCGGCGTTGGCCAGTCCGATCAGCTGCGGGTAGTCAGCAGGGGTCAGGGTCCTGATGGTCGAGCCCTCTGCCGGCGAGGGAGCCGCGGGCATATCCGGCACGCCCTGATGCTGCTGGATATGCGCGAACTCGACAAAG
>Ga0247742_10000552_pt1 | contig 29597 bp, 21 predicted proteins | sample UWRJL208509C2_FD_180944 | JGI IMG/M metagenome (GOLD analysis project Ga0247742, IMG submission 180944) | Plant litter microbial communities from Arlington Agricultural Research Station in Wisconsin, United States - UWRJ-L208-509C-2 | ecosystem: Environmental > Terrestrial > Plant litter >...
TGTAGGTGGTATTCTCATTACCGCCACTTAGGTTTAAATAATGGTTTTGTACCACAGCGGTACTAAACATGTCCTTAAGCCAATCATGATTAGGATATTTCACACGGTCGGTAGCATTTTTGTACACATCTATTTGATCTTGCGTATAGATAGGAGCGTTACCAGAGTTAACTTCAGCTTCGTTCAGCAACTCCATATACTGGGCCGAATTGGTTATTAATTTAGGTAAACGGGTAGGGGTTGCAAAACCTACATTATAGTTATATGATAATGTAAAACCACCTGCTTTACCTTTTTTAGTTTTAATAACTACTACGCCATTGGCACCTTGCGAGCCATATATGGCAGCCGCTGCCGCATCTTTTAATACAGTTGCCGATTCTATATCATTTGGGTTAATTACCGCAAGGCTGCCCGGTATACCATCAACAATGATCAATGGGTTATTACCTGCGCTACTAAAAGTTCCCAAGCCCCTGATACGCAGCTGCACATTTTCATTGCCCGGCTCGCCTGAGTTTTGAACAACTGATAAACCCGGCAGTTGCCCCTGTAGCAGAGATGTAGCATCGGTAGCCACCCTTTTGGTCATTTCTTCGCCCTTAACGGAAACTATAGCACTGGTTAGGGTATGTTTGCTTTGGGTACTGTAACCTGTTACTACTACTTCGCTGATGTTCTGCTTATCTTCAAGGAGGGTAACGTTCAGAATAGATTTGCCATCAATAGATACCTCCTGTTTGGCAAAACCTATAAAAGTAAATACAAGTGTACCGGAGCCGTCAGGCACATTTAGGCTAAAAGCACCATTTGCATCAGTTACCGTGCCTGTTCTGGAACCTTTGAGCATTATAGATACACCCGGAAGTGGAGTACCTTTATTATCAGTTACTTTTCCTTTAATATTAAGGCTGTTGTTGATTTCTGATACGGGTTTGGGTTTTAGCGTGATTGTTTTTTTATTTATTAGATAAATAAGCGGCTGATCACTAAATATTTTTTCGAGGGCTTGTGAAATACTTACATTTTTTAATGAAAGCGATACCGGAGCAGCCATTTTTATTAGCTGGGCGCTGTATAGAAAATCGTATCCGCTTTGCTGTTGAAGCGTGAATAATACATCTTCTAAAGGTGCTTTTTGAACTTCTAAATTTATCTTTTGCGCATACGAACTTGCACTAACCTGAAGTATGGTTATCATAATTAAAATGCAGGTTAATTTCATAATACGGATAAATTTAAATCGGGCATGGTTATGCCACCTGAACTTTGATTCAGTAAATATTTTATACATTTGAATGTTAGGTTAAGTTTATAATTGATTGTTCGTGCAATTGATATGGTTAACTAACTCAGCGAAAGCTGATGATCAGGAGCGTTCCAACCGCTCCTGATCTGTTTTAGATAACCGTTAAACTTTTATTAAGCCATAACAATTATCCTCCTTCCTTCAATTCTAAAGTGAACTAATCCGGTGTATTCAAGGCCTTTTAACAGTTCGTTAATGTCTTTACTTTTGGCGTAAGTACCGCCAAATTTCATGTTGGTTGTATAGCCCTCATACACAACCTCAACATCGTACCAGCGGCTTATTTGCTTCATGATGTCATGTATGTCATCATCCCTGAAAATAAAATATCCGGCTTTCCAGGCCATTACCTGGTTTATGTTAACTTTTTTTTGCGTAATGCGGCCGTTTGATGCGTCGGTTGTGCCTTGTTCACCGGGTGTTAATACTGTTGAAGAGGTGGTACTTGATAAACGTACAGAGCCTTCAAGCAAGGTTGTCTTTATCGTATTATCGTCTTTGTAAGCGTGCACGTTAAAATGTGTGCCCAGTACCTTAATGTCGGTGTTGTCGGTATGCACAATAAAAGGCATTGCTTTATTTTTAGCAACTTCAAAATAGGCCTCACCCTTTAAGCTAACCTTGCGGGTTGAACCCTTAAATGCAACCGGGAAAGTTAAAGATGATTCGGAGTTAAGCCATACATTGGTACCATCGGGCAACATTATTGTGTATTGACCACCCTTCGGTATGGTGATCATATTCAAAGCGCTGGTATCGGGATGGCTACCGTTTTCATTGGCAGCATATGCTAATAAACCGTTTTTTAATTTTTTAATAGCCGTATTGCCTGTTTTTGCCAGAACACCATTTGCGGCATTATCTAAAACTATATTGGCTCCATTAGCCAGTGTGAGTACGGCTGCATTCTTACCTGGCATTATAGCAGAACTTTTAACGTTTTTTACTAATAATTGGGGCGGCTGATTCTTGATAAATAAACTACCTAAGCCTACTAATAAAATTATGGCTGCGGCTGCCCACCACCAATGCATCTTTATCACTTTTGGCCTGCGGTCTGCTATTGTATTTAAAATGCGACTGTAAATTGTACTCCTGAGTTTTTTGTCTGCATCTGGAAGTTTTGATCCGTCAGCATCCTGCATCTTAAAATTGTCATGGTATTGCATTAGCAATTCTTCTTCCTCAGCGGTACATGAACCCGAAAGATGCTTCTCGTAAAGTAATATGTATTGTTCAGGGGTCATGGAAATTGGTTGTGCGAGTGCTACAGTTATAAAGTGCAACAAAACACATCTCAACACACATACTTTAAAAAATATTTTTAAACCATAAAATACATGTGTGGCCGACAATTGTATTTAACAAACATTTCCTATTTTTATCGAACCAATTATGACCACTAATACTATTGATAGTGAATTATGGGACGCTGTTGTCTCTGATAATTCCAGGGCTTTTGTAGTCCTGTATAATAGGTATTGGAAAAAACTTTATAAAACGGTTAATTTTTATTTAAAAAATGAAACGCTTGCCGAAGAAATAACCCATGATGTTTTTGTGGCGCTGTGGACAAGACGCAAATACCTGAAGATTCAAAACTTTGCCAATTATATCCATATAACCGCACGTTACCAGGTATTTAAACAGTTAAAAGCTGCTAAAATAAACTGTGTGGAATATATCGATCAGCTTACAGATGCCGATAATGTGGCAGTGTATAACACGGCTGATAATAAATTGGGGTACGAAGACCTTGAATTTGAATTGGCCCAGGTATTAAGAACGCTTCCGCGCCGTTGTCAGGAAATTTTTTGGCTTAGCCGTGTAGAGAATTTAAGTAATGAGGAAATTGCAAATAAGCTTAATATTTCAAAGCGTACGGTAGAAAATCAAATTACCTTTGCATTAAGATTCCTGCGAATGTCTTACCCAAAATTTGCTGTTGCTTTGTTGCTGCTTGTGGTTTCCTTATGCCCCTCTTAAGTGATATAGGATTGATTACCTGGGACATTTTTATCGCAGGTAATCAATCCTGTCTTTTTAGATAGTTGTTTGTACTGCATTAAGTATAGCTCTCCAATCCTCACTTTCGGGGATGCCGGGCTTGCGTTTCCCAAAAAACTGAACAATGGTATTGCCTTCGTTATCGTAAACTTCCACACTGTGTACTAACCCGTCGGTTGTCGGCTTTTTTACCAGCCATACCGTATTTATAGCATCTTCGCGCAGGTGCATGTTAAACTCAGGATCTAATACATTGAACCATGGGCCGGTTTGTACCAGTTTTTTGACTTCACCGGTATGAATCTGGATGCAACCTGCACTGCCGGTAAACACCATGATAGGGGTAGAGCTTTCGGCAGCGCTGGTTAAAATCTGTTTTAATGATGATATACTGAGTTGTTGAGCATAGCCATCGGGTGCAAGCCGCAATGCCTGGGTACGGGTTAGGCCATGCTCTTTTAACAAACCATGAAAATCATGTGTGTCCTGCAAAGCAATCCAGGCTTCTTGAAATGTATTTACTGCTACTTCATGATCAGGCTTTTCTACTCCGGTTTTAGATGTCGGTTGTATGGCCAATAGCTGATTTTGGTCTTCTGCCGTATATTTGGCTACCAGACGATGGTAGGCTTCCACATCGCTTTTATCGGTCAGGTAAATTTTATGTACAGCGCTGCCATCTGCATCAAAAAATTGCAGGCTTAGCCTTTCATTTTCATTTACAGCAAAGCCAAAGTGCCAGTGAGTCATAAATAAACGCAGATCGATATCTGGCGTAACTATCAAACCAACATGCCCGTTGAAGCCAACTTTGATATAAACCCCTTTACGTTCATGTACACAATAATCATTGCGTGTTAAGGCCATCACATAACCTAAAGTATTGGTTTCCTTTAATAGTTCTTTAAAGTCGGTATTCAGCAAAGTGTTTTGTTCTCCTACGCCGGTGTTTACAAGCTCAGCTTCGCTCAAACCTAATTCTTTGGCCGCATCACGGATACGCAGTTTGGGATTTTCAATTTTTAAATTATTCCACTGATGTTTTATAGATGTAATAGTGTTTTCCATTTTTTATCTGTTTTATATCATTAAACTAATATGCCGCTTGGAATCACCAGGGGGCATTTAAAACCTTCGCACTCTATAAGCTTCACTTTAATATTGAATGCAATATGTATATTTTCACAGTTAACCACTTCTAAAGGTGGGCCAAAGGCTACTGTTTTTCCATTTTTCAGAATCAGGATCTGATCTGCAAAGCGTGCAGCAAAGTTAATATCGTGCAAAATGCTTACCACCATGTAGCCGCTGTTGGCCATGTCACGGGCAAGTTGAAGTATTTGTTGCTGGTATAGGAGATCGAGCCCATTGGTAGGTTCATCCAGAAAAAGGATGGCATTTGGCCGGTCGTAGATCTGTGCAATAACTCTTGCCAGCTGTACGCGTTGTTGCTCTCCGCCCGAAAGTGTGTTGTAATCGCGTCCAGCCAGGTGAGTTATGCCGGTTTCATTCATCACTTTGTTCACCACCTCAATATCATTTGCTGAGGGTTGATTTTCAAAATAGGGGTAGCGGCCCATCAACACCAATTCTTTCACGGTAAATAATATACTTACCGTGTTGTGCTGTGTAAGTACTGAGCGGAGCTGTGCCAGTTCTTTGATAGAATACAAATCAATATGCCTTCTATTAAAATAGATACTGCCCGTTACGGTAATCGTTTCCCGGCAAAGTAATTTTAATAAGGTGCTTTTACCCGCTCCGTTAGCACCGATAATGGCCAGCATTTCACCTGGTTTTACTTCAAAGCTCACGTTATCCAGAATCAGCTTTTTACCTGCTGAATGCGAAACGTTTTGTACACTTATCATAGATTCTGTTTTTTAAGCTGTGATATGATCATATAAATAAATACCGGTGATCCTCCTAAGGCGGTCACAATACCTATTGGTAACTCGGCGGGTGCTACAATGGTACGGGATATAAGATCGGCCAGCGTTAATGCAGTTGCTCCAAGTATAGCTGATCCGGGTAAAACCAGCCGATGATCCGATCCAAAAGCCATACGGAGTATATGAGGAATCACCAGCCCAATAAAACTGATAACCCCAGCCACGGCTACCGAAGCGCCTACAGCCATTGTTGCTAAAATAATCACTGTTCTTTTGGTACGATTAACGTTGATACCCATGTGTCCGGCCTGTACTTCACCTAAGGATATACCATTCAAAGCTTTGGCCATAAGGGGTAAGCCAAAGAGGGGAACCAATATAAAAGGCAGCACACTACTGAACGATAACCAGCTGGCTCCGCCCAAGCTACCCAGGCTCCAGAAAGTGATGTTACGCAATTGCTCGTCTGTTGAAAGATAGGTGAGCAATCCCGTAAAAGCAAAGGCCAGCGCATTAATGGCTATGCCGGTTAATAATAAAGCGGTTATTACCGTTTTGCCCTGGTGAATGGCTAAGCGGTAAACTGTAAGTGTGGTTATGAATGCGCCCAAAAATGCCGCTAAAGCCAAAGCATAATAGCCGTAAATACTGCCTATAGTGTTTAACAGCCTCCCACCAAAGACGATCATCAGTGCAGCAAATAAGGTTGCTCCTGATGATATCCCGATCAAACCTGGTTCGGCCAATGGGTTGCGGAATAACCCTTGTAGGGAGGCTCCTGATATGGCCAATGCCGCTCCAATAATTACGCCTAAGAATACTCTTGGTAAGCGCAGGCTAAACAGTACAGCCGTTTGTTGTGAGTTGAATAACATTTCCTTACCAAGCCCAGTATAGTAGGTTAATATTGACCAGAATTGTGCAAGGCTGATGTGTACCGCCCCGATGCAAACCGAAGCGATGACAACTGCTATCAGGAACAGTGTTAAAACCGTTAGTATTAATTTATGATTTTTGAACACGTTTATTTTAGCTTTTGTGATAACTCGGCTATCGCCTGCCCAAGGCGCGGGCCAAAACCGGTTAATAATTCACCTTCCATGGTAATGAACTTTTTATTTTTGCCCGCGTTGGTTTGGTTAATACCCTGTACATTTAATAAACCTGCTGCACCACCTAAGCTTTCCATTCCACTGCTGAATAACAGTATGGCATCTGGGTTGGCAGCTACCAATGCTTCGGCGGTTAATGGTTTGTAATCATTAAAACCTGTTACCGCGTTTTGGCCGCCGGCCAGTTGAATTATCTTATTTAAAGGGGTATTGTCGCCAGAAACCATCATAGTGCCTGCACCCCGGGCATAAATAAACAGAACTTTAGGTTTTGTTGTATTTTTATTCAGTTTGCCGGCAGTTGCCAGGTCGGTATCCAGTTTTTTAATAAGTACCGAAGCCTGTTGCTGGCCTCCAAATACAGCCGACATATCTTTAATTAGTTTACGGGTGCCATCAGGAGAAAGATCTTGTGTAAACAAAACCAGTTTAATGCCTGCGCTTTTAAGTTGAGCGGCCAGCTCGGGTTTAATTTCTGTAGTTAGGCCAGTTACAACATCGGGCTGCAGGGCTATGATTCCTTCGGCTGATATGTTGCGGTAGTGACCTATTTTAGGTTTGCTTTTCAGGCTTTCAGGATAATTACTGGTTACATCGGTACCAATAATATTATTCTCCAAACCTAAACCTACTAATATTTCACTAACGGTACCATTAAGAGATACTATCTTTTGATTAGCTGGTAAGTGATCATCCGCTTTGGCGCTTATGGCAAACACGGCCAGCATTATTGCTAAAGTTATTCTTTTCATCATCAAAAATTTAAATTAAAACAGCTCTCCCTTAGGAGAGCTATTACCTATTATTAACCAATTAAAAAACTATTTAAAATTTGTAGTCCCATCGCCCTGGTATGCAAAGCGGAAGGTGTAATAGCGTGAAGCAGGTCTGGTGGCCAGGTTAGCAAATTCAGCTGTGGTTGTATTAGGGTTACCTTTATAGTAGCTTATCATTTCAACCTTGGCGTATTTACCGTCGCTGGTTTTTATTACTATTATTTTACCCGGAACGGTAAGTATGGCATGTTGCGGCTCGGTAGTGTTAGTATAAGTATACCAGCCAGATATAGCAGGGGTTCCGTTGGCATCTGTTTTATAATCGGCAGTAGGTGCTGCAGTTAAAGTTTCAAAGGTGCTGCTTACTATTTGAGCCTGTGTTGTTCCTGTACCTGATGTGCCGCCGTTTATAAACAAACTTGTTCCTTTAAATTTAATATCCCATTTAGTTGAAGCTGTATCGGCTCCTGTAATCTGCGTACCGGTTGATAAGCTGTAATAAATCGTAGTTGTTGATCCGTCAAGATCTGCAACTGTTTTGGTAGTGAGCTTGCTTGTTTCAGGAGCAACCACGTCGTTATTTTTACTGCATGATGATGCCAATAAGATGAATGCGCTACCGAATGCTAATGATAGGGTTGTTAATTTGTTCATGTGTGCTATTGTTTGTGTGATTATTTAATTTGTTTTATTGAAATTGTAAGTGACCCCGGCATAAATAAGCCTGCCTGGCAGATTAAGAATTACCTGCGAATCTTTGTAATTCAGCAGATTTTGACTGGTGAGCTGTACCCGGAATGCATCTTTCAGAAATGGTTTAGATAAAGAGGCGTTAACTAAAACATATCCCTTGGTGTACTCATCACTACGGTTAACAATACCGTTACCATCAGCGTCCTTATAGCCATATCGGCCACGATATATGGCACGGACAGAGGCATTAATACCTGTTTTTTCATCGAGATAGTTGATGCGAATGTTGTAGGTGTATTTTGACCGGCCAAGCAGACCGCCGTAGTCACTTCTCCTGATCTCTTTAGTAAGATTAGTAACAGGATCTTTCGTAAAAACCTTACCTGCCTCAATCTGATTCAGCACATCCTGGTCATAAGCTTCGAGGTATTGGAAACCGCCTCCAATTTGCAGAGGCTTAAATAACTGATAACTAAGGTCTGTTTCTATGCCTTGTGTATAAACCTTATTCAAATTGAAATAGGAGAAAACAGATTGCCCGTTTGTTTTGATAGCGATGGCCGCTGTTTCAATCAGGTTGGTGATGTTGTTGCGGAATAAGTTAGCTGTCCAGTAAAGTTTGCTGTTGGGCTTGTAGCGATAACCGAAATTAAAAGCGGTTGAACTTTCGGCATTTAATCGCTGCAAAGTTGACGGGTCAATCAGGATAGACTCAATCTGTCCTTGTTGCTGCAAACGCGCAATACCAGCAGCTGCTTCTTCATAACCAAAAACGCTATAACCAACTTCGGCATTGGTGAAATTTAAATAAAGCTGCCTAAAATCTGGTGCTTTGTAGCCCTTTCCCGCTGAACCCAACAACGTGAATTTAGAACTTAACGCATAACTTACCGCCAATTTTGGGCTGAACTGTGATTTGTAAACGCTGTGTACATCATACCGGCCACCGGCAATTATATCCAGCTTTTTTACCGGGAGCCAATCTGCCTGAAAATATCCATAGCCGGAGGTGAAAGACTGCAATTTTTCATACCGTGTGGCTTCAACAGATTCATACTGGCCGCCCGCGCCTGCCGTTAGTTTAAGGTTATCCCTTAATGAGTAATCATTCTGTAATTCAGCTCGATTAAAGGTTTGGTTGAAATAGGTTTGATCATATATGGATTGATCGTCAGTATACCTAACATCTGAATTGGTTTTATAGGTTGACCGGTAAAGCTGCAGGGTGGAAAACAACTTATCGCTAAAATGATGAGTAATAACCGGAGCAATATTAAAATCTTTTTCTGTGCCGGTTCCTGCGGCATAACGGTTATCTACTAAATACTTACTATCCTGATCGTTGGTGTAATATCTTACAGAAAGTTTGATAGTTGTTTGTGCATCTATTTTATAGGATGATTTGGCATTAAGCGTATAGCCTTCAAATGGCGAAACTGTAGGCAGGCCAGATGAGGGTTGTAGGGTGTAGCCACCACTGCTGTAACGGTTGGCAAAGCCCGAAATGTAAAATTTATCATTGCGATAAGCCGAATTTAAGCTAAGATCTGCAGTTTTATTAGTGCCATACCGCGTGGTTAATCCCGCAGATGCACCTTTTGCCGGATCGGATGTAATAATGTTAACCACACCCGCCATGGCCTCACTACCGTAAAGGGAGGATGTTGGGCCTTTAACAATCTCAATTCTGTCTATATTATTGGTGGTGATTCTGGAAAGCTCCAATATTCCTGTACTACGGCCAATTAAGGGCAGTCCGTCTATCAGTATCATGGTGTAGGCAGGGTCAAAGCCTTGTATCTGTATTCCCTGTCCGTGCGGGTCATCCAAAATAGTCATACCGGTTTGTTCAGACAAAACTTCGTTCAACCTTACCAGGCCTTTTTTCTTTATTTCCTCTGATGTAATACGTGTAATTGGTATAGGTACCTGCTGTAGGCTTTTAGGGGTACGGGTACCAGTTACTACTACCTCTTTCAACTGCTTGGTGTTTACTGTATCCTTCTTTAATGTATCCCGGGTTTGCGTATGCGCAATCAGAGGGGTAATAAACAACAGAAGTATGAATGAGCGTAAAAATATAAATTGCATTTATTTAGACTAATTAAAAATAATGATGCAAATTTGAACGAATTTTAAATAGTATGATAACGTCAAAGGGATTTTAATAAACGCAATACGGATAAAATGATTGAGCTCACCTTACCCTGCATAGCTGATAGCAGATACTACCTAAACGATTTTTTGAACAAGGAAACCTACTTTGATCATATTACAAAATGGGGGAGTGTACGAATTAAAGCAGTATCTGTGGCTGATATTCGGCTATTTACAATTGAATTTAATACCGATGAAGAACGTTCTGTTGTCTTGGAAATCAATGCTTTGTCGCTGGTGTTGAGTTTTACTTTATCAGGGCAATACAAATTGGTTTCTGATAACCAAATGCTACATGCCGAGTCAACACACCAGGGGGGAATCTCAACAGGCTATCAGAAACTATCTATGAGACTAAACGGGGCTTTAAAGATTTTTATCGTTTGCTTTTTGGAAAATGGTTTGGAAAGGAGCCCGGTTACTGAATTGCTTGGTAATGAATTTACACTGTTGCAGTCGGTGAGGCCAACTACAACTCAAATGAACCAGGTAATTGGAAGTATAATGGATAATATGGGTAAAAAGGGGAGGCATCATATTTATGCGGAAGCCAAAGCCCTGGAGTTACTTTGTCTGGAATTGGAACAACTGGAAACCTTAACAGGGCAACAAAGGAATCAGTTATGGAAGGAACAGGATCATGAACGGATTAACAAGGCAAAGACTATTATTGAGGGAAACTTACAAAATCCTTGTTCTTTGATAGAATTGGCGCATAAGGTAGGATTGAATGATTTTAAATTAAAAAAAGGTTTTCGGGAAGTTTTGGGTACAACTGTTTTTGGGTATTTAAATGATTTAAGGATGAAGAAAGCAGATACGCTTTTAAAAGAAGGGAAATTGGTGAAGGATGTAGCTTATGAAGTAGGTTACAAAAACGCACACCATTTTACGGTAGCCTTTAAAAAGAAATTTGGTTATCTTCCGAGTAAAGTAAGTAATTTTCTGGGCTTATGCTTTTTTTGTATTTCTATTTATTGACTGTTGGTAAGCCTGTCGTTGTGTTTGATCCAGAAGTACATACTGATCATGATCAGTATGTAAAGTATGATATTGAACAGGGTATGGTGGTCAATTATTTGATTACGCTCTCTGTTCCAAAAGAGAGCTAATAAAACAAAGCGGGCAATGTTTAACAATTGGATACCTAAAATGCCGCAGACTAAAAAAAGTAATTTATGATATGTTTTTTGAGGGTAAGCGATTACAAAAGCCGAAAAGAAACTAATAACACCCAGCCCCAAACAATCATACGCTAATCGTATAGCTCCTTTACCTGCTACAAGCAGATCAATATTATTGTAAATAACTTCAAACCCTAACCAGTTTAATACCCGTGCGCTGCCCGATAGTAAAAGCCAGCGTGTACCTTGTATGTAATTTAGGTGCAGGGCTAAAAAAGTACTATAATGGTTTCCCGGGCTTGTAAGGCCCAGATACAAAATGTTAAAGTAATAGAATATCAGAAAAAACGCTATGAATTTTAACGCGAACCTGAAGGGGGAATTGGAGTTGTTAGCTACCTGCTTTTGCCTGCTTTTCATGAGCTCATCAATTTTTATATCAACCATGAGCCGAAACCAAAATGACTGTAAAAAGTGAAATATTACACCGGTACGGCCCTCTAATATTCCTAACTGAAATATCATACGGTATATAAAATAAAGCGCTGGTCTTACGTAGCGGGGTAGTTGCCACCAAAGCCGTTTAAGCCATGCTGTACGCTCATCGGGTGAGCCAAATAGTTTTGGTGTGAGCGTTTGCAGCCTGCTATTTTGCATCCGCTCAACTTCTTCCTGGGCCAGCAGGTCACTGTAACGGTTATGTTTATCTATCCAGAAACGGATGCTATTTTCTTTTAAGTTTTCTTCTATAATGTAGCCTTGTTTCCAGATGATGGTTTTACCTGGGACAATGAAACGATGATCCATATTTTCATTCAGATCTGAGTAACCCACATCATACCTGAACATTTTAAGCAAATAAAATGGATAATACCCTCCATATCTGATCCATTGCCCTTTGAAAAAATTTTTGCGGTTAAAATATATACCGTTAATGTGCTGATGATCTTCTTCGCTAAAATTGAGCAGCATTTGCTTTAATCCGGGGGTAACGGTTTGGTCAGCGTCAAGACAAATTACCCAGGGTGTTTGAATATCAAAGTTTTTAAGCGCGAAATTCCATTGTTTAGGATGATTTTCAAAGGAGTGCTGTAGTACTACAGCGCCAGCCTGTTTTGCTATAGGAAGAGTTTGATCATTACTGCCAGAGTCAAGGATAAAAAGAGGGGCATTTAAGCTTTCAATTGACGCAAGCAGCCTTGGTAAATGCTGTTCTTCATTGTAAGTAAGTATAATGAAGGAATAGGAGGAGGTCATGGGTTTGAAAGCGTAATTTTGTTATACAAGCCTATGTATTTTTTAACTAAATGGTTATTGCCGAAATCTTGATAGATAACCTGCGGGGCGTGCTGCCGAATATGATTAAGCTGGGCTGATTGTGCTGCTATTGCGGTAACTGCTTTGGCTACAGATGCCGGAGTTGTATCACAGATCCAGCCGAGTTGCTTTTGAATAACATAATCTGCCAGGCCAACTTCCCGGCTAATTAATACAGGAGTTCCTACAGCAAGGCTTTCAATAACAGTATTGCCGAAATTTTCATCATATGAGGGGAGTATAAAAAGGTCATGCGACCCTAAGACTTCAAATTTGTTTTCATGAACAAATCCGGCCCAGGTAATTTTATCAGACAGTCCTTTTTCAATGGACAATGCCTGTTGTGCTGCTACATAATCTTTATGGCCATCACCAGCAATGGTAAGATGGAAAGGTATATCAACCGAAGCAAGAGCAGTTATAAGTATATCCAACCCTTTTTTTTCTTCAATCCTCGAAAGAAAAATCAGTTTAATAGTTGATGAGGGTAAGCTATGTTTTGATGAATGACTTCCCGGTAGTTTTACAAAATTAGAAACGGTAGAAATACTTTTGGGAGAGATAAGGCTGGAGATGGCTTCGCTTTCTCTTCCCGATGTGGTATGGATATGACATCGGGTTAACAGTGGCTTACCCAAAAAACGATGCAGAAGCCCCTTTATACCTGTGTTTTTGTTGCGAAAGGAGTAAGCACTTAAAGTACCTCTTGGGGAAACTAAAACAGGTATGCCGCGCGCTACAGCAATGAGGCAGGATAATACTGATACCAGATTCCACCAGGCATGAATATGAAGTACATCGTACGTTTTGGCATTTTTCCAAACTGCTTTTAATAGTGCCGGCGAAAAATGACTATGATCTTTAGTGATGCGCTTAAAATAGCTTACTTCAATGCCATCTACCGCCACGGTTGTGTTAGGTACCAGGTCCAGCTCCTGCAGTCCGTTGGCTGTGGTAGTAAATACATTGATCATAACTCCCGCCTGGGCCAGTTGTTCGCTGAGCATAGATACAGACATGGTTGGGCCGCCGTAAATAAAGGCAGGTTTATATGATGCAGAAATTTGTAGAACTTTCAAGCCTTTTTAATATGTAAAAGATTTTTATCTTGAATTACTTTAGCATCAGTTATACGGTATCGACAAAGTTTTTTTCAACTTTATTGAATATGATGATGCCCGCTAACAAAATGAAAGTAGTAGTTATTAAGCTGTAACCAATTAGTTCCCAGCTAAAACTTCCGCGGCCTAAAAAACCATATCTAAAAGTTTCAATTATAGCAGTTACAGGGTTAAACTTTACCAGCCAGCTATAGGCCGGATACTTTATAACTACTACAGACAGTGGGAATATTACCGTTGTTGTATACATTAGTAAGGGTACACCGAATGATACAACAAATGCCAGGTCACGATATTTGGTAGTTATCGCCGAGACGATCATCCCAAAACCCAATCCTAAGGCAGCAATCATAACAAGTAGCAATGGAAACAATAATGAGATGATATTTGGCATTATAACAGTTCCTTTAAACGCAAAAAAAAGATAAAGCATTATAAATAATAAAAACTGTACACTGAATTTTACCAGGTTTGATACTACGATACTCAAGGGCATTATTAACCTTGGGAAATAAACTTTTCCGAGCAGTGCTGTATTATCTCTGAACACCGTTGATGTTTTAGTGAGGCATTCTGCAAAGTAATTCCATATTATAGTGCCAGCCAGATAAAATAAAGGTTTGGGTAAACCATCAACCGGGATGCCTGCAAGGTTGCCAAATACCAATGTGTAAAAAAGTATGGTGATAATGGGTTGCACAAAAAACCAGATAGGCCCTAAGATGGTTTGCTTATAAAAAGAAACAAAATCGCGCTTTACTAATAACACAAGAAGATCACGGTAATGCCACAAATCCGTAAGTTTCAGGTCAAAAAGGTTGCTTTGCGCTGTTATTTCAATATCCCATTTGGTTTCTTTCAGGGTGCTCATGTGGCAAATAGTACTTGTAATTTTTGTATATAGTCCGTTTCATTAAAATGCGACAGGCACTGTTGTTGCAGTGACTTGCGTTTAAGGGTTGTTAGCGGAGCAAGTAAATATTCTGTAATACATTTATTCAGTTCGTCCGTATCGTCCGGGCTAATAGCACGGCCAAGTTCGCCGTTGCGGATAGCATCAGTACTGCCATCGGCGTTGCCGCAAATTACAGGCAGGCCGCAAGCCAAAGCTTCTATAAATACAATACCGAAACCTTCTTTTTTACTGGGTAGTACAAACAAATCGGCAATTAAAAAATGGTCGGCCAGTTCATCTTCTTCAATAAAGCCAGTTAGTATAACGTGCTCGGTTACCTGATGCTGTTCGATTAGCTTTTTTATCCTGATCTCTTCTTTATGATCATATTTGCCCGATAAGATGTATTTAATGCCGGGAAAATGTTTTTTAATACTGCCCATAGCTTTTATTACATGCTCATATCCTTTATACTGCTCAGTTGAAGCCAGACGCGTTAACGTGAAAATAACCGGCTGCCCAGCTGTTGTGTTATACCGGGCAGCGAGGTGCGCTGGTTTTTCAAAAGTTACCGGCAACTTGATAAATGGATCGATAACGTTATTAAGTACATGGCAAATTTGGGGATTTACGTTATGCCTTTTAATCATTTGCTCCCGTGTAAAGTTGCTTACACATATTACCTTGTCGCAATTTTTTAACAGGTATTTTTTAGAAAGAGAAAGCGGCCGCCACACTTCAATACCGTGAGCAATAAGCCATACTTTGCATTGAGGGTTTATTAATTTTACAAAAAAACCAATTATTGCCAAATTAATATGGCTTAAAACAATGGTATCCGCCCTGTTAAAGATTGCTTTCCACGTGAAACTTAATTTATTAATGCCAAACCCCTTAAAGTTTTTTTTAGGTAAATACTGATGCATTAAATCCTCAGGTTTATCATATGCTGACCATAGTTCAAAATTCCATTGATTTTTATTTGCAACCTGGTATAGCGAATGCCCCAGTGTACGGGTCATTTTTTGAATGCCTCCTGTAGTACTAAAAGTTTGTAAAGTAAATAGAATTACCTTTTTACACATGACCCTGTACCTGATATAGTGCAAAAGCTTTTGACCAATGCATGCTGTTATTTTTAAATCTTTTAACAATAGTGTGTGCCAGTTTGCCCCTGTAAAAGTCACTATTACTTATTTCTTTATGTGCCACCATCCACTGTTGTAAAGGAAAGGTAAATCCCATTTTAGGCCGGTTCCAGATAATTGGGGGGAGTATATCATTAAAACTTTCAATCAGTAGTTTTTTAGGCTGCCGGTTATCAAACCGGACTGTACTATCAATACTGGCAACTAAGCTTGTAAAATCTTCATCTAAGAAAGGCACCCGAACCTCCAGCCCATGACTCATGCTCATAACATCGGTGTCCCTGAGTAACTGATTCTTCATATAAAGATTTGTTTCTAACCATGATGCATGTGCTTCGTTGTATTGATTTAGGCCGGGTGTATTATCCGTATCAAAAAGTGTGTCGCGCACATGTTTTGTATCGGCGTCAATCAATTGAGCAATATCTTCGGGCGAAAACAATCCCCTTAATAAAAGTTGATCGGCCAGTTGATGATCATTAACTAAAAAGGTAAGTTTTTTATAACGATCAGGCAGGAAGCGCTCAAGGACCGAAAATACCGACGGATTAATTTTACGAAGATATTGCAGGTATTTAATCCTGCTGAAAGATGGATACCCTCCAAAAAGCTCATCTGCACCAATGCCTGATAACACAGCTTTTAAGCCGTTTCTATGAGCACATTTGCTAATAAACCAGCTGTTGATGCCATCGGTAGTAGGCATGTCCATAGCACTCATTATTTGAGGAAACTCGGCTTCAAAATCTTGTTGCCTTATCAGGTGTGAAAAGCTCTCGCCATGGATTTTATCCAAAATTACACGCTGATATGATTGCTCATTGTAATTTTGTTCATTGAAAAAGATAGATATGGTTTTAAGCTGCTCCTTTTTTTGCTGATCTGCAAGTAGTGTGATCAGGCTTGAATCAATGCCTCCACTTAAAAATACACCTATCGGGGCATCGGCAATAAGCTGCTGGTTTATTGCTTTTATCAGTGTATTCCTTATCAGCTGCTGGGCCTCGTTAATATCAGAAATTTGCTCTTTAACCTGTTCCTGGTGATATGGATTAATAGTGTATGTTGAAGTAATGTTATTCCAGCACAGATAATGACCTTTTGGTAAGCAGAATACATTTTTTAAGGTAGTATATGGCTCCGGAATATGGCCAAATGCGAGAAATCTTATTTGCCAGCCGGGCTCTTTTTCCTGGGTTATACCGGCCGCTGTAAATGCTCTTATTTCGGAGGCAAAACAAAGCGCGCTATTTTGCGCGAGATAATATAATGGTTTTATGCCCGCAGTGTCACGTACGAGGTAGGTGAGGCCTTTAAAACTATCATATAAGGCGAAAGCAAACATGCCCCTAAATTTTGCAAAAGCTTCAATTCCCCATTCCAAATATGTCAAAAGGATAACTTCAGTATCTGTATTTGATTGAAACCGAACACCTGATTTTAGCAAATTACCCCTTAACTCCAAATAGTTGTAAATTTCGCCATTAAATGTAATCCAAACTCTTTGAGTGTTATCAGCCATGGGTTGGTGTCCGTTGATACTCAGATCGATAATAGAAAGCCTGCGATGTCCGAACCCAACATGGTTTTGTTCATCCAAAAAGATACCTTCATCATCAGGGCCACCGTGCCGGAGTGCCTGGCACATAGCATTTACCTTGGCTTTGATATCGTTCGGCTGCTGTCGTTTATCAATTATTCCAGCTATCCTGCACATCGTTCATGTATTTTCACAGCTTCGCCCCGTAAGTTACAGTTTGTGTGTGTAACTTAGTGTTTAATAGTTGTTTATGTGGTTTTTAAATCCGCTTGTTTATTATCCGGTTTTGTATATGATCCGGTACTACTTATTTTTTTAGAATGGAAAACCTGCTTATAAACGCTGGATATAAGAGGCTGCAACATGCACTATAATAGAGCAGCCGATACTTTGCAATCTCAAAATCAATAATTTTTGCGATCGGTGCGATACCACTTCTCCAGTCATTCCTTTTAATGGGCCAGCTTTAATAATTACCTTTTCTCCTGGCTGCAGATTTTCCTCCGTAATTTCCAGTTCAAATGAACTTGCCATTAATAATTGTAATTCTCTGATCTGTCGTTCGGGCATAGATGCAGGTTTGCCCGATAAATATAAGAAACGCGATATTCCCTTGGTCATTAATACCTCTGCCTGTTCATGCTCGGCAATGTTCACAAAAATGTACGACTTAATAAAAGGCTCCTCCACCCATTTTTTTCGATCGCTCCATTGCTTTAACTGACGGTGCAAAGGAAGGTAGCTTATAACTCCCTTATTGCTTAATGCCTCAAATGCTTTTTTTTCAGCACGTGCGTTCGTATACACCGGGTACCAGGTTTTTGTAACGTTTGTTCTCAAATTCATTTCTTAAGGCTATTTTATTTTAAACCAACCTCTTACGTCCCACCATTTGCTTTTGTGATTATCCAGGTAATATCCAGAATCTTCATACCCGGTATAATCTGAATAATAATAATAGCGCGAACCTGCACTGTCGCCGGTAAACTTGGTAGTGTAGTACCTTGAATGCAACAATTGTTCTTCAAATGCATTTAACACAATAACCGTATTATCCAGATTATATTCATGTGCTATGCGTTGTGGTATGGAAGCCGCGTAAAACTTTGATTTTCCTGACCGTAATACAAATACATTAACATCACTCATTCTGATCAAGGGAATGGCGTCTGATACCAGGCCAATTGGGGCAGTGTCAAGCATTACAATGTCATATATTAGTTTTAACTGTTCAATCAGGGTAGTCATTCGGGCACTATGCAATAATTCTGAAGGGTTAGGTGGTACGGGGCCAGATACTATGAAGTCAAGGTTTTCATGTTCAGAATGAAGAATGATGTCATCTATTTCGGCCTGATGGGCCAGGTAACTACTCAAACCTTTGTCATTAGAAACATGAAAGGTTTTGTGTATACGGGATCTCCGAAGGTCGGCTCCGATGAGGATAACTTTCTTGTCAATAAGTGAAAGTGTACTTGACAAGTTAATGGCAACAAATGATTTACCTTCGCCGGCAACTTCTGAGGTAATACAAATTACTTTGTTTTGCTTCTCAGATGCCAGGAAACTAAGATTGGTACGTACCGATCTGACAGATTCTGCAAATATAGACTTAGGTTTAAGTAGAGCCAATATTTCCCGGTTATCTTCATCAAAAGGTTCCTTGAATTTTCTGATCACACCTAATATGGGTATAGCAGTAAGGCTTTCAATGGTTTCCTTGTCGTATATGTAGGGGTTAAACACACGCACAACAATAATAAGCCCCAAGCCAAAGGCCAGCCCCAATATAATAGCTGTGCGGTGTATATCATGTTCATTAGGTGATACGGCAGTTACATTGGGCTGTGCCTGTTCAATAATGGTTGCACCTGGCAATATACCCGCCCGGCTTATCTGCGCCTCTAATTTTTTTTCAGATAAAAAGGAGTATACTTTATCGTTTATCTCAAAATCGCGTTGAAGGCTTACCATATCCCGCTGGGCAACGGGTAATGCCATTATAGTTTGATTAAGCTGGCCAAGCTGGTTATTCAGGAAGTCAATCTTTTTATCAATACCTGCATGTATTACTTTAATATTATTTAAAGCCGTTAACTTAATCTGCAATAACTGCTGGTTAATATCCTGTATTGGCTGTGAATTTAAGTTATAAGTTTTTAACAAGGCATGACGTTCCTGTATCAGGTTATCAAGTTTGGTAACCAATAATTGCAATGATGCGTTTTCCTCACCTGCGGCAGTAAAATTGGCGTTCAAATTATCTTTTTCACGGGTGATCTGATCTTTAAGCTGATCAAGGGCTATCTGTTGTATCTTTAGTAATGATTTACTTGATTCTATCTCAGCGGCTTTAGCGACAGATGCAGTTGATGCGGCACCAACGTCAATAATTTTTGACTTTTGCTTATATTTTTCAATAGAGTTTTCAGAACCTTTAACCTCAGTTGATAGGAATGATAGTTGACTATCAATAAAATCTATCATTTGCGAGGCAGACTGCGATTTTTGATTACGATCAAAAATGATATACTCTTTGAGTATGCTATTTAATATATCAGCAGCAAATTGAGGGTTTGAGTCAATTTCCTGCAAGCCAATAATGTTAGAGTTTTTGGCTGTTTCGCCGGTTAGCAAACCACCTTTTACACGGTCAACAAAATCTTCTGGGATATTGAACTTAAATAAATAAACCGTGCTTTTGCTTAATGAGCCGGGGTACTTTATAACAAAACTGGTTGGCCCAATACTTACCGGACTATCATAGTTAAATGTGTTTTGAATTTCCTTGTCTGCTATGTTATAAGATAACTCAAATGATTTTCTGTTTATTGGTTTAAAGCTTATTTGCTGATGATAGAAATTTAAGCTGTCAAATCTGATCAGCTCAATATTTAGCGGTTTTGTGGGGTATATTTCACTGGTACGTACCCGCCCCATAATGTAAAAACTTATGCGGTAATCCAGGTCTTTTATGGCACTGAGTATGAGACTCCTGCTTTGTAATACTGTTGTGATACTTTGTATTTTTGAAGGTCCTCTGTCAGGAACGCTCATTACCGTGATAATATCAGATATTTCTGTTTTTTTTTCTTCAACCTTTAATGTTGCTGAGGAAGAATAGGTTTTGGGTGTATACCATAAATAGGTGTACGAAATAACGAATGTTAAACTAACAGATGCTGCAATCCAATACCAGCGACTAAGCAATATTTTGCCGATCTTAAAATAATCAATTTCCTGGTTGGGCAGTTTCCGTTGAACCTTTTCTATTTCTTCCATTAACGATGCGAAAGCGTAAAAATAATTAGGGCTGTATTCAATAAAACCAGCACCGCCTGGGTAATGGCAGAAAGTTTTTGCAGGTTTTCACGATGTATATCACGCTTGTTTTGAACGGTACCGATATGGCCATTTTGTGAAATGGCTAACGCATTACGGACAGATTGAATGTTATTGATATTAATTAATGCTATCCGCGAACTTATCTGATCTCTGTGTATAATCTGCATATTTGTTTTATTTGCCTTACCAATAAGGCCGCCTGCTTCACTAATCGTTTTATTAAAATAGTCTGAATGCCGTTGAAAGGAAAATTACACTTCTTTTTGCCAGGGAAGGTATTTTTGGTGTTTGACAACATTTATCCAATAAAGAACATTTAGCATTGTTTTACGGTAAAATGAGCCAATATGTTTTATTTTCCTTGATGATTAGATCATTTAAGGATAGTTAATTTAAGTATGGGTGTTTCCGGGAATTGAATCGTTTACAGGCTTATATTCATGAATCTTTATTTTAATCTCATCATATAAAAAACACATTTCGCCTTTTTTTTCAAAAACTAAATCGGTTATTTATGGTCAGTAAGCAGGCTTGTTTTTGATATCTAAACATCGTTAAATATCATTAACCATAAGCTCTTGCCGGAATATTATTCGTTTTAGAAAAATCATAGATCTGATTAACTAATGAAAGATTTTGCACTCCTGATAGGTAATGATATTAACAATATTAAACCTGGTAAAAGTTGGAAGCAGTTGCTTGACGATATTACCTCATATTGTGGTGTAAGTTATATTAATCGGGAGGATAAACCATTCCCGATGTTATATGAAGAGATTTTTTTAAGTGCTATCCGCACGAGGATGATGGACGAAAAAGATTTGAAAAGTTATATAGCAAAGATTGTTTCTGAGATTGATCAAAATGAAATTCATGAAAGAATAAGATCATTGGGCGTATCTCATATTATGACAACCAATTATGAGTTTTCTATTGAAGGGTTTACGCCAAAAAGTAACAATAGTCTGGTTGCCGAAAAGCTGTATAGCATTTTTAGAAAGCATGAAAAGGATGAAACAACCTATTGGCATATACATGGGGATTGCAACAACCCCATATCAATCAATTTGGGGTATGAACATTATTGCGGCCAATTGCAAAACATGCGAAACTATACGCTTACCGGTACTAATTATAAAACGGAAGGAATATTAAAGGAGTCGCTCGTCCGAAGATTGACCAATGAAGAAATAGTCAACTACCAGTCATGGATTGATCTGTTTTTTACAAAAGATATCTACATTTTTGGACTTGGGCTTGATTTTGTAGAATCTGATTTATGGTGGTTACTCACTTACCGTGCCCGAAGTAAGTATTACAAAACCAGGTTTCAGATTAATAATAAAATCACCTATTTCATTCCTTCGGAATATGAAGGTCGCTCAAGATCAAAATTAGAAATATTAAAAGCCAATGATGTCATTGTAATATCCCTGGCAAGTAAAAATAAGTTTGACTACTATACGTCAGTTCTAAATGAGATAGATAAGAGCAGTGAAAAGTAACCCCTAAAATCATAAAGAGAATTAATGCCGGTGTTAATTCCCTTTATGATTTTATTTAAATGATGTTCTATCAATAACCCGGGTTTTGAGTTATTTTGTTGTTTTGTGTAATTACATATTGCGGTATTGGCAATATCAATCTTTGCTCAGTTACAGCCTTGCCTTTTGCAGTTAAAACAGTTAGCGCCCTTCCGGTTCTCTTTAAATCAAAAAAACGATGAAACTCCAATGCCAGTTCTACTTTTCTTTCATGTTCAACAGCCAGCGGAAGGGTAGGGTATTGAGCCGAAGGATATTCAGCACTTCCAAATGCTGGTAAGCCAACACGTGCACGTACCTGATTCAGGTAAGTGGCATCGCCGGTGGCCTCTGATAAAAGCAGTAATACATCGGCATAACGCAGTACCATAAAATTGTTATTGCTTAGTTCCTGAGTACCACTTACTGGTGCCGTACGGTCTTCCCATTTTTTAGGGAACTTAATTTTCACAAAATTTCCTTTAGCATCGGTGTATCCGGTTTCAATAGATGCATCCCTGCGTGGATCTCCGGCTTCGTACTCATTATACAGATCGTCAGTTACCTGGTTAATACCGCCACCATATTTTGTTATTACGCCATTGGTAACCGGGGCAAAGGCCGTCCAGTATGGACTGTATGGGTTACTGGCCGAACCGCCAAGATACTGGATCTCAAAAACCGATTCTTTGGTGTTTTTAACATTAGCTCCAAATAATGCGGGGTACTGTGGTAACAGGTTATATTGGCCGCTGTTGTAAACATCCTGCAATACCTGGGTGGCTGCAGTTTTATTGCCAAGCGACAGGTATACTTTACCTAATACAGTTTCGGCAGCTCCTTTTGATGCACGACCGGGTGCAGGAACAGCGTTTGCCAACGGCAAATTATCAACGGCAAATTTCAGGTCGGTTACCACCTGGTTGTACACATCGGCTACTGGTGAGCGTAATACGCCATAGCTTTCATCTGCACTGATTACTTTTGTAACCAGCGGAACGCCGCCAAACAGTTGTACCATATTGTAATAATACAAACCGCGCAAAAACATCATCTCGCCTTTTACGTGGTTGGTGTAATCTGCATCAAGCCCGGCTGCCTGTATCTTATCTAAAACATTGTTAATGTTAAACAAGGCTTTATAATAATCCTGCCAGTACTGGTAAACCAATGTATTACTTGCTGTAGCAGTGTAATCCCTGATGGCCCATTTATCGGCTTGCGCGCCTGCCACTGCGTATAACGTTCCCTCGTCAGACATGATCTCGGTGTAAGATACCGCTTCTTCAGGCGCATAAATAACATATAAGGTGGCATAAGCAGAGTTGATAGCTACTTCAAAATCGGCCTTGGTTTTATAAAAATTATTGGCGTTGGCATTGGAAACTGGCGACAGCTCCAGAAACGATTTCTTGCAACTGCAGGCCATAACACAAATAAAAGTGATGGCTAAAATTCTTTTTATATTTTTCATTTTCACGATTATTAGAAGTTAAAAATCAACCTTGGCCCCAAACGTTATTACCCGTGGTACCGGGTATGATCCATAATCAACCCCGTAAAACGCTCCTGAAGGCACTCCAGTTGATGGCGTTGATGACGGAACCGTTGACGGATAGGTTGTATTTTCAGGATCAAAATTTTTGTATTTGCTAAATAAATGCACGTTCTCGGCATTTACATAAATGCGGGCACCCTTAACCGGCATATTCCGAAGCCAGCTTTTAGGCAGGGTATATGATAACCTAATGTTTTTAAGCCGTACCCAGGTGGCGCTTTCAACCCAATAGCTGGAAAAGCTTTGCTCCATAGCTGTTGGATTAATGGATGGTTTAAAATGAATGCCATCACCCGGGTCGCTTTCAGACTTCCAGTAATTGGCAACTCCTGCATAGGCGTTGCGGCCACCATTCCAGATACCCAGGTAGCGGGTAAGCTGGTTAGTTATTTGTCCACCGAAAGATCCCTGGAACATGAAAGAAAACTCAAATCCTTTGTAACTGAATGTATTGGTTATACCTGAGGCAAAATTAGCTTGCGCATTACCGATGGTGGTTTGATCATTGGCATCAATTTTACCGTCTTTATTTACATCCCTCACAATAGGTTCGCCGGGTGTGGTTCCTGCCACATGGGGCGATGCGTCAATTGCTGCCTGGTTTTTGTAAACGCCATCAAAAATATATCCGTAGAAGTTAGATACCGGCTGCCCAACCTGGGTTTTAACTTGTACCACATAGTCAGTAAACAGTAACGGAGCATTACCCGGGCCCAGCTGTAATACCTTATTACGGTTAAATGAAAGATTAAAATCTGTACTCCATTTAAATGCCCCGGTTGTGTTTTTGGTATTTAGGCTAAACTCCAGCCCCCGGTTACGTACTTTGCCGATATTGGTAAGCTGTGTAGAGAAGCCGGTAATATCAGGTACAGGTACATTTAAAAGCAGGTTATTGGTAATAGAGTTATAAAACTCGGCGGTAAAATTAACCCTGTTTTTGATAATACCTATATCAATACCCAGGTTAAACTGGTTTGTTTTTTCCCACTTCAGATTAGGGTTGGAGATATTAGAAACGGTGAGCCCGCTGGCCAATGCAGTGCCACTTACATAGTTTGACGTACTTAATAAGCTTGTAGGCCCATAATTAGGTATTTGGTTATTCCCCGCCACGCCGTAGCTTGCCCGTAACTTTAAATTGCTGATTAACTCGGTTTTCTTCATAAAATCCTCGTCTGATATAAGCCAGCCTGCTGATACAGATGGAAAATATCCCCATTTGGAGTTTGTACCAAATCTGGAGCTACCGTCGCGGCGTACGGTACCGGTAAGAAAATACCTGTTTTTGTAATTGTAATTAACCCTGGCCAGGTATGAAACCATTGCCCACTCAGACGCGGTCGATGTTCCTGAACTTGCGGTACCTGCGTTTAAAGTATGTACCAGGTCATTAGGGAAGTTTGATGATACCAGCTGGCTATACTCGTCGCGCTCATGTTGCGCGGTGTAGCCAATCAACGCGTTAAGGCCATGATCGCCTAACTGCTTGTCGTAAGTTAACGTGTTTTCTGTTAGCCAGTTTAGTGAATAGTTTGATCTGGTTACCCCCTGCGCGGGCAGCACTGCAGAGTACCCATACCCCTGACCGGCGTTGGAATAGGAATTATAACTGTTATTATACAGGTTTGCATTTACGCTGGTACGGAACTTTAATCCGTCAATGATCTTATATTCTAAAAATCCGGTAGCGAGGGTGTTGAATGATTTATTTTGGGCTTCAATTTCACGGGTTAATGAATAAGGGTGCCATTCAATCAAGTCGCTGTATGGAATAAAGCGGTACCATGTTGAGTTGGGGTCCCTGAAGCCAAGACTGCCCGTTTCGGTGTAAACAGGGAATATTGGATCGCTTTGCAGGCCCAGGCTCACTACATCGCTCTTTCCAGCTACACCATCGGTACGGTCAAATATGCCGGTGAAGGACAAATTGGTACCCACCGTAAAATGATCAGATATTCTGTGTTTGATATTGGTACGAAGCGATAAGCGCTTGTAGTAGTTGGCATCGAGCACAGCATCCTGGTTCAAATAACCTACCGAAAACAAAAACTGAGTTTTATCGGTACCACCCGATACCGATACCTGAGCGTTTTGCAGCGGGGCCGACCGGAACATTACATCCTGCCAATTTGTGCCATTACCAAACTGCCCTGGGTTGGTAGTAAAATCCTCAGGGATCTTATAGGCCGAAGTGCGGGCACTATTAGGGTCAGATGCTGAGTGACCTCCACCTAATGCAACCCAGGCGTTATTGTGCGCGTCAACATAATATTGTATAAACTGTTGAGCATTCATCAGATCTATCCTTCGGGTTACATCCTGTATACCATATTCGTACGATGCGTTTACGCTGGTTTGGCCGGGCTTGCCCAGTTTGGTGGTAACAATTACAACACCGTTGGCACCGCGCGAACCATAAATGGCTGTTGAAGAGGCATCCTTCAATACATCTATCGATTCAATATCCTGCGGATTGATGTAGTTTAAATTGAAATTTTCCAGGGGCAAACCATCCACTACATAAAGTGGGTTGGTACCTGCAGTAATAGAGCTTGTACCCCTTATTTTGATAATTGGTGTTGAGCCGGGAGCTCCCTGCGCCTGGGTAATGCTTACACCAGGTAATTCGCCGGCTAATGACTGCGTTACGTTACTGTTGGTCCTGTCTTTAAAGTTATCATACTTTATCGAGGCTATAGAACCGGTTACTGCACGTTTGCTTTGGGTACCGTAACCAACTACTATAATTTCATTCAGCTGTTTACCCGAGGTATTCACCTTAAGTGTAATGTTTAGGGTTTCCATATCGGCAGTGCCTTTTACACTAACCGTTTGGCTGTTAAAACCGATGTATGAAAACGTAAGTTGGGCACCGCTTTGAACGGTAAGCTCATACTCGCCGTTAACGTTGGTTATGGCACCAAATTTTGTTCCTTCCTGCTTAACAGTTACACCTACTAAAGGCAGCCCTTTTTCGTCAACTACCTTTCCCTTTACCCTAATGTCTTTTATTTCGGGGTGGTTAGGGTTTATTGTTATGCTTGAGTTTTTTGGGTAAGCATATGCTGATGCCCTCAAACAAAACAAGAAAGTAAAAATGAAAACGTATTTGAATATAGGTAAATATGCTTTGTAATAGGCAATAGGGTGCCCGCAACTATGAATTTGCTTTATTTTCATAGATTTAAAAGTTTAATTAGTTAAACAATCTGTTAATTACCGAGGGTTAGTGATAACCCAAGTCACAAAAATTGCAGATTTTTCGGCGGGAGATGTTGGTCCATCTTCCGCTTAATTTACTTCTTCATTTAGGTCTGTTGGTTAGTTAATGTCTATCTCATTGTTGCTGATTTTGGTGTTTTGGTGCAATAATTGGGTTTATGTTTTATTGGTTGATGATCGGGTTTGTTAGTATCACTTTAGCTGCGTTATTCGCAAGGCCATGTACGCATTGCCTGGCAAATTCACCTTGTTGCTGCGTATATCGTAAATGCGGTATTCGTTAGGTGCAGCGGCTTCAAAAATATCCTTAACCGGCGTGATGGTCATGTTCCAGGTGTCGATAATTTCCACCTTAAATTTGGTGCCGGGTGGCGGACCATTCTTTTTAGGTAGACTAAACTTCCATTCTTTAGGTGTCTGTTTGCCAAAGTAAATTAAATAGTAAGTACTGTCTGTTTGTGCGGTCTGGTTGTCTTTCCAAGGGTCGGCAAGTTTTAGTGGACCGGGGCCCTGCTCCATAATATTCCTTAAAAAGGCTATACGAGCAGGACTCTCACCTTTAAAAACGCCTCCTTTTGCCCAGAAAATAGTATCGCCTTTGGTTTTTATAGTTTCGCCGTGAGTAACATAGGTTCCGGCAATAATACCCTGCCAAAAGGCATCAGTCATTTGCTGACCGGTTAAATTGCCCCATCTTAAAGGCAAGTTACCTTCATAGCATACCTCATCATAAATTATCGGTTTAAAGTATACATCGCGCAGCAGAACAGCCCGGCCAAAATCTTCAACCGGTGAACCATTCTGGATGCTTACATGGGTAAAGTATGATTTCCAGTTATCAAAATATATACTGCCGTTGTGTATGGAACATAAATGGCGGTAGGGATCGTTGGCTACAACAGCTTCTGAATAGGTGTTCCATACTTCGCGTGGTTTGCTTTTAATGTAATCAAACTCATTGGCCATTGACCACCACACATTCCGGAATGATGATAACCTTGCAACCAGGTATTTGATATAGAACAGATCATTTGTTTTTCCCATACTATCAAAACCCCAGTGCCCTTTATCATAGGGATGGAAAATGATCACATCGGCCTGTATGCCTAAAGCATTCAGGTCATCAATTCGCTTTTCGAGATGCCTGAAAAAAGCCGGGTTAAATTTTTTAAAGTCCCACACAAATTTTATCCGTCCGTTTTTACCAATTGAGGAGGATGTTTTTTGGTAGGGGTAGAGCTCAGGTTCGTTGGTTACATAGTTGTAATATTTTGGAAATACGCACATCCTTATTTTATTGAAAGGTGCGTTTTTCAGGCTTTTTAAGGTAAGTTGTTCCAATTCCTCACCCTGGTGCGTCCATGCGTAGGCGGTGGTACCAAATGGGTAGAAAATTTTGCCGTCATCATATTTAAAATTGAAGGTGTCCCACACTCGTACCATGCCATGATTGTCGCCGGCAGAAGGCGTACATTCAAACGAGCCGTTTTTGTTTTTTAATGCAGGTGCGTTACTCGAAGTAGCATAATGCCATATGCCTGTTTTTGAAGGCATAAACCTGATCTTATATACACCATCACCATCATAAAACCCGTTTACAGTTACCTTATCAGTACCATTTAAAAATACCGCTTTTATGGTAACATCTGTAAAGGGATTACCGCTGGCCGGGCCTTTTAGGGTTAATTCAAATCTACTCCAGCGTTCAATTTTCGCAATATCTGCGGCATAACAATTCATTAAGCATAGTAAACTCATCAGAAAATAAGCGGTAATACCCATGCACACCTGCAAGTATCTTACCTTAATCTTTGTGGTTTTGATGCTTAGCTTCATTTATTGAATCTTTTTAATATGTGATAGCCATTCCTGGTGATATTGCTGCATACGGTTGCCCTCGTCCGATTGAGTGAAGCCAACTGGCTCATTTTTTAGGTTGCTGATGTCATCCAGGTTTTTAAATATGCCAGCATGTAAACCTGCCAGGTAGGCTGCGCCCAATGCCGATACATCGGGCATGCCCTGTTTAATTAACTCGCATTCCAATACATCGGCTATAAGTTGTAAAACAAAGTGGTTGGCTGTTATGCCACCGTTAACCATGAGTTTTACAAGTGGTATCCCGGTGTCGGTTTCCATAGCTGTAATAACATCCTTGATCTGGAAGGGGATAGACTCCAATGCAGCCCTTACAATATGATCCTTGTTACAGTCAAAGGTTAAGCCTATAATTTCTGCTTTGCGGTTCATATCCCAGTGGGGCGCCCCCAGGCCACTAAAGGCCGGAATAACATAAACGCCATTATTGTTAGGTACGCGGACAGCCATAGTTTCGGTTTGATGGCTTTCGGTAAACAGACAGAGTTCGTTCTTTAGCCATTCAATGGTTGCCCCGCATGATACAATTACGCCTTCTAAAGCATAATCAATACGTTCTTCGGTGCTCCAGCAAATGGTTGTGACCATGCCATTGGCGGAACGAGTTGCCTTATCACCAATGTTCATCAGGATAGAACATCCCGTACCCAGTGTAGCTTTTGCCGTTCCCGGTTTAAAGCAGCCTTCCCCAAAAGCAGCGGCATGCGAATCACCAATCATGGCTGTGATATCCAGCGGTGTATCAAACAAACCTTCAAAATCTGATGCTCCGTAAAAGGAAGAGGATGGTTTAATCTGTGGTAAATTCAAGTTTGATAAGCCGAACGCGTTCAGGATCTCATTGTCCCAGGCGAGTGTTTTAAGGTTAAAAAACAGGGTGCGAGAGGCGTTGGTATGATCGGTATTATAAATCTTGCCATCAGTGAGCTTGTAAAGCAGCCAGGTGTCTACGGTGCCGAAATAAGCTTCACCATTAT
>Ga0247742_10000553_pt1 | contig 29532 bp, 31 predicted proteins | sample UWRJL208509C2_FD_180944 | JGI IMG/M metagenome (GOLD analysis project Ga0247742, IMG submission 180944) | Plant litter microbial communities from Arlington Agricultural Research Station in Wisconsin, United States - UWRJ-L208-509C-2 | ecosystem: Environmental > Terrestrial > Plant litter >...
ACCTGGGCGCGCACCTTGCCGGCGCCGACCAGCGGTGTCAGCAGGTCTTCGACGCGCTGCGTATAGGTCGCTTCGATGCGATTGGACAGGCGCAGCCGGCTGTCGCCGATGGCCGAAGCGCTGTCCGGGTCGCTTACGGTGAGCAGGTTGCCGCCCTGGTCGATCACCGAGACCTGGCGCGTGTCGAGGTCCGGCACGCTGGCGGCGACCAGATGCACGATGGCCGCCACCTGGCCCTGGTCGAGCTGACGACCCGGATACAGTGAGACGACGACCGATGCGCTGGCCGGCTTGTTGTCGCGCACGAAGGCAGAAGGCTTGGGCAGCGCAAGATGCACGCGCGCCGCGCGGATGGATTGCAGGCCGGCGATGGTGCTGGAAAGGTCGCTCTCGAGCATGGACTGGTAACGCGAGCGCTCAGCCATATCGCTCATGCCGAACGGTGAATCCGCCTGCGGCACGGCGCTGGCGCCGCTGCCCTGCGGCAAGCCCTGCCCGGCCAGTTTCAGGCGCACGCCGGCCACATCGGCGGCTGGCACGAAGATGGAACTGCCATCGTTGCTGAGCGTGTACGGCGTGTTGCCCGTCTGCAGGGCCTGGGTCACGGCGGCGGCGTCTTTCTGTTCAAGGCCACCGTAGAGCAGGCCGTAATTCGGCGCACGCGACCACATCACCGCGGCGATGCCGATGGCGACCGCGCCGGCGATACCAGCGAGCATGAAGAGCTGCCGCGCCGCAGGCGTCTGCGCCAGCGACTTCAGCGAGTCCATGCGCTTGCCGTCGTTCTTGTCCGTGGTGGCTACGCCGTTATCTGCCATGGTTCGACTTCAGTCCTTTCGGGAGACGCATGCCGCTTAGAGCGACATGTTCATGATTTCTTTGTAGGCATCGACCATCTTGTTGCGCACTTCGTTCATCGCGCGAAACGAGAGGTCGGCTTTTTGACCCTGGATCATGACCTGCGCCAGATCGATGCCCGGATCTCCGCGTTCAAACCCGGCTGCCATCTGTTCGGCTTTGTCCTGGCTCTTGGACACGCCGTCGATGGACTGCTTGAGCAGGTCGCCGAACGAGCTCTTCTCGGCCCCCGCCGCCTCGCCGACGCCACGAATGGCGGGCATCTCGCTCTGCGCGGTAATGCGGCGCATCTGGAGCAGGAGGCTGTTGACATCGATGGTGGTCATGACGGTTTTCCAACGCGTTATCGGCTTACTGGCACTCGATGCACGAGCTATGCCAACCGAACGCGATCCACGCAGCAGGCGATCAGCCCACCTGCGCCGTCTCGGACAAGCCGTACTTGCGCAACTTCTCGACCAGCGTCGTGCGTTGCACGCGGAGCAGCTTGGCTGCATGGGCCACCACGCCATTGGCCGAATTCAGTGCCTGCCGGATCAAGCCGATCTCGATACCGGCCAGGTGATCCTTGAGGTCCAGGCCTCCCAGCGGAAGCACGGCAGGGTCACTTTCGCCAAAGGCGAACGTTTCGGCCACCGGCTCGGGCTCCGCTTCCATCATGGCGATCAGCGCGGCACCGGAGACTTCTTCCATCGGCTGTGCGCCACGGTATTTTTCCGGCAGGTCCGCGGCGCGCACGTCGCCGTGCGGCATGAGGATGGCCATGCGCTCGACCAGGTTCGACAGTTCGCGCACATTGCCCGGCCAGGGGTGCTGGCACAGCGCATTCATCGCGCTCGGCGAGAAACGCACCGACGAGAGGCCACGCTGGACCAGCCGCTGGTTGAATTCGGAGATGAGCGCAGGCAGGTCTTCCAGGCGCTGGCTCAGCGACGGCATCTCAAGCGGGAACACGCTCAGGCGGTAAAAGAGGTCTTCGCGGAATCCGCCGCGCTCGATCGCGGTTTCCAGGTCGCGATGGGTGGCTGCGATGATGCGCACGTCGCAGCGCTGTGCACGGTTACCGCCGACGCGCTCGAAGACACGTTCCTGCAGTACGCGGAGCAGCTTCACCTGCATCGGCAGGCTCATGTCACCGATTTCGTCGAGGAACAGCGTGCCGCCCTCGGCCATTTCGAAACGGCCCTTGCGGGTGCTGATGGCGCCGGTGAAGGCACCCTTCTCGTGACCGAACAGCTCACTCTCGAGCAGCTCGGCGGGAATGGCGCCGCAATTGATCGCGACAAACGGCTTGTCGCGGCGGGGCGAGCAGTCGTGAATGGTCCGGGCGACCAGTTCCTTGCCGCTGCCGGACTCACCGAGCACCAGCACGCTGGAATCAAAGGGTGCGACCTGGCGGATCAGTGCGTTGACGCGCTGCATCGGGCCGGACTGGCCGACGAAGCGGCGGCTGGCGGGGGCCGGCTCGATGCGCGAATGCAGGGAACGCAAGGCCTCGGAAAGGCGCTCGTAGCGCAAAGGTACGTCGATCAGCTCGACGTTCTGGCTGCGGGCGTCGTCGCCGGCGATCAGCGACGTGGCCAGCGGGGAATCGGCGGCCACCAGCAGCGGCAGGTTGCGCGCATGGCGACCAAGGTTGGCCAGGTAACCTTCCAGCTCGCTCTCGTCTTCCACCGTACCGACGAAGGCACCGCGCCAGCTCTCGCTCGCGTCCAGCGTCGACATGCGGTTCGCCAGCACCGGCCGGTAGCCGAGGAAGGCGAGCGCCGACACGATGTTCTCTGCGCGGGAGGCGTCGGACTCGATGACGAGAAAGTTGGAAGACTTCACCTGAAATACCTCACGTTTGCGTGTGATCGAAATGCCGGAGGGGGATTCGCGATGGAATCCCGTCGGCTTCGTTGCAAGGTATCAATCAAGGAGCGTGCCAACGCCGGAATTCCGGCGCGACGCGGCAAGAACTCACGCTCTGTGGCGGGCTCCGTCGACGTGAAGAAAACCTTTTCGGCAGGTCACGGCGATGTGAAGAGGCCCCGCGCCGTCAAGGCTGACGACACGCGTCCAGAATGTGACGCAGGGCGCCACGCGACGTTAAGACGTCACGTGACGTAAAATGTCACTTCACCCTTCCGACGGTTCTTGCGGGCGGGAATGCGCCCTCGCCTCGGCCACCTGGCGACGGTGCTGGCGAAAAACCAGTCGCTCGATGCCGTCACGGACGGGCTCGGTGAGCCCCTCGAAACCGAGAAAGCCCTTTCCGTCCGTGGGACCCGGGATCCGGATGCACGGCAATTCGAGGGGCAGCGCCCGGCAGGCGTCGAAGTGGATCTTCAGCAAGGCGGTCTGGCCGACCGGCGGCAGACCATCCCAGGGCAGGACGGCCCCGGAGGCATTGAAGCGAAGTGCGATGCGGGGCGGCAGGCCGGACTGGGGAAGGAGCAGCCGGTTGACGATTTCCATGAGCACGTTGAGCTTGGCGTCGAGTCGGGCCACTTCCTGGGTGAGGGGGCTGTCGTCTTCGCTGGTGTCGCTGCGCCGGTCCATCAGGGCCGAGACGGCGACCAGGACGCTGGCGTTGCGGTCGTTGATCAGGGCGAGGGCCGCGGCATCGGGGCGTGGACCCGGCTCGCACGTGGCGTGGAAACGGGCGTCCCAGGCGACGCGTTCGGAAAATTCCAGCCAGCCTTCGTCACTCATGCGTGGCGCCCCTGCCAAAGGATAGGTCGATCAGAACGAACTATACGCGGCGACGGCCCGACGGACGCGCCGGGAGGCATCCCATGCCGCGGCGGTCTCGTCGCGGGCAGCGGATACCAGTTCCTTGATCAGCCCGTCGGTCAGCATGATCGCCTTGAGCGATTCGATGGATTCGGGCGTATCGCGCATGCTGCCGCATCGAAGTACCGGATCGCGCTCGGCTTCCAGCGCAGTGAGTTCATCCCACTGCCCTTCACTCGCCGCCGCATGCATCGACTCGGTAAGAGCGAGCACGCGGTCGAGGTCGCACCAGACGGTGTCGTTCACGCGCCGGTCCCGGCCACCTGGCGCGCGTCGGCCGGAATAGCCACCCAGCTCTCACGGATCTGACCCAGCAGACCGCTGACTTCGTCCAGGGCGGTGATGTCGTTATGCACGTTGGCGTGTAGCAGTCGACGACTCATGTAGTCGTAAAGGCTGTCCAGCTGGCCCACCAGAGGCGTTTCGACCTTGTGGTTGAGACCGCTCTGCAGTGCACCGACGATTTCGATGGCCTTGGAGATCGCCTCGCCCTTGCCGGCGACGTTGCCATTGACGGTGCAGCCGCGCGCGAAGCGGATACGCTCCAGCACTCCGTCCATCAGCATGGTGACCAGGCCGTGCGGATCGGCGGTTTCGACGCCGCCGTGGGTACGGACCTGCTGGTAGGCGCCAGCGCCTTGGGAATATCCGAGTGCCATTAGTGTGTCCTGGGGTTTCCGGTCAGCTCTTCGAGGCGGTCAGCGAGTCGAACTGCTGCTGAAGGAAGCTGCTCGTGCTGCTCAGCTTGGTCATCATGGTGTCGAGCGCGGTGTACTGCGTAGTGAGCTGTTTGGTGTAGTCCTGCATGGTGACGTCGTAGTCACTCTGCTGTTGCGCGATGTCCTTGGCTTTCTGATTCAGGTTCGCGGTGCGCTGGGTCAGGATGCCGCTGGACGAGGTCCAGCTGGTGATCATGGCGTCCAGCTTCGGTGCGATGCCGTTGGCGCCGCTGAGCAGGTTCTGCGTTTCCTTCGGATTGCTCGCGAGGGCCGCGGTCAGCTTGGTGGCATCGAAGGCCAGGGTGCCGTCCACCTGGAACGAGACGCCGAGATTGCTGAGCGACGTGGGCCCCGTCTTGTTGCCCGCGAACTGGGATCCGAGAAGGCTGGACACCTGGCTCTTGAGCGAGGTGACCGTGGCGTCGCCGATCAAGGCGCCGACCTGGTTGTTCGTTGCGTCGTACTTGGTCAGCGTCTGGTAGGTCGAGACGAAGGCGTTGTACGAGGTGACCAGGCTCTGCAATGCCGAGGACACCGCCGTCGGATCGTTGGCGATGGTGAGGGTGCTGGAGCCTACCTTCGAAAGGCTGAGGGTCACGCCGTCGATGGCGCCCGCGACCGAGTTGGTCGTGCTGGTGGCCGGCGTGCCGTCGATGGTGAAGGTGGCGTCCTGCGCCTTGGTCGTCGCAGTGTCCGTGGCCGGATCGAAATTCAGCTTTGACAGGTTGCCATCGCCGCCGCTGGTCGTCACCGTGAACGCGTTGGCCGCGCCGGTGGATGTCGAGGTCAGCACGAGATGCGCACCGTCGGTGCCGGTAACAATGCTGGCGGTGACCCCGGGGTTGTCCGAGGACTTGTTGATCGAATCGCGGATGTTCTGCAGCGAATTCGCGCCCGAAGCGACGTTCAGGCTCATCGACTTGCCGCCGATGGAGATCGTCAGCGTGCCGGTACCGGCTGCGGACGTCGCATCGGTAAATCCGCCGGACGTGGTCTTCTGCACGGAAGCCAGCTGGCCGACGACAATGTTGTAGGTGTTGGGCTGGGCATCCGCATCGGCGCTTGCGCCAATGATGGTCGAATCGCCGACCGAGGTCTTCTGCGTGGTGAACGCGGAACCGTCGGTGAGTGCCTTGATCGCGTTCTGCAGGCTCGTCAGCGACGAGGTGAAGTTGCCGATCGCGGAAACCTGGGTGGTATTGGCCGTGGCCTGATCGGCCAGCGCCTTGTCCGTCGCCGCGCGCTTGTTGGCAACGAGGTTGGTGACGATCGACGCGACGTCGATGGAGCTGGAACCGAGTGTGATGGGACTGGTGGCCATGAAGCTCTCCTGGAGGACGCCTCACTACCCTGGGCGCCAATTTGTCGACGGCTGGCCCCCTCGCGAGGACCAGCCGCAGACAACTAAGCAATTACCCTGCCAAGGCTGTTACTGGAGCAGCTTGGTGACGATCTGCTGGCTCTGGTTGGCCTGGGCGAGGACCGAGACGCCGGCCTGCTGCAGGATCTGAGCGGAGGACATGTTCGCCGTTTCCTGGGCGAAGTCGGCGTCGGTGATGGCCGACTTCGACGAGGTCAGGTTCTGCGAGATGTTCTGCAGGTTGGAGATGGTCGACTCGAAGCGGTTCTGCACGGCGCCGAGGGTGGAGCGCAGGTTGGAGACCGACTGCAGGGCGGCATCGATGTGGTTGATCGTGTCGTTCGCGCCGTCGACCGTCTTGACGCTGGAATCGGCCAGGGTCTGCGTCGTGCTGACTGCGTCGGTCTGGGTGGTGAGGCCCAGGGTGGCGGCGCCGCTACCGGCCTTGACCGTCACGGAGATGTCGGAGGCCGAGGAGAACTTCAGCGAGCCGTCGGTCGAGACGTAGGCATTGATGCCCTTGCCCGACTTCGAGTTGACCGCGTCGGCCACGTCCTGCATGGACTTGAACGAACCGGTCAGGTCGAAGGACTGGCCGCCAACCGTGAAGGAGGCGTCGCCAGCGACGAGGTCGATGCTGGTCTTGGTGGCAGCGACCGCAGCGGTCGAGGCACCCGTGCCAGCGGCGGCCACGGTAGCCGGCAGGACGAGCGAGGCCTGGGCGGAACCACCGAAGGCGACGGCGTCGGTCGCACCGGCCGTGATGGCCAGCTCACCGGTCGTGCCGTTCACGGCGGCGACGTCGGAACCGGCAGCCTTGTTGATGGCGGCAGCCAGGTCCGAGACGCTGCCGTAGTTGCCGGCCGCGACGTTCACCGCGGCACCGGTTCCGATCTTGACCGTCAGGTCGCCAGCGGCAAGGGTCAGGCCCTTCGGGAAGGTAGCAGCAGCGATGGAGCCAGTGGCCAGCTGGCCGACCTGGTTGGCCTTCATGCCCTGGTCGAGGCCGACGTTGATGACTTCACCGACGTTCGCGCCGACCTGGAAGCTGAGGTTCTGGGCGGAGCCGTCCAGGACCTTCATGCCGTTGAAGTTGGTCTGCGTGGCGATACGGGTGACTTCCGACAGACGCTGCTGGACTTCGGCGTCGAGAGCGGCGCGGTCGCTGTCCGAGTTGGAAGCGTTGGTCGACTGCACGGCCAGCTCGCGGATGCGCTGCAGGTTGTTCGTGACTTCGTCGAGGGCCGACTCCGTCGTCTGCGACAGCGAGATACCGTCGTTGGCGTTCTGCACGGCGCGGTTCAGGCCGTTGATCTGCGTGGTCATGCGGGTCGAAATGGCGAGGCCGGCGGCGTCGTCCTTCGCGCTGTTGATGCGGTTACCCGACGACAGACGCTCAATGGCCGAGGCGAGCTTCGTCTGCGAAGTGCCCAGGTTACGCTGAGCATTCAGCGACATGATGTTGGTGTTGATGGTCAGAGCCATGGGAATAATCCTTTGTAAGCGGAACCGAAATGCCGGAGGTTGTGCGGCGTAGTCCGGCGGGGTTCCGTAATGGAAGCCTTCCGCCTCAGAGAGGTTTACGGCACGCCGGGAAGAAACTTGAGAAGTTTTTCTGCCTGTCAACAACTTTCTTGATCAGGGTCCGGAAGAAACTGCGCCCCGGGCTCTGTCGGGTTCCTTATCGGCACTTCCAGGCTGGGGTTTAGGACTAATTTCACGGCAATAAAAAAGGCGGCCTGATAAGGCCGCCTCGATAAAGGCACATCGCCGCAGAAGCGGCTCCCACATGTCTGCGCTTTATTTCAGGTAATTGAACAGAGAGAGGTTCTGCATCTTTACGTAGGACTGCTGTGCTGCATCGAGCGCTGCCTGCTGCTGCGAGAACTTGCTCGCGGCGCTGGCGACATCGAGCTCGGTCAGGTCCGACAACGTGCTCGCATATTGCAGCGAGGTATCGGAGCTGATCTGCGTCTGCTGATCGAGGACGTTCATTCGTGCACCGATCTTCGTCCGCGTGTCGGTAAAGCTCGTCTGCGCCTGATCGAGGTTCTGCAGCTGCGCATTGAGCTGGTTGCTCATGCCTGCGCCACCACCGGGAGTTTCGAATGCGGTGATGATGCCCGCCACCGTCGAGAAGACGTCCTGCGAAGAGGAAGGACCGACAGCGAACGAATCGCCCGTGGCCGGCGTGCCGGTGACATTGAGCTGGGCACCCTTGAAGTTGATCGTGCCGCTATCACCCGAGTACGTACCTGTTGAAAGCGCCGGACCGGTGGGATTGGTCGCGTCATGTATTTCATAGGTGGTGGGCGAGGTGAAGTTCACCGTGTAGCTGCCACCATCCCATTGCGACGCATCCGTCACCGAAGTCGCGCCGACCACGGCCGACCCCGTATTGGTCGCACCCGCCGAGGTTACGAACGTGCCGTTGCCGCCGCGGATGGACATGAAGACATCCGAGCCGCTGTCGCCCGTGGCCACCTGCAAGCCGGCCGCGGCCGCCACCATGCGCTGGTTCTGGTCGCCACCGTAGCTCACGCTCAGGTCGGAGATGGTGAATGGCTGGGTGGAAGTACGGCTGCCGGCAAAAATGTACTCGCCCTGCCCGTCCTTTGTGTTGCCAAGGGCGACCAACTGGTTGAGCGTCTGACGCAACTCAGTGGCGATGGACTGCCGCGACTGGTCGGTCTGCGTGCCGTTCATGCCTTCCAGGGTGAGCGTACGGATGCGATCGAGGATATCGCCTGCGGACGACAACGTACTTTCCTCGTTGGCCAGCTTGGTGTTCGCCGACTGGATGTTGCGCGTGTACTGGTCGTTCTGCGCGCTGGCCGAACTGACATCGACCGCGCGGGCTGCCGCAGCGGGATTATCCGCCGGAGTCTGGATGGCCTTGCCGTTGCCGAGCGCGAGCTGCGTCTGCGACAGATCGTACTGGCGATCCAGCATCGTGTTGACGGACTGCTGCGCGCTCCATGATGTCGAAATACGCATTAGGTGCCCTGCACTGCGGTCAGAAGGGAGTTGAAGATCGTGTTGGCGGTGTTGATAACCTGCGCCGCGGCCGCGTACGACTGCTGGAAACGCAGAAGGTTGGCTGCTTCCTCGTCCATGTTCACGCCCGACAGGCTCTGCTGTGATGCGGTCGCCTGGTCGAGGATGCTCTGCTGCGCCGTCAGTGCGGTATTCGCCTGGGCACCGGCCGTGCCCACCTGGGCAATTAGCTGGCTATAGGACTTGCCCACCGTCGTGACGCCGTTGTCGAGCACACCTTTGGTGGCGACGTTCGCCATGGCCAGTGCGTTGCCGTTATCACCGCTGGCCGAACCCGCCGGTTTTACGGAGAACGTGTCGTTAGCGGCAGGAGAGCCCGTTAGCTTTAGCGTCCAGCCCGGGCCCGTGATGGTATCGCCGTCCGCATAGGTCTGCGGAGCGCCGCCGTTGATCGAATAGCTGGTCGGCGAGGTGAAGACGATGTTGGCCGGCGTATTGAATGCAGGATTGGTCACGTCGGTGACGGTGAGGTTACCGAGCACGCCCTTGCCGGTGTTGCTCGCGCCCTTGGTGGCGGCAAGCGGGCCCGAGGCGGCGATCTTGCTGGTATCGGAGACGGCGACGGACATCGTCGACGCCGCATTGCGGGTCGGCTGGATCTGGAAGCTGTCCCCCGCTGCCGCACCCGCGCCAACGACCACATTCAGGCCGCCGATCACGAAGGGACTCGCCGCCGTGCCGGCGCCGGTCATCGGGACGCTGACACCAGCCGTCGTCGTCGCGGACCAGTTGGTGCCATCGAAACGCATGATGTAGTCAGAAGCATCGAGCTTGGAGACATCGGCAACGGTCGCCGTCACCGAGCCGGTGCCCGTGTTTGTCGTGTTGTTGAACACGGCCGGATCGGAAATGTTGAAGAAGTCGCCACCGGCGGCTCCGTTCAGGTCGATACCCTGCGCGCTCTGCTTGTTGAAAGCGTCGGTCATGGCGATCGCCGCGCGCCCGAGCTGGTTGCGCGCCGGATCCAGCACGTTCGTGCGGAAATCGAAGGTCGCGCCGAGCGAGCCGGAGCCCAGCTGGTTGCTGATCACCGAACCGCCGGGTCCGACGACTTCCAGGCGCGACGCGTCGTACTGGTTATTGGCCGTGCTCAGGGTGGTGGCATTGGTGCCACTGACCAGCGGCTGGCCGTTGCCCACCGAGACCGTATACATGTGGTCGGTGTTCTGGGTGACGTTCACCCCGACGATCTGCGAAAGCTGCGCCACTGCCTGGTCGCGCGCGTCGAGCAGATCGTTCGGTACCGCGCCCCCGGCATAGCCCTTCCCGATCTGGCTGTTCAGGTCGGCGATGCTCTTGGCCAGCGAATTGATGCTGTCCACGGCGGCGCTGATCTGCTGGTTGGTCTGCTGGTCGAGCTGCTGGAACTGCGAGGACAGTGATTTGAACGTCGCGACCAGCGTGTTCGCCTTGCCGATCATGGCCTGGCGGCTGGCCGTGTCGATCGGCGCGTTGGCCACGTCGCTTACCGAACCGAAGAAGCCATCGAGGGCAGTCTGCAGGTTTGCCGAGCCGCTCACGGCGTTGTTCACCGAGGCGGTAAGGTTGGCGTACTGCGACGCGCGGCTCTGGCCGGAGTTCGCCGACCAGACAGACTGGGTCAGGAACTGGCTGTAAGCACGCTGCACACTGATTGCATCGGCACCCTGGCCAACGTAATAGCCGCCGCTGTACTGGGGTGCACGCGCATTGAATGTCGTCGTCTGCCGCGTATAGCCCGCGGTGTTGACGTTGCTGATGTTGTGACCAACGGTAGCCAGGCCCACTTGCGAGGCAAGCAGTCCTGATACACCGGTGGAGAGCAGATCGGCCATCGTCTATTCCTTCGTTTAACTCGTCATGGGCCCGTGCTTACAGATCGCCGGCGACTTGCTTGAGCGCTGCGAGCGCCTGCTTCATCACTGGCCCGTTGGCGATATCGGTGAGCTTCTGTGCGTAGCTGGGGTCGGTGGCATAGCCACCGTTGGTCAGCGCATTCGCGAAGCCGGCGATATCGTCGCCACGGCCGACAGCCTTCGCGTAGCGCGGACTGCTGGCGACCATGTTTGCGTAGTCCTTGAACGAGTCCGAGGGGGAGTCGTAAGCGCGGAAGCTGTCCTTCTTGCGCACGGCGACGCCGTTCTCGTACTCGAGCGTGGGGACGTTGACGCGCTTGCCGTCCCAGCTGCTGCCGGCCTTGATGCCGAACATGTTGTTGCTCGCCGTCGTGCCCTGTGCCGGCATGTGCTTGCCCCAGCCCGTTTCAAGGGCGGCCTGCGCGAGCAGTGCACGCACGGAGACACCGAGCTTCTTCGCCGCTTCGATCGCGTGCGGTGCGAGCTTCTGCACGAAATCTTCCGGGCTGGAGATGGACATCTTGCCTACGGCATTGGCCACGGCATTCGCGCCGTCACCGACCGCCTGCCCCGCCTTGCCGAGCATGCGCTCGAGCGAATCCATGAGGCCGCTGTCCTGGTCCGACCGGGACGACACGGCATCCGCCGTGCTGGCATCGCCGGTGACGCCAGCAAAAAGACCATTGTCCGCCGACGTACTCAGTGTGGATGGCGTACCGCCGAGCTGGCGCATCAGCATGTCGGCAATGCCGATGCCTTTGCCCTGCGACAGCGTGACCGACAGCTGGTGATCGAACATGTCGCGGTAAGAGTTGGCGGCCTGTGAGCCCATCATGTCGTCGCCCATCGCCGAACTGGCGTCGCGCATGGACTTCAGCATCATCTGGGTAAAGATCGATTCGAACTGCTTGGCGACCGTCGGCAGAGCCGACTTCGAGTTCTGCTGGGCGGCCGCGCGCAGCCCGGCGAACCCGGACATGTCCGAGTAAGTGCCAAGCTTCTGCGCGTCGACCGTGTTGGCCATGTCAGATCACCACCAGCTCGGCGTGCAGGGCGCCGGATTCCTTAAGGGCCTGCAGGATCGAGATGAGATCGCTCGGCGATGCACCGACCTGGTTCACCGCGCGTACGATGGCATCGAGGCTCGTGCCAGGGCCGAACTTGAACATGTGGCCACCGTCTTCGCTGACCGCCACCTGGCTACTCGGCACCACGGCCGTCTGGCCGCGCGAGAACGCGTTCGGCTGACTGACCTGCGGCTGTTCGCTGATGGTGACCTGGATGGAACCGTGGGCGACGGCGGCGGCGCCGACTTTGACATCGGAGCCGATGACCACCGTCCCGGTACGCGAGTTCACGATGATCCGCGCCGGCGCGTCGCCCGGGGTGACTTCCAGGGCCTGGATGGTCGACAGCCAGGCGACACGCTGTGACGGATCCATCGGCGCACGAACGGCGACCGAACCGGAGTCCATGGCGTTGGCCGTACCCGAACCGAAGTTACGGTTAACCGCCTCGGCGATACGTGCAGCCGTGGTGAAGTCGGCGGTGTTGAGGTTGAGCATGAGGTCGCCGCCCTTGTCGAAGGACGAGGCCACGCTGCGTTCGATGCTGGCGCCACCGGGAATGCGACCACTGGCGGAAATATTCACCTGCACACTGGAACCGCTCTTGCCCTGCGCACTCACGCCACCGACGATCACGCTGCCTTGCGCGATGGCGTAGACATTGCCATCGGCACCCTTGAGCGGGGACATGAGTAGCTCGCCACCGCGGATGCTCTTCGCATTGCCGATCGAAGCGACGGTGACGTCGATGCGCTGGCCGGGCTTGGCGAAGGGCGGTAGCTCAGCGGTAATCGTCACGGCCGCGGCGTTCTTGAGCTGGGGACGCACGTTGGCCGGCACCGTCACGCCGAACTGTTGGAGCATGTTCTCCAGGCTCTGCGTGGTAAAGGGGGCCTGGCTGGTCTGGTCGCCGCTGCCGTCGAGGCCGACCACCAGGCCGTAGCCGATCAACTGGTTGCTGCGCACACCGCCCACCTGGACGAGATCGCGGATGCGGTCGGCCTGCGCCGGAACGATGGCGCCCAGAGCCAGCACGGCCGCTGCCGTGCGGACGATGCCGCGAAAACGGAGTGCGAAGGTCTTCATCAGAACGGCATCCACTTCGAGTCGAAGAAGCGCGACAACCAGCCGCGCGTATTCGAATCGGCCAGGGTGCCCTTGCCGACGTACTCGATACGCGCATCGGCAACGCGACTCGACGGCACGACGTTGTCATTACCGATGTCCTGGGCGCGAACGATGCCGGAGATACGCACGAGCTCCTCGCCCTGGTTGATGGTGAGCCACTTCTCGCCGCGTACGATCAGCGCGCCGTTGGACAGGCGCTGGGCCACCGTCACGGTGATCTGGCCGGTCAGCGCATTGCTCTGGCTCGAGGAGCCATCGCCGGCGAACTCGTTGTCGCTGGACAGCGAGCTGTCGGCCGTCTTGCCGCCGACCTTCAGTCCGTGACCAAGCAGCGTCGGTGCCGCGATGTTGTTGCCATTCTTCTTGCTGGTGGCCGTCGTGGCCTTCTTGCTGGCCTGCGTGCTTTCCACCAGCGAGATGGTGAGGATGTCGCCGACGCGATGCGCGCGTGGATCGGAGAACAGCTCCAGCGAGGTCTGGTCGGCGTAGATCGAGCCGGTCGCCTGCGGCGCCGTCGTCTGCTCGGGGGGCAGCGTGGCGGTGTACATCGGCTTCGGCGTCGGCGGCACGATCGCGCAGCCGGTGAGGGCGGCGAGCGGCAGCGCGGCGAGCAGGATGCGAGCGAAGGAACGATTCATGACGTGTCTCAGGTCTTGTTGGAGATGAACTGAAGCATCTGATCGGCCGTCGAGATCGCCTTCGAATTCATCTCGTAGGCGCGCTGGGTCTCGATCATGTTCACCATTTCCTCGACGACGTTAACGTTCGACGCTTCGAGGGCGTTCTGGTCGAGCGTGCCAAGGCCGTTGAGGCCGGCGGTACCCGTCTGCGGAGCGCCGCTGGAGGCGGTCTCCAGGTAAAGGTTGTCGCCCCGCGGCTGCAGCCCGGCGGGATTGACGAAGTCGGCGAGCTGGATCGTGCCGATCTGCTGCGAGGCGGCGTTGGCGGCGGTCGTGACGCTCACCGTACCGTCCTTGCCGATGGTGACCGTGCTGGCGTTGGCCGGGATCGTGATGGACGGCTCGAGCGGATAGCCGTCGTTGGTGGTGATCTGGCCGTCCTGGTCGCGCTTGAGCGAGCCATCGCGCGAGTAGCCCACGGTACCGTCCGGCAGGGTCACCTGCAGGAAGCCGCGGCCGTCGATGCGCACGTCGAGCGGGTTGTCGGTCTGCTGCGAGCCGCCCTGGTCGAACATCTTCTGGGTGCCGACCACGCGCACGCCGGTACCCATCATGAAGCCGGTGGGCGACTGGGTCTGCTCGGTCGTCTGTGCACCGGCCTGGCCGCGGTTCTGGTAAGTCAGATCCTCGAACTCGGCGCGGGCGCGCTTGAAGCCCGTGGTGTTCGTATTGGCCAGGTTGTTCGAGACGACGTCCATGCGCGTCTGCTGCGCATCGAGGCCGGTCTTGGCGATCCAGAGGGACGAGAACATCGTTGACTCCTGCGCTTGGGCGCTTTACATGCCGGCGACGGAATTGCGTCGCGTGGCGGTGGTTAACCCACCTGTAGCAATTTCGATGCCGACTGGGCGTTGTCGTCGGCAGTCTTGATCGATCGGACCTGCATTTCGAATTCGCGGGAGAGCGAAATCATCTTTACCAGCACGTCGGAAGGGTTGACGTTGCTCGATTCGATCGTGCCGGAGACCACACGTACGTTGGCGTCCGCCTGGGGCGTGCTGCCGTCTTTCATGTGCATCAGGCTGTCGCTGCCATAGGTCAGCTGGTCGTTGCCGGGGTTCACGAGCTTGATTCGGTCGGTCGTGGCGATCGTGGCGGGTGATTCGCCGAGCGGGACGACGGAAATCGTGCCGTCGGAACCGATCTTCACACTGGAGGCCTGTGGGATGGTGATCGGGCCGCCGCCGCCCATGACAGTGTTGCCACGCGCGTCCGTCAACAAACCGTCGGCGTCGATGCGCAGGTTGCCGGCACGGGTGTAACCCTCGTTACCGTCCGCACCCTGCACCGCGATCCAGCCGTCGCCCTGCACCGAGATGTCCAGGTCATTGCCGGTCTGCATCTGTGCGCCCGCCGTGGTATCCCAACCGGTGCCCTGGGCCACGCCATTGATGCGCGTCTGCATGCCATCGCCCTGCACCGGCAGGCTCTGGAACGCCGACAACTCCGCCTTGAAGCCGGTGGTGTTGGCGTTGGCCAGGTTGTGCGCCACTTCGTCCTGCGCACGCATGATCTGCGTGGCGCCGGTCATCGCGACATATACGGAGCGGTCCATGGCGGAATCCCTGTTCGACGGCGGAGCCGTGCGGACGCGGCCCGAAGGCCGCGCCGGCGGTCACGCTTAGTTGCGGATGTTGATGATGGTCTGGGTGAGCGTGTTGTCGGTCGAGATGACCTGGGCGTTGGCCTGGTAGTTGCGCTGCGCCTTGATCATGTTGACCAGCTGCGCGGTCAGGTCGGCCGTGTTCGACGCCTCGAGCGAGCCGGACTGCACGCTCCCGACATCGCCGGAGTTCGCCACGCCCTGCACCGCCTGGCCCGAGTCCGAGGACGCCGCCCAGTTCGTGTCGTTGAGCTGGCGCAGGCCCTGGTTGTTGGCGAACGTCGCGATGGCCAGCTGGCCGAGCGGCACGCTTACGTTGTTGGAATACTTTGCCGAGACCGTACCGTCCTTGGCCACGTCGATGTTGGAGAACGTTCCGGCGGCGTAGCCGTCGTTCGAGACCGCCGTGGTCGACGAGGAGTCGCCGAACTGGGTGACCTTGCTCATGTCGACGGTGAGATTGAGCGGCGCGGCACCCGGGTTCGGCGAAACGGCGCCGTAGTTGAGCTTGCCACCGGCCGGCGTGATGATCGCGCCGCCGGCACTGAAGGTCATCTGCTGGGCCGTACCGATCTCGGTACCGTCGACGGTCATGTGGGTATTCCACGTGTTGGGATTGGTCGCATCCTTCACGTAGTACATGTTGACCGTATGCGAAGCGCCGAGGGAATCGAACGCCTGGAAGGTCGAAAGGGTGTTGTAGGTCTTGTCGTTGGTCGGATCGAAAGCGCCACCGGTCGGCGCCGTGGCACTCGCCGCGAGGTTCGCGGTCAGGCCGATGGCCGCCGACGCCTTGGCGGGGCTTGAACCGGTCGTCAGTTTCAGGTCGGCCAGGCTGCTGATGTCGAAGCCACCATTGGCGGTAGGCGGGTAGACCTGCACGTTCTGGCCCGTCGCATTGACGACGTTGCCGTTCTCATCGGGATGAAAGTTACCCGCACGGCTATAGGAGTAGCCCGAGCCGTCGCGCAGGGTGAAGAAGCCCGCACCGCTGATGGCGAAGTCATAGGAGTTGCCGGTCTGGGTCGCGGCGCCGTCGCTGAACTGCTGGGAGATGTTGGTCAGGCGCACGCCGCTGCCGGCGACCTGGGCGGAAAGATTATTGCCGGCCGCCGAGTAGACCTGCGAGAACTCGGCACGTGATCCCTTGAAGCCCACGGTGTTGACGTTGGCGATGTTGTTCGCGGTGACTTCCAGGTCGGAAGACGCCGCATTGATGCCGCTTAGGGCGATGTCGAATGGCATGGTGGAGGTTCCTTGCTGGAGTTACAGGATTTGCGCGATCTGGCTGAGCAGGGCGCCACCGAATCCGGCAACCTGCACGTAGGTTCCATCGGTACCCGAGGCACCGACGCCTTCCACCTTTCCGCGAACGAAGGTATCGATCGCCGTGCCGCCGGAAGTTGCGGACATCTGGTAAACGCCGTCGGGCAGCTGCGTGCCATCGTCGGACTTGCCATCCCAGTCGAACTTGGCGAGGCCGGCGTCGGGCTGGCCGAGGTCGATCGTGCGGACGACGTTGCCCGCGGTGTCCTTGATCTGCACGTTGACGTAGGTACCGGAAGTACCCACGTTCACGGCACCGCTGAGCGCGGAATCCTCGAGCTTGCCGGCGGTCGAAGGCACGAGGACTTCCTGGCCGACGAGCGCGGCGGCGCGCACGAACTGGTCGCCGGTGAGACCGGAGGCCAGCGTATCGAACGAGGCCTGTAGCTCCTGCGTGGCCGCTACCTGGGAGAACTGCGCCATCTGGGCCACCATCTGGGTGGAATCCATCGGCTTGGTCGGATCCTGGTTGGTCATCTGGGTGACCATCAGCTTGAGGAAATCCGACTGGCTCAGCGTCTGTTGCTGCAGCTGGCCGGTCGAAGTGTTTGCGCTTGAAGAACCGCTACCGTTGACGGCGTCTACCATGGGAATTCCTTACTTGCCGAGGTCAAGCGTCTTCTGCATGAGCTGCTTGGCGCTGTTCATGACTTCGACGTTGTTCTGATAGGAGCGCGACGCGGAGATCATGTTGACCAGCTCGTCGACCGTGTTGACATTGCTTTGATAGACATTGCCGTTCGCGTCGGCGAGCGGATTGGAGGGCTCGTAGCGCGCCTGGATCGGGGCCTGGCTCTCGGTGACGCCGAGCGTGCGCACGCCGCCGTTCTCCATCTGCCCGTTGACCTGTTGCTGCACCGCGGCGAACAACGGCTGCTTCGCGTGATACGCGCCTGCCTCGCTGCTGGCGATGCTGTCGGCGTTGGCCATGTTGCTGGCCGTGGTGTTGAGTCGGGCCGACTGGGCCGCCATGCCGGAGCCGGCGACGTCGAAAATCTTGAGCAGGCTCATGAGCTGGATCCTGAAATGGCCATGCGCATGGCATGGATCGACGAGGTGATGAAGCTGAGCGAGGCCTGGTAATGGATGGCGTTAGCGGCAAACTGGGCCTGTTCGACCTGGGTATCGACCGTGTTGCCGTCCATCGTGGGCTGGGTCTGCACGCGATAGGCGAGCTTGTCGGCGTCCGCGGCGGCGAACGCGGGGTTGCCGCCGATATGGCCCGCCTCGGTCGCCGTCATCTGCAATCCCGGACCGTCGCCGGTGCCGCTGGCAGCGGTCATCGCCTTGCGAAAATCGAGGTCGCGCGCGAGGAAACCCGGCGTATCGGCATTGGCCAGGTTCGACGAAATGACTTCCGCACGGCGCTGCCACAGGCCAAGGGCCTGTGCGTGAACGCCTAATAGCGGATCCGGTTTGTCGATCATGGGCTTGGCCCCCTCGTTAGCTTGGCCCGAGGGGTTGAGCAAGAGCCGTGCCACGCCAGGACCAGATATGCGAAACGGCGCCGTGGCGCCGTTTGCGGTGGTTCGATGAGGGACTTCCCGGCGGGGTGCCGGAATTCCGGCGCCTCTCAGGCAGGGCGCCAGCGACGTATCGCCGTCGCCGGCGGCCAGACCGACGTCAGGTCGGCAGGAGGTCGAGCACCGCGGTGGCCAGGATGTCCGGCTGGAACTTCGCGATGAACTTGTCCGCGCCGACGCGGGCCACCATGGCCTCGTTGAAGACGCCGCTCAGCGAGCTGTGAAGGAGCACCTTCGTATGGCGCAGCTGTGGATCTTCCCGGATGGCGCGGGTGAGCGCGTAGCCATCCATCAAGGGCATCTCGATGTCGGAAACGACCAGGTCGACGCGCTCCTCCACCGGCCCCATGGCCATGCTGCGCAGCTGCTCCAGGCCTTCCTGCCCGTCCTTGGCGATCACGCATTCGAGGTCCATCTTGCGGAACAGATCCACCAGCTGGGTACGGGCCACCGCCGAATCGTCGACCACCAGCACGCGGCGGTTGCCGCCCTGCTGCACGTGCGCCGCCTGTTGCACACGGTCGGAAAGCTGCACCAAAGGAGGCGAGACTGAAGCCAGCACCTGCTCGACATCCACGACAGCAAGCAGGTCGCCGTCCAGCCGGGTCACGGCGTTGACCCGGGCGCCGTAGCCGAGGGCGGCCGGCGGAGCGGTCAGATTCGCGCCATCCACATGAACGATGCGATCGACATCGGAAACCAGGAAACCCTGCACCGACAGATTGAATTCGGTAACGATCAGATGCGCGCTGTCGACGCTGGCCAGCGGCGGATAGCCCATCGCCGCAGCGAGGTCGATCACCGGGATCGTGCTACCGCGGTAGTCGAAGCTGCCTGAGACCAGAACATGCATGCTCGGCATGCGCTCCAGGCGCGGCCGGCGAAGCACCTCGCGCACCTTGAACACGTTGATGCCGAACGCCTGGCGGTCGCCCAGGCGGAACAGCAACATGGCCACGCGGTTATGGCCCGCCAGGCGGGTGAAGGTTTCCACGGTGTCGAGCAGCGGTCGGGCCATGACGTGCGAGGCATCTACAGAAGGTGTCGCGAACCGTATCGGCGGCCTTGGTCGTTTCTGTAGGCAAAACGATGGCACGCCGATTGCATGGCTCAAGTCCTGAAGCTCCCGACCGATTAAGTGGGGCGACCATCCGATGAAAGCGAAATCATGACCCTCCTCTGGAGCCAGCACGTCCGCCTCCTCGCCCACGCCGCCGCCCAGGGCGATGCGGCGCGCGTTCGCGCCCTCTCCGCGCAGTACCCGGCCGCTGCCAGCGCCCTCGGCGTGCTGCTCAAGCCCGCTGAACCGCGCACCGCACCGGCGACGACCATCCAGGCGATCGAGCAGCAAGGCATGGTACTGACCAATGCCCAGGCGCTCGGCGGTACGTTGCTTGAGCTGGGCAAGGTCGTCGAAGGCGCCCGCGATACCGCCGGTCGTTTGACGGAAGCCAGTGCCAGGATTTCGACGGCGCTCGACCAGGCCCACGCCGGCGCCACCGGCATGGGCAACTCGGGTAGCCAGGGCCACGCCACGGCGGGCGACCTCGACGGCCAGCTGCGCTTGCTGCGCAGCGCCCTGTCGGGCATGAGCCGCAACCACGCGCAGTTCTCCGAATACTTCACCGCGATCCGCAAGCTGACCGCGACGGTGCAGGACATCGCCCATCAGACCAACCTGGTCGCACTCAACGCCGCGATCGAAGCGGCGCGCGCCGGTGAGGCAGGCCGCGGTTTCGCGGTTGTCGCCGACGAGGTAAAGCAGCTCGCCGAGAAGACCACCCAGGCCACCGCCGAGATCGACCAGACCACCGAGGCCGTCGGCCAGTTCGCCGGTCAGCTCGACGACGCCGTGCAGAACAGCCTGCGCCGGCTGGACCAGACCCAGTCCGGTATCGCCGGCATACAGGCTTCGATGGGACGCGTCGACGAAGCCGCCCGCGGCGCGCGCGGCAACATCGACGCGGCGCGCGAAGGGATGGGCGCGCTGCAGGGCCGTATCGCAGCGATCCAGGCCACCCAGGCCACGCTAGGCCGCGTGGCCAACGAAGCACGTCGCCAAGCCGACGCGGCTGCGCGAGCTGCCGTCCTTGCTCATCGCCTCGGCCTGAGCCGACTCGAAACCGAGGGCGATCTCGACGCCGCCAGCCTCAGCCAGATGATCCGGGAAGCCAGCCAGGGCCTTCGCTACGCCGTCGAACTCGCCTCGCGCGACCCGGCCGGCCTGGACCGTCGCTGGCTCGACACCACACCGCTGATGCGTTGCATCGACCAGTTCCGCACGCGTCGTCCGGACAGCTCGGCCGACGGGATCCGCGCGGCCGGCGAACGCTTCACCGCGCTCGCCTCGCAGTACGCCATCACGCTGGGCGAAGGCCGTCACGCCGACGCCAGCCACATGGTGGCCGACCTGAACCGGGAGCTGGACGCGATCACCCAGGGTCTGTCGGCATCACTGGCGGAACGCGCCGCGTGAATGCTGCCACCCTCGCCCGAGGCTTTACCCTGACCGCCTTGCTCGCCCTGCCGCTCTGCGCGGCGGCGACGCAAACGGTGGAATCGGTACGCGCGGCGGCGGTGACCTGGCTGCAGCAAAACCGCACCCTTCCCGGTGCACGCATGACCGCCGAAGCCGCTCCGCTGGACAGCCGGTTGCTTCTGGCGGACTGCCCCAAGGCGCTCGAATCCTCCCTTCCCGGCAACCGGCCGCTCGGCGCACGGGTAAGCGTCGTGGTGCACTGTCCGGTGCCGGGCGGCTGGACGGTCCGCGTCCCCGTTCGCGTCAGGATGTTTACCAACGTGCTCGTCACCACCCGGCCACTCGCTCGCGGCGATGGCGTGGGAGTCGGCGACGTGCGCGCCGAGGAGCGCGACGTGACCAGCCTCGCCTACGGCTATGTCGCCGAGCTGGGCCAGATCGATGGCCGCTCCCTGGCGCGGCCGCTCAGTGCCGGCATAGTACTGACACCTGGCATGCTCGCCGGTCGTCAGGCCGTCCGTATCGGTGATTCGGTCAGCATGGAAGCCGGCGTCGAGGGCGTGGTCATCCATGCCAGCGGCGTCGCCATGGGGGCCGGCGACACGGGTACCCGCCTGAAGGTTCGCAATGCCTCGTCAGGAAAGGTGCTCGATGCCGTCGTCACCGGTCCGGGCACCGTTGCCGTGCTGCCATGAACAAAATCCAAACCCGGTCACACTTCGCGGCCTAGGGCCAGTTAAAGTTCGCCGACAGACCGCCGATAAGGGGTTTGAAGGACACAAGCTCCGAGGAACACACCATGACGACGACGATCAAACCCGGTATCCAGGCCCCGCAGCCTCAGGTGCAGCTCCGCACCCAGAACCAGGCTGCTGGCTCCGCCGCTTCGACGCAGGGCGCCAGCGCCGTGCGCCCGAGCGACGACAGCGTCAAGATCACCGATTCGGCCAAGGCGCTCGACGCCGCCAGCCGCGGTGATGGCATCGACAGCAAGCGTGTGGATGAGATCCGCAGCAAGCTGGCCGACGGCACCTACAAGCCTGACTCCCAGGCCATCGCGAGCAAGTTTCTTGCGATGGAAGGCCAGATCGGCGGCAAGGCATGACCGATTCGCTCGGCTCCGACTTCGACGCGGCCGTCCGTGCCGTCATGGGCGATCTCGCCCATGAGGTCGACGCGCTGCACGCCACCCTGATCGATGAGCGCATGGCGCTCGATCAGGCTGACACGCATGCGCTCGACACAGTCAGCCGGGTGAAGGGCAAGCAGCTCGACCGCATCGAAAAGCTCGACGCGGAACGTCGCCACCTGGGCGATGCCGCCGGCGTGGATACGCTGAACGATCCACGCTGGACGCACACGATCGAACGCCTGGTCGAGTGCCGCAAGCTCAACGAAGTGAACGGCCGTATCGTCGGTCAGCGGATCGGCCACGTTCGCCAGGCGCTTGCGCTGCTCGCGGGCGATTCGCCGGGTGGATCCACCTACGGTCCGAACGGCGGCACGACACGGGTGAAACTGCGCTCCGCCACCATCGCGCAGGTTTGATCCCACCCAATTCATTTCCCACGCTCACCCAGACGGCGCACGAACAAAGCAATGGCAGTGACCCCCCAGCCGACAGCGGTGAATGACGACGGGATTCTACCGATCGTCCGCGTACCCATTCTGGACAAGAAGCAGGCGTTGTTTGCCTACGAGCTTCTGTTCCCCCGCCCGATCGGCAGCGATATCGACGCCGCGGCGCTTGCACATACCCAGGCCACGCTGAGCGCGATCGCCGACGGCAGCCTCAAGCGCCTCGTTCGCGACAATCGTGCCTTCCTGCACATGTCATCCCAGCTGCTCCTCGAGCACGCTGACATCCTTCGCCACAACGCGCGTCTGGGCGCGAGCATCAGTGCGGACGTCGGTACCGACGACCAGCTGCTGGAAAAGCTGCGCGAGCTGAAGGGTCATGGCTGCCTGTTCATGCTCGAAGACTTCAACCTCCCCGCCGACCCCGAACACCGGGCCGGTGTGGACGCCTTGCTGCGCATCGTGCAGTTCGCCAAGGTAGCGGTGGATCATCGCCACCCGGTCGCGGCACGCGCGCATATGGACTACGTCCATGCGTTCGGCGTCAAGGTGATCGTCACCGGCATCGACACGCACGAGACCTTCGTCGACTATGTCGACCAGGACGTGGACGGCTTCCAGGGCAAGTACCTGCTCCGCCCCGAGCGCGTGGACATGCCGCGGCTCGCTCCGAGCAAGCTTGGCGTGCTGCGCCTCATGGGCGCCCTGCAGGATCCGGAAAATGGCCCCGTCGAACTGGGCAAGATCATCCGGGACGACGCCGTACTCAGCTACAAACTGCTCGGCTGCGTGAATTCCGCCTATTTCGCACTGCCCCGCCAGCTGAAGTCCGTGGAGCAGGCCGCGGTGTTCTTCGGCGTGAACCGCATGCGCAACTGGATCTTCACCATGGCCGTCTCCGGCATGGACGAGCGTCCACCGGAACTGCTTCGCCTGGCCCTGATCCGTGCACACATGTGCGAGAAGCTGGCCCGCACGATCAAGCCGGAGCTTCAGGAAATGGCCTTCACGGCCGGCCTGTTCTCGCTGCTCGATACACTGATGAATGTGTCGATGGCGTACGTGCTCGAACACCTTCCGCTGGCGATCGAAATTCGCGAGGCGCTGCTCGAAGGCGCAGGTCCGTTCGCGCCCCTCCTCGACCAGATCCGACACTGGGAACAGGGCGAGCTGGAATCCGATTCGGCGCTGCGCACGCAACACCTGCAGACGATGGCCGCGATGTATGTCGAGGCAGCCAGCTGGGCCGACCACGTCTACGCGTTCGCCGACGGCACCGCCGTGGTCGAAGCCGAAGCCTGAGATCTTGTGGGAGTGAGGTTTTGTGGAAGCCGGCCATGCCGGCGATGTGGGAGCCGATTCATCGGCGATGTGGCTTGCCGCGTCGCCGCTTCGTTGGCTTTTCGCCGCTGAAGCGGCTCCTACAAGGAGTTGCTTGCGGCGATGACGTGGATCACCACGTATTGCCAGATCAGCATCAAGGCCATCAGCCCGATGACCACCAGCGTAAGCCCCGCGCCGACCGCGCGCCCCGCCGAATTGCCCGCCGCCCGGGACAGACCGACGGCATGGACGATGCGCGCCACCACCAATGCCATGCCGAACACGTGAAGCAGTAGCGGCACGGTCTGGTCGAGCTCAAGAACCAGCAGCAGGATCAACGCGAGCGGCACGTACTCCGTGGCGTTGCCGTGTGCGCGGATGGCGCAGGCGACGCTACGGTCACCGCCATCGCCCAGGCCGATACTCGTGCGTCGACGAATGAGCATCACCCGTACCGCCAGGCCGAGGATAAGCAGGGTCAGCAGGGCCGCGTAAAGTCCGGTGATGCGCATGGTCTCGCTCCTTAAAGGTCGTTATTCGGACTGCGTTGCCGAACGCTGCTGCACGCGCCAGATCGCAAGGCCCGCACCGAGCACCGCAACGAGCAACCATACGCTGGCCGTCATCGCGTCGCCAGCCAGCCACATCGCCCCCGCCACGGCAGGCACCACCACGGCACCGATACCCACGGCGAACAGTAGATCGCCGCGCAGGCGGCTCGTGCAGGCAAGCAGGAACCCACCCAGCGCCGCCAGCACGAACGCGGCAAAGCGAACCAGCAGCACGGCCTGCGGCGGCTCGGGCATGGCCGGCAGCACGTCAAGCAGGCTGCGATCCCCCACCTGCACATCGAAGCCCTGGTCGCCGTCAGTCACCTCGCGCGGCGCCAGCGTGTCGCCGTCGATCCGCGCGACCACCGTCATCGACTGCACCGGAACCGCTTCCCAACTGATCCGAAGATCACCCAGGCGCGGATTCGATGGCTTGCTGCTCGTCACGAGCTTGTCGTCCACGCGCTGGAAGGTGGCAGCCAGGTTCGGCGGTAGCTTGTGTTCGTCGGGCGCGATATCGATCCGCCCGGGAAACGCGCGGATGATCGGCGTGGACAGCTTGAAGTTGCCGAGTTTCACCTCGCCCGCTTCGAACTGGCGCCCCTGGATTGGAAACGCCCCGGGATTCACGTGCCCGGCCGGCTTGGCGAAGTTGGTCGCATCGACAGGCCGATCGACCCAATCCAGCTCGTAATGCGTGCTGCCGCCGACGGTGATCTCGCGCCACTGGAACATTTCAACGTGGCGGATGAGGATCGGCGATTCCGCGCGAACGTTGAATTCCGGATCGCGCGGGGCATCGAGAATCTGTGGCACGCCGTTGACCCGCGTCATCGAACCGTACTGTCCGGCGGTGGGCCTGCCTTCCGTACCCAGGTCCAGCACCGGCGAGCCATGACGCATCATCGCGGCGCCATAGTCCATGACCCGGTGCTCATTCCAGGCGATCAGTCCCAGGCCCCCGAGCAACAACACGGCGCCCGCGATGCGCGCGCCCCATGCCATGCCGCTATCTTTCATCTTATGTTTGGATCTCATCCTGCCCCCTGCCCCCTGCCCGTCACCGGCGTCCTTACGCTTCGATGCCGTGTAGTCGTTCATGCATATCGGCAGCCGTGTAACGGCCTTTACCGTCCTTTTCCACGGACGCCATGGCGCAACCGTGGTCGTGGGTAAAGAACAGCTTCACGCCACGTGCGATCTTGTCATCGAGAAAGACCCGTTTCTCGTCGATCAGTTTTTCCGGCCAACGGTCATAACCCATCGTCACCGGCAGGTGCACCCACGGGCGACCTGGAATGAGGTCGGCGCAGAACGCCACGCCACCCACCTCGGCAAGCATGAGGCCCGGCGTATGGCCTTCGGAAAACTCGAAGCGCACCGCCTCGCCCAACGACGACGGGCGCCCGGCTTCGACCAGTTCGAGCCGGCCGCTGGCTTCGAGCAGACCCACCAGCTCGGGTATGAACGAGGCACGATCGCGCGGGTGCGGGTCGCGTGCACGCGCCCAGTGTTCGGCGCCAACCAGGAAACGCGCGTTCGGGAACAGTAGTCTGGCCGGCTGCCCTTCCGCCCAAGGGGCAAGCAAGCCGCCCGCGTGGTCGAAATGCAGGTGCGACAGCACCACGGCGTCGATGTCCTCGTGACCCAGGCCGGTTTCGGCGAGCGAATCCAGCAACACGTGGCGGTCCTCGACTACGCCGAAGCGCTCGCGCATGGCCGGATCGAAGAAGGCGCCGATACCCGTCTCGAACAACACGTTCCGGCCATCGAGGCCAGTGGCGAGAAGGCAGCGGCAGGCGAGCGGAATGCGGTTCTCCGCATCCGGCGCCACCCAGCGCGACCACATGGCGCGCGGCGCGTTGCCGAACATCGCGCCGCCGTCGAGTCGCTGCGAATTGCCGATGAGTGACCAGAGTTTCATGGCGACAACCTTACTGCACCTTGCCAAGCCCGGACGGACGGCGCGGATCGCTGGCGGCGTCGAGCTTGTTCGTCCGATGGTCCCAGGTCACCACGTTCATGAATCCCCAGGGCGAACGGTTCCTCAGCACGTGGCCCATGTCCGTCAGCGCCTTGGCCGTCGCGTCGTCGAAGACACCGGCTTCGACATCGACGCGGTCGGGCAGGTATTGGTGGTGGTAGCGCTTCTGGGCTGTGATCTCCGAAGCACTCTTGCCGTCGATGAAGGCGAGTATGCCTTCGAGTACCTGCGTGATGATGGTCGAGCCACCGGGCGAACCGATCACAGCCGTGCGATCGGCGCCAAAGACGAAGCTGGGCGACATGGACGACAGCATGCGCTTGCCAGGTTCCGGCGCATTGGCCAGGGCGCCCCGCAGGCCGAAGGCATTCGGCTGGCCGGGGACAAGGGCGAAGTCGTCCATCTCGTCGTTGAGTACCACGCCGGTGCCCTTGGCGATGAAGGCCGAGCCGAACTCCAGGTTCACCGTAAGGGTCGAGGCGACCATGTTGCCGTCGGCATCGATCACCGAGAAGTGCGTCGTATGCATGCCCGGTTCGGGCGCCATCGAGGTCGGCAGGAGATCGGACGGGGTAGCCTTGTCGGGTGAGATGGTCGCGCGCAGGCCGTCGGCGTAGTACGTCGATAGCAGCATGTCGAGCGGCATCTTCACGAAGTCCGGATCGCCCAGGTACTCGTTGTGATCCCGGAATGCGCGACGCATTGCCTCGATCGTCAGATGCGTTGAATGGGCAAGGTCGAGCTTGGTGAAGTCGAAGCCCGACATGATATTGAGCACCTCGGCAATCGCCACGCCACCCGACGACGGGGGCGGCGCGGTGACGATGCGGTAGCCCTTGTAGTTGACGCTGAGCGGCTCGCGCTCCTTCGCCTGGTAAGCCTCCAGATCGGCGGCTGTCCAGTTGCCACCGGCGCTACGCGATGCATCGACGAGCAGCTTCGCGGTCTCGCCCTTGTAGAAGCCGTCATGCCCCTTCGCCGCAAGCCGCTGCAGGGTTTTCGCCAGGTCGGGCTGCCTCAGTGTCCAGCCTGCGGCGGGCACCTTGCCGCCCGGAAGGTATACGGCCGCGGATGCCGGATAGCGGGCAAGCACGTCCTTGCGGTCTTCGATGGTGCCGAGGAAACGTGAGTCCGGCTGGAAGCCCTCCGTGGCGATGCGAATCGCCGGGGCCAGCGAGACCGACAGCGGCAGCTTGCCGTAATGCGCCGCCATCCAGACCAGGCCAGCCGGTTCACCGGGGATGCCGGCGGACAGTGGGCCGTTGGTCGATACATCGCGGTTGGGCTGACCGTCCTTGCCGACGTAGACCTTCATGTCGACGGCCTTGGGTGCGGTCTCGCGCGCATCGATGAAAACGTCGCGGTTGTCGGAAGCACGGTGCAGCAGGGCCATGAAGCCACCGCCGATACCGGAACTCTGCTGCTCGACGACGGCCAGCGTGGAGGACACCGCGACAGCGGCATCGAAGGCATTGCCACCCTTACCCAGGACTTCGAAGCCAGCGTCAGTGGCCAGGTAGTTGGCACTGGCGATGGCGGCCTGGCCGGGGCCTTTCGAAGGCGCGGGTGCATTCTGGGCGGCGGCGCAGCCTGCGCCGGCAACAAGGAAGAGGCTCGCGGCGAGCACGCGCCACGACAAGGCATGGACCATGGGGTTTGGCTCCGGAAGAGATATCGCTGTCGGTGAGATTAACCGATGACGCCGGGGCAAGGGCTTACGGCGCGGCTTTTGCCATCAAGTGCTCGTACTTGAGCATCAGCTGCTCTCGCGATTCGACGCGATCCGGGTCGTTTGGGATGCACTCGACCGGACAGACCTCAACACATTGGGGCACGTCGAAATGACCTACGCACTCGGTGCACAGGTCAGGGTTGATCTCGTAATACACCTCGCCAAGCGAGATGGCCTTGTTTGGGCACACGGGTTCGCAGACGTCGCAGTTGACGCATGTGTCGAGGATGATCAGGGACATAGCCGGCATTTTACCCCGAAGTCGGGGGAGCCGCGGGTTTCTCTTGCACAAGAAAAAGGGCGCCGCTGGTGCGGCGCCCTCTGTTTGCCACCAGGACGTCGATCAGTACGCGACGAAACGGTACGTGGCGCCGCTCGGGGCCAGCGCGTCGGCGACGCGCTGCTGGTCGGCCTGGTCGCCGATGAACAGCACGATGACATTCTTGAACGAGCCGGCGTTTGCGCCCTTGAAGGCGTCGACGATCAGGTCGGCGGTCTTGGCCGACTCCGGGCCACCGAAGACAAGCATGTTGCCCGGCGTAACGCCGCGGGCGACGGTGCCCTGGACGTTCTCGAGCTGGCGGGCGCGGCCATCCTGTCCAGCCTGGTCATCGCCGGCCGGAACGAAGTACGGGAACGGACGGTCAGCCGTCATGCCCTGCATGTTCTTGCGCACGATCTGACCGAAGTACTGGCTCCAGGCCTTGGTATCGGTCGGGTTGGTCGGCTTGGCGACCGCAGCTTCCTGGGTCGTGGCAGCCTGATCGGCGTCTTCCGACTTGTTGCAGGCCGAGAGTGCCAGGGCGGCGGTCAGGGCCACGGACGCGGCGAGGACGAACTTACGCATGATGATCACCTTTGTTTTCAAGAGTTGCGCCAGCGTTGGCGCATGGCCTGCTGCACCGCCGGATGCACGAAGCCGGAGATATCGCCACCCAGGCGACCGATTTCACGCACTAGCGAGGAGGAAATGAAGCTGTACTGCTCGGCCGGGGTCAGGAACAGCGTCTCGGCCTGGGGAATCAGGTGACGGTTCATGCTCGCCAGCTGGAACTCGTATTCGAAGTCCGACACGGCCCGCAAGCCGCGAAGAATCACGCCCGCGCCGATTTCGGCGACGAAATGGGCGAGCAGGCAATCGAAACCGCGGACTTCCACGTTGGGCAGGTCGGCCAGGGCAAGACGGGCAAGCGCGATGCGCTCGCCAAGGCTGAAACCGGGGCCCTTGTTCCGGCTCTCCGCCACGGCGACCACGATGCGGTCGAACAGGGGCGCGGCACGGGACACCAGATCGGCGTGACCGTTGGTGATCGGATCGAACGTGCCGGGATAAACGGCAAGTCGCGGATTGGCCGGCAGAGAAGTCATGAAGGCGGGTCGAATGAAAGCGCGGGCTAGCTTAACGGATCAGCCGGGGTGCGGCGATAGAGGGTGTAGGCCACCTCCCCGGCGTGACCCTGGCGATGCAACATCCAGCTGGCGGGCAGGTCGAAAACCGCGCCGCGTGGGGCCTCCACGTAAATCCAGCCATGGGCGGTTATCCATCCTCCGTCCTCCAACTGCCGCGCCGTTTCCGCCCAGGCATCCAGGGAGAACGGCGGGTCCAGGAGGACGACGTCGAATGGTCGGGCGGGACCGCGTAGCCAGCGCGACGCGTCATCGCCTATGACCTCCCCGTCTACCTTGAGCCTGGTGAGGTTGGCCTTGAGAGCCGCCGCCAGCCGTGGTTCGCGCTCGACAAACGTCACCGCCGCGGCACCGCGCGACAGTGCCTCGATCCCGAGCGCCCCGGTTCCCGCGTAGAGATCGAGGCAGCGCGCCCCTCCCACGACGGGCTGCAGCCAGTTGAACAGCGTTTCGCGGACGCGATCGGCCGTGGGCCGGAGGCCGGGCAGTTCGGGGACATCCAGGCGGGAGTTGCGCAGGGTTCCGCCGATGATGCGGACGCGGC
>Ga0247742_10000554_pt1 | contig 29525 bp, 27 predicted proteins | sample UWRJL208509C2_FD_180944 | JGI IMG/M metagenome (GOLD analysis project Ga0247742, IMG submission 180944) | Plant litter microbial communities from Arlington Agricultural Research Station in Wisconsin, United States - UWRJ-L208-509C-2 | ecosystem: Environmental > Terrestrial > Plant litter >...
TTCAATTATTTCAATCTTTTATCTCTCTTTTTCGTCTATTTCTTTTGTTCTACCGGAAAATCACGCGCTATTTACCTGCTGCGGACTCCTATGGACTCATTTACCCTAGCTACAATTTCTCCTATTTATCTACCGATTTTAGGTATAAAAACTCGTCTAAAACTACACTGTACAGAAGTGAATACGAGAGAGTTTCCCTCACAAGTTTAGTTCGACTCGGAGGCTGCAAAAGCCCCGTCTTAGTCCGTCGCTCACCGCTTAGAACGCACCAGGAGCAAGGTCCATCAGCCAGGGACCAAGTCTAGCCAGGGCACAGAGGCCCACCCATTCAGTACACATCCAACACCCCAGTTTTCGATCACGCACTCGAATTAACTTACCATTTCCCCTGTTTCAGCAACTTCCCCGGACTTCTCACGCCTACCACAGACGCCCGCTGTGGTACTCGCGCCGCCCTTCGCACATCTGAGAATTCGACCATTCGATTAACACACCTATACTATACATTACAGAGTACTGCCGAACATTCTCGCCACTCATATGAAGCGCTTGAGCTGAAAAGAAGGCGGTGAACCCCCTGGAAACAGCTGTATTTTTAACTATGGTGTTGTGGGGATTGGCTCCCAGGTGAGAAGGAGCTGAGACCACTGCTCAACCAGGTCATGTTCAAGCCGAAGTGCGTCGTGATGGGCATCAAAACTTGTCAGCCTTACGGAGATTTGCCTTGGAAGTTCAACATGCAGACCCAAGTTAGTAATTATAAGTATAATGGGTTGGATCGCTTTCTGTGTAATACGAGTGAGTTTTAGAGCCCTTATTCCAACCCAACGAAATTATGAGGATAGTACCAGGTTTTTTGTAGTCAAATGGTATGGAGGACAAAAATTCTTACACAATCAAAACGTCAGCCTGGAGATGCATGCCTGTTTAATTCTCGCCTTAAAATAAAGTCGGAAACCAATTTCTGTATGGACACTGGTTATAAATGACTATTGTGAAATTCTGAACCATACAAGCAAAGCCTCAGCGATATTGTACACGTGTAAGAAAATTGGGGGTAGGCGAAAGAGAATCATGCCTTTTGCCGCGTTGGCTATTCCTGTACTAGGTGAGAGTAGGAACGGTCCAGTCAATCCAATCAGCATCAACAAATCCGAGTTCATTTTCGCCATCCGTTTTGAGAATGCTCGTGTTAGTCTGCTGGCCTTTCAGGAACTTGTCGACGAAGGCGCCCACATCTGGAAGCTGACTGTCTGGGAACGCACAGTGGCTGTGGTTTCCGATTTGCGACAAACCCATCGCATCGGGGATTCCAAGGGCCTGATACACCTTGTTGGCCGTCTTCATGCATCCCCAGACAGACTCAGGGCCAAACCAATCGTATTGAGTGGTATTGATTATGAGGAGGGCTCGGGGGGCAACGAGGGCAGCGAGTAAGTGATGATCGAAAGGAAGCTTGGAAGTGGTGTTGACATACTCTTCGAAAGACGTAGAGAGCCAGACGTTCTCCTGGATGATCTGTCTTGCAGTCTGGGTGTTGATGTTCCTGGCATACATCGCGTCTGAGATGCGCCAGCACCCTGCCCCTCCAGCGCCTGACTCCTGAGGAATCGTGAGCGCGATGCGCGGCTCAAAGGCACCAACTATGAGTGTTCCTTTGCCGTTCCACGAACACCCGGATACAGCAAGGTGCTTGACGTCGATGCCATGCCTGGTGGTTATCTCGAGGGCGTCAATGATGTGACTGACACCCCAAGTCCACGCCATCATCGCAGACGCGGAATGATCGCTGCCATAAAGGTCGTAAAACTTGCCCTTGCCACGACTGCCGACGTTGTTCTGCTCCGCAATTTCGCCATTGTCGAAGGTGATTTGTACAATGCCTTTGGGCCTTGGGATGGATATACCACCGATTGCAATAATCCCAGGAGACGGTGTGGCCGATTCAGTGGCCGGAGAAATGTCAGCCGTGAATTGGATGACTTTGTCGCCTTCAGCGGCAAGGATAACGAGTTTTCCGGCTAGGTAGACGGCAGCAAACCCGGATGGTTTGGGAGGGAGGGCTCCGAGTTCATATCTCTGGAACAGTTGACTGATTTCGTCACGACGGGAGCTCCAGTCAGCCTTAGTGGTGACCTTTTCGCTGTTGATGCAGGTGAAGGGGTCGGGAAGTTTTGGGTTCGACGTAAGTTCGATGGTCTCTGGGAGTTTTTCACAAGCAGCTAGAGGAGATGTAGACATTAGCGGCTACCTTTATTTTTGAGGCTCTGCGTAGACTTACATTGCACAAATACTATGTGTTGGGTAGCGGCAACGACATACAGTGCGAGGGAGATGAATGATCCCATGGATAGCATCGTAGAGTAGTAATCGAGAAACTCTCCTGAGCCTGAAGAATTATTGTAGTTAAAATATCAGCTTATATATGACTGAACAGAAATTTTTGAGAACAACCAACTAGGATAGAATTTTCGAAGAACAATTGAGAAATACAAGCCTACAGGATTAGAACAGTTGTATTGATACAAAGTTTCGAATCAAGTTGTCGCCATCTCACATTTTCCTGCAATTCAAAGTTCCCCCGATACTGGACATGATTCTCTCAAGAACTTGCCTTGGCGCTCGATATCTGGTTCAGCTGGACCCAATTCGTTCACACATACCCTTCCAGAACACATCTGGCATGTTGACCATTCAGAGCTATTTTTCCATCGCACCTCCAAGATTGAGTCGCGTAGAGCGACTTCTACTACTCACTTGGATTCCTAGACTTTCTGCTTTTATTGATGAAATGATCGGCTTTCGCTCGCATTATTCGCCTATTCACACTTCTGCTTGACCAAAATTTAACGGAGATCCTCATGTGCCAACTGATACCCTGACTCGAGATATTTTTCCACGATACTCTCCCCAGTCCCTGCACCAGTGCTCGGTTAGGCTGTGCATGAGCTGATAACCTTGACCATACAACTGCTCGTGACATCTCACATGCCCTGAAAGCGTCGACCTCGTCCATGCTTGGTGAGAAGCTCCTGTATTCTTACTTCTCTGGATAAACCTCACCCAGGCATGACCGCACATGACTTTTGTGGGTTGCTTGGTTGTACATCCGAGACTCTCGGCTGTGCATCCGAGACTCTCGGCTGTGCATCCGAGACTCTCGGCTGTGCATCCGAGACAGCTCTGCAGGAAATGGACTTTGATGAAAACAATGCATCGAAGCATACACACTCAGAATATGGGTAAGAAAATTCCAGAGGCATAGACAGGTGAGCTCCGTTTAAGGACTATGCAATCTGAGTAATAATCACAACCTTTGCAGACGTCTCACACTGGACGCAGAAGCGGCTTTCTGCTGTGGGAAAATATGTTATAAATAGAAAAAGAAATGTTAAATTCGCGCCAGCCGTAAAGCACAAGATAATGGACTTAAAACAGCTACAATTGTCGAACGAGTTTCAAAGGCGTTGAATTGAGTTAAAAAGGGCATGGAGAAAGTACTTATTGTCCCAAAAATTTCCCAGGTGTAAACAGCAACAGACACAATAGAATTTGGGCAGGTCATGCAAGCAAAGCTTTTGCGATTGTGAAAAGTCATTACTATATGGGGGACCGTCGGTACTCCAAATAGCAATCTCAGTACTCCATCAGGCAATAACTTTCTCGAGTTCAGAAAGTTGGACTTGGTTGACACTCCCAAGTCACTTTGGGTCTGTTACTATTTACACCTGGGAAATTTTTGAGACAATAAGTACTTTCCCTATGCCCTTTACAATTCAATTTAACGCCCTTGAAACTCGTTCGACAATTGTACCTGTTTTAAGTCCATTATCTAGTACTTTGAGGCCAACACAAAGTTAACATTTCTTTTTCTATTTCTAACATATTTTCCCATAGCAGAAAGCCGTTTCTGCGTGCAGTGTCAGGCAGTCCAGGATAGCTCTCATTTTATCGTCTTCAGACAAGTGCTTCTTGCAGCACCTTCGTCTATTCCATTTTACTGGCTCTTATGTTTTGATTCCAACATGCTGACCCGTAATTGCTTCATCTTCATCTTTTTTGGAGGAGATTAGCCCGTAGAAATAAAAAGGAAGAAAAGATAGCCCTGAAGTATCCCAGAAAGGAAATCATCATAAGAGAATGATTAACGATTGAAAAGGGATGATTGGAGGCAATATATGACAAGGCACAGGAGGTGTTCCTGTCGCAGAAGCTTACTGAGTAATTCTTAGATGTGTTGTCACATTTCGATGAGGTGGAAGCGTGGAGAAGATGTGTTGCCTTCGAGAGGAAACGAAGCATGGTGTGTACACCGATAAATACCGAAAGTCAGACGCTTGAAAATCACGGATGATCGATGATCGTCTGATGATGGGGTATAATGATGCAGAGCCATGAAAGGCGAGGTGTATGTTTTTTCAACAACTGGGTCATTGCACCTTCGTTCCTCTTTGCTATACCCCAATATATTCTCATCTCGTCCAAGGGACCACATGAGAATTTTAAAAATAGAGGCAGTTTTCGCTGTCAATATACAACTGAATGACGCTGGAATCAATTGTTTTGCGGACTGAGAGCGACCACCGATACGTTTGGGAATTTTCCAAACAGGTCATAGCAGCCGTAAATTACGTCCAGAAAACCCAGCTGCCGTCCCTCTGTGCCTGCCTCTCTGCAGGTCTCGTGCGCCAAGAGAGGGATTCTAAACTCGTTCTTCATCTCTAGTCTGAGGAATATCTATAAAAATGTAATTTAAATGTAAGGACTGGATGACATCCCACAGCATTTAGAAACGCAGATTCTTTTCTAAAACCTGCTAAGCGAGATCAGCCGAGTTGCCGTTTACCAAATGGGACCGACTTGACATCCGCCATCAAAAGAAACCTCTCTTCCAAATTTTAATCTAGTCAAGGGTACCTACCCCCCTTCCAGTTCAAATCCTCGTTCTAAACATTTCCTAAACGCCATATTTGGTCATTCCGCCAACACTAGTCGGCTGTCCCTGACCGCGACGGTACATGCGCCTTCTGTCAGGCGTGCATTGGAGTGTCCTGGATCAATAGTGATAAATACGACGAAAGTAAAGAAGACCTCAACACCTCAGGCCCTCGTGCGGCTGGTGAATGCCACACATTTTTGAGCTCTGAAGGCCCCATCAGATCCACTTGTGCTGTCGTTCTGCTCTGAACCACACCCACACGCTCTGAGATCATGCTCGAAACTGGCTGCATCATAGAACCATACTACTGGTTGACTGCTGGCCCAATAGAGATTTCAGGAAATATAGGAACTCCCCTATGGATTTTTCCCGTTCATTAAAGTCCATGCAGGAGCAGCATAAGAGCTTGCACGTGAGCTGCAGCAGCAAGCATAATTTTACATTTCTAGTTTATCTGCACTGTCCTACGGTTAGAAACACAAACCTAGATAATTCAAAGTCCAGCCATCTGTCAGGTTTAGAAAATAATCTGAATTTTCAAACGCTGTGGGATGTCATCCACTGATGCCGCATACCGCATTGGCGCCTGCACAGCGCCACATTACGTCTTGCGGTTCGGACCGAATCTTAGACCACAGCCTTTCACCGAGTGGGTTGTGCTTTGCAATCTATGATCTTAATGACATTTTCAGTCCATACGTAAGTGAAACACTGATATGGGCCTGAACGTTGCCTGTTGGTGGTTCATAAATGTTGATCAAAGTGAATATAACATCCATTAAGATTGAAGGGGGGCATGAGAACGTTCTGTTCCGTTCCGTTCAAGAAAGTGGTGGCTGGTTCAAGGGAGATATGCCTGTATTGCTGATTATGAAATTCATTCCGTGCACTCAGACAGGCATCTGCCAAGTTCATTATTTCTATGTTCCAGTGTTTAACCTCAGCTAATTTTATTTATCCTTGCGTGGTTTCAGCCCATTAATTTTCTTGCCCCTGCATTACTTCTATCTTTGTATCTACATTGCCCCGACATACCAAATAGTTGATGAGATGCATCAGCGAATCATCCTTTTTCCACTCTGGATCGTCTCGCGGCGTGATGCCCCTCTTCTCTTCTCGGAGCTTAAAAAAACCAACAAGTATCTGGTAATAAGAACACGTAGAAATTTGTCAGCCAGCACGTACTGTTTGAGTTATTCAAACATATAACCCACCATGGACAGCTTGTAATTGCTTCCTAACCTAAGTAACTGTTCTTCCCCCATCCGCCATTCCGTTTCATCACTAGCTCCTTGATAGAGCATGCAGCTGCTATACATTGCCTACATCAGCTCGTTCAAAGCTTCCCCTACAGTGTCCTGGTCATCAACCTCGTCAGCTGAGTCTTGTATAGCCATGTAGTGGGCAGTGGCTTCCTGTGTAACTTTCAGTACAAAGTGAAGGAGGTCTTTGCCAGAGGGGTATGGTATAGTAAGTCGCAATGGTGCACTATGCATGATACGGATGTTGGTAGAAAGAGTCGAAGTACGGGATGCATCATGATTTTAGTCTGCGGAGCGTGCAATGGAGGTGTTTTCTTGCTGTTCAAATTCATGGTCAGGACCCGTCTTGGATACCAGTTCGGCATCTTGGGGCGGGCTGACGGACTGTAGGCCTCCTGCTTCTTCTCGTCATCATGATCATGAAGCGGACCCTCCATCAGTTCTACTTGTGCTAACTGCCATCGCATGCGCGTGCCAGGTACGAGTTCTAGCCGTGAACATACTTAAAAAATGAAAACTAATGAGGCCTTGAGGTGGTGACCGTGTGAAAAGAGACGACGCGTTAGATGGGACCTCAGTAGTACAAGTACTTGTGCTAATTGCCATCGCATGTGCGTGGCAGGTACGAGTTCTAGCTAGAAATAATTGGCCCACTGCTCGTTTCTGTTTCACATTTGTAAATATTATTAATACAAAAGCTAGACGACAGAACGATATGTAGTAGTACTGACTGTGCAAAAAGAAGCAATAGCTTGCGTTGGAAATATTCTCCCTAAAAGTAGGGCTTCCCACAGTTAGATATGTACAGATCTCATGGACAGTACTCAGTACTCAGTGAAGGCTATGAAATAAAAGACTACAAAAGCACGATGAGATGTGACTGTGGGGAAAATGACAACGGTCTCTGTTAGAATGCAACTACTGAAAGGAATGAGTCTTACTGCATAAGAACTCATAACATGGTTTTTTTTTCTAATATAAGTTTTGTTCTATACACTAGTTTTTTGCATAGATAGCAGCAACAGCAATACCACTATTATGTTTACAAAGTGTTTTATCTGAGAAATTAGTTAATGGACCTTCTAGAATACAAGTTGATCCAGTTGCAATACCATCATGAAACCAAACATTTTTTTCACTTGTAATAATGTGTATAGAAAAGTGATGATTTGATAGATATATTATACCTTTGAGAGGTAAAGTTATTGCAGGCCCACTAATTTTTGTAACTTTAATGGCTTTATTAATTGTAATTCCACCAACCTGAATGCTAAAGGCAACTAAACCTGGATTTTGATTAAATTTTCTTCTAATATTAGTGACTCCTTCACAACTATCACAGTGGCCTTGACTCTCTTGCCAGTTTAAAAAAGTATTATTCAATGATTTGAATTGAGATGATGTAATGAAAATTAGAGAATTTGGTTTGATTTCTAGCTCACGTTCATAATTACAACTAGAACAGATTTCTGTTGCAGTTCCTAGCGTGTTCTGATTTTTTAGCATATATGTAAGTAGATCTGATATATCAGTTCCTATTGTTCCATATGGAAATTTTGCTGGACATTCAATATGTAGTGCTTGTCGTACATTATCTCTTGCATTATTAAGTGTTATCTGACCCTGAACAACTTGGTTAAGACCCTGTACCAAAATTTGTGAATGTTCACCATATTGATTAAAATTTTGTGACCAGTAATGAATATTTTTACACCATATATGATATATAACTGTAAATAATGCATCATATGCACAGCTATGATTAACAGAATCCCATGTCATACCACTTAAATTGTCAGAATTACTATTATTGGTAATATCAATCCGTTGTTGTTTGAGTTTAGGCATATCTGTCTCTGGAGTGTCATCAATAAATTTTCGCTTAAGATTATTCTGCATAGTATCTGTAGATTTATATTTGTCAGTAATATTATGTAAGTTTTTTGTTTTGATTTTTTTTTGCTTTCGTAGAGATTCATCTTCAGAATTATCATTAGTCTCTCATTTTCTTTTGCTATTTATAGTATGAAATTGAACACCTTTACTGCCTACTGCAGAAATGAATTGAGAATATTTGATATTATTATTATTTGATGTTTGATTTGTCTTTGCATTGGTAAAGGACCAGACTTCATCATCTTCTGTTGAAACAAATAGTGGATCCTGTTCAGTCCATCGTAGTGGTCCATCTACTCTTGATGGACAGTAATGCTTGCCTATTAAAGCTTGATATTGTTGTATAATTACATTTTGTGTAGTTCCATTTATTTTAGAAGAAAGCTGCTGTGAGAATCTCAGTGAAGTTATTTCATCCAATAGCTCAAGCTCACGGAATTCTTGACGAAGATAGCCAGAAGTCCCACAGGTTATTTTCTCTTCTGAAAATGGTCTAAGAATTGCCATACAGTGCTTGTCATCACCTTCCCAACACCTCTTGTTTGATAGGAAGAAATTTTTTGTAGATTTTATAAGAATTTATTAGGAAGGAAATGTTACGATTTTCATTTCTTTCTTGGACTATCACACTCCTCTACCACGTGACCTAGTCACGTGTGCGGCTGGGTTCATCATTTCTTTTATCTCTGACTCCCATCTGTACTATTAGTGACTCATCCGGACTCTTTCTATCTCGCTTCCTTTATGCTTGACTCATACGGACTAATAGTGACTCACTAGTATAACTTCCTCGCGTAGTATAAAGACCAGTAGAGAACCAGCATGTGCCTTAGCTAGTTCTTAACTCGCAATCTCATTATCTACTCTAACTCAGACAATACCTCGCCAGAGGCATTCTGTTTATTGTGATAAGAGACAGACCCGACCTCTCTGACTATAGACAGCGTCTTCCGACCTAAGTCTATTGTCTCGGTCGTTACAGGAAACCCATGAAAAGAATGCGTTTGACAGAATTTCTCACTTTTTCCCATGGTGTTTCACTTTTTTGAGGTCTTGAAAAAATAAAATAGGTTCCCTATTTAAGGCTCTATGCTTTGAATTGGTTTTTCAACGGTGAGAGACAAATATAAGGTAGTTACGACGTTTTTTGGCCTTCTCTTGCGCTATTGGGACACAGATTACACTGAGCGGAAAGTCTGGTGTTCACTGCCGATCGGTCCGTCTTGATCCGCTCCTTCCAAATTAGGCTATCCTAACCCTAACTTAGGTCTTGTTTCACTTTTCTTCAGTCCAAAAAATGAAAACTTCACCAATTGACTTGAAATTCACAACGTGAGTAGCTATGACCTATCTGGGTTCTTTTATAGTGTTTTCGACTCTTCCCAGTTAGTTGTCTAAATGTAGTGATGATTGTTTTGATTTTGTTTGTTCCCTGCCAAATGAGGAGATGCGAAGTGATGACAAGCACTGTACCATCTGCAGTTGACCCACGTGATAATGCAACATAATATGCCATATGTGTATGGCAGTTTGTTAAATCAACAATATTTATAGCACGTGTTTTACCTTGTGATGCATAATCAGTCATAGCAAAATTTGGCAAAACTGGTATTTGTGATCTACTAATTCTTTTTTCAGATCCTGTTCTTTTACAAGTGATTACTGTGCTTATACGGCCTAATGGAACTATATTTATAGGAAGATTTCCAATCTTTACATCTTTGGCTGGATTAAAAAGCTGAACAAACAGTGTATCTAAAATTTGCTGACCATTTGGACCAGTATTTGAATTCCAACCAATTACATGTGCTTCTTGGCCTTTTGTAATACATAGCTCAGTTGCTTCATTATACTTAATCATAACTGGTAAGCCTATACATAATGAAAGTTTTCCTGGAATTCCTTCTGAAGATGCTGATGGAAGATCCCATAGAGCTTTCTGTGTCACCTCACTAATTTTGCTATTATACTTTGTACGGGAATTTTTCTTTTTACCAAATAGGTTCTGAGTTGTATTATTATTGCTATCTGCTTGAGTATCAATAGAATAAAATGTGGTCAGAGTTTGTCCAGTCTGATGAGCAAACTGAAGGCTACCATGATCATTTATAGAGTCTTTGTGAATATTACGAGCAGTGATAATTGGCACATTTCTGAACTGAGGTGCTTTCAAATTAAGTCCATTAGTTTGTACAATCTTAGAGCAGAGAAATTTAAGATCTTCCTGTGTACAGGCTGCATAGCGCATATTCTCCAGTGCTGTTCTAAGTTTTGCATCATCTGAGGATTGTGTATTTTGACGCATATTCTTATGTAAAATTACAACTGTAGTAACTTGATGCCAAAGAGCTTTACCAATTGCATTGATTTGACCCTTTTCTGAAACTGATGAATTAATAGATGTACCAACTGAGCCACTATATAAAGGTTGTGCATTAACAGGTGCTAATTGTGCGAAATCACCAGCAAAAATCATGTTGACCCCACCAAAGGGAACATCATATTGATTATATACTTTAGCAAGCTGTGAACTAATATAATAGAAATCAGAACATGATACCATAGAAACTTCATCTAAGAATATATAATCTACACCATCAAGACAACTTTGTATTTGTGCTAATAATGTATATTCATTTTGATTCATTGAGCTTTTATCAGGTTTGACACCTAGTACTGAATGATAAGTAGATCCATTGAGTAGTGCTGCAGCTGTACCTGTAGGAGCAAGTATCATAATTCGATAACTCTCTTGTCTCTTCTCAAAATATTTTATGAGTGCTTTAATAACTTGAGATTTTCCTGTTCCACCCATACCACCAAGATACATTTTTAACTGCTTTGGAGCTTTCATTGAAGCATGATTTGCGACTATCTGAAAAGCACATTTTTGTTCTTTATTTAGATGAAATTCTAAAACTACATCATCAATTATCTTCTGTTTATCAATAGAGTTAGTTTTGAAATTTTTATCAATATAAGAAAGATCAGAAACAACAACGTCACCTTCTATATTAGTAGTAGTGGAGTTCTTTTCTAGAGTTTCTTCAGCAGTCTGTGGAATTCTTTTTGATCTTTTTGCTAGAAGATCTTGTTTACTTTTCTGAACGAGCACTTTCCATTCAGAAGGTGTTATATTTTTTGGAATACAATAGAATGTTTGTAAATTAGAGCATGACTTATTATTTTCCTCATTCAACCAGCCTGCATTTCAAATAATGTGTTCCATATGCTTCATATCAGCCTGTTTAGTATAAAAGTCAGTATCAGGATGAATGTCTAAAAATGGATCAATATTATCACTATCATCATTGTCAAGATAATCTGTAAGTACATTTTCTTGACTGTGGAAAATATCATCGCCATTATTATCATCGATAATCCATAAGCTTTGAATATTTTCTTCTTCTGTTTTTTTCTTGGCTTGCGCAGAAAAGTCATCTCGTGCATCATTACACTCATATTTTAAATTAAAATTATTCATTAAAGTTTGTTCTTGACTTGAAAATTTATATTCATTAAATGCATCATTCCATGACTGTAGATTAGTTTTAAGAGTTTTTCCATCTCTCCAAGGCTTGAATAAAGTCAACATTACTGAGCAGTAATATTCTTGATCACCTTGATCTCGTCTTGGTAGTGGACCACCCAAAAAGTTTGGAACTTTAGAAATATTTTTATTATATTTTATATAGTGAGTATTAAATTGAGGATGTTCTTTAAGAAAAAATAGATAGGTATTTGTTAACTTTGTTTCAGAGTCTGTTGAGTGTATATGTTGGGTTTCATCACATTGATCATCATTGTCTGATTCATTCATATCATCAATATCTTTCTTAGCTTTTTTATTTTGACATTCTTTTTTTGTAAATCTGATCCAATCATAAAGACTTAAATTTTCATATATTAATGGTCTAAATATATAGTCTTGTACTGAAGATATTCCAACAAATTTACCTGAATTCTTATTCAATACAACTTTTTCAGTATTTTGATCCTCTTGTATTGATTCCCAAGAATTGCGTGTTTCATTTACAAAGTTTTTCCAGTAAAATGGTATGAAGCTGTGACCTGTATAATGATCAGGATTTCCTAGTAAATATAAAGATGCCATAGGACTGCCAATTTCCATTTTTGCTGTAAGAGAGTTAATCATTTTAGTCATAAGACTTCGTGCAGCTTGCTGTCGTTCTGATGATCCTCTAATCATTTCTGATTTACGTGAAAACACCTGACGAATAGAGTCAAAAATTGAGTAAGTTGTTAAACCAGGTTTGGTAACATAGTCTGTAACATAAGCAATTACTGCCTTAATTGCTGTACCAGATAGTAGACTTGTTACATCTGTATTACACCGTGTTAAATAAGTTAGTACAGGAGTAAATGTATTCATCCATGCTTCTCCTTTTTTAATTCTAAGTGCACCTGTCTGTGGTTCAATAAGAGTAGTTGGAATAATATCCCTTGGAAAGCGAGCCTTACATTGTCCTTTAGAATTTAAACAACCCTTTCTAAGTGATTGGTCATTTTTCCCATTTATATTTATTTGGCAAGTATGATAGTTAGAGCGTGATAGTATATCATCTGTAGTATAATTAAACTTCTGCCACCAAGTATTTAGGCTTTGACATTCATTACAGTTGATAACCTTACAACTATTATTATTACATAAGGGAGGTGGTGGTTCAGGCATTGTTTGTGTTGGATCAGTATAAGTTGGATTGAGCTTATTTTCCTTTACTTGTGCTTTTATATTGTCAAGTGAACCTATAATCATTTCACCTTGATGTACACTTTCTAAATATTCAACCATTTCTTTCTGAAATATAGATGTCTGATCCATAATCTGATTTCTAATTTCTTGAGGTGATAAAGAGTTTCTAATCCACAGTAGTAAATGTAAATGAAGAGTCAATCTTCCTTGTTGTTCAACTGTACCATAATATCCATTGGTTTCTCCATATATACCTGGGTGTTCTACACCTACACCTAGAACATTTTTAATAAAGCTCATACACATAATATGAAAGAATCGAGCAGCTGCAACTGGATTTGAGGAAATAAGACGGTATGCTTCATCAGGAAGTCTTATATCTGGTTTAAATTCTGTGCAAGTATCAGCAAAGTATAAACAAAGAGGATGCTTTATATCTGCAGGCGAAATAGTTATAAACCATGATGGTGCCCCAAGATAATACATTAGAGACCAGATTTCATTTCTCATAAATTTTTTTGATGATAATGAACCTTGTACCTGACCTCCAACAGCATCTAAATCCGTTAAGAGTCTAAAACATGCCTTTTCATCTTCAGTTTGTGGTCGAACATGCTCACCTGCTGATAGACGATTTGAAATATTATTTACAACCTCTACATTTAAATTTAACAAACGATCAGCTATATTATTAAAATGCTTCTTTTGAGCAAGCAGATATCCACTTAATGTACTTTGCATTATCTGAGCATGATTAAATGCAATAAGAGGAAAGTTAGGATCTATTTGAAATCGTTTATCATGATACATTATAAAATATCATTTTTGAGAGGATATTGAGTGTTTTTTTTTCATAATTTCCTGACCTATAGCACCTCTTCCATATGGAAAAAGCCAAGGCATCATTGAGGGATACAAGCATGCATTATTAAATATTGATTCAGGATCTTTGGAATGTCCAACAAACATCGCTTTTCCATCATTTATGAGATGATTCAATGCAATGGTTTTGATTGTATCAATAGTCATTGTTGAGTATTCCTCACTAGTTAATCCTTGGACACTAAAGGAACAAGGTCCTGATTCTACTCCATCTTCATCTTCATTATCATGCACACTAGTAGCTTCACGATCTTTGTTTATAAGAGATGTTCGATATTCAATACTAACAGGTGCATCACATTCTGGATATTCTTGAAGATTTTTAGAAGAAATATCAATATCAAAATAGTCTATATGATTTAGCTTTAGCCATTGTAAAGCTTCATAGACTTTATTGCGACGGACAAGAAATGGTGTTCTCTTTATGTCATCAATCGTGGGTTGGCAAGGTCCTGTAAATACTACAGCCAATATTTCATCTAATTCTGTACATGATGGAGGTAGGGTATTATAAATTTTTGATATAGGATGTTGAAATGTGATTGCATTTGCTCTCATTTTATATCGACCAGATGTGACTTTTACAATACATCGATTATGTCGTACACAAGCAATAAGAAGTTTCTCTACATATGTAAGGCATTCTAACTGTTCAGGTATTTTTCCAATCCAAAAGCCACGAGCTAGAGCAAATGGTGGTACTTTACCCTTACACAAATATTTTTCACATTCAATACAGATGTGACTACAGTCAGCATCAATTACTGGTCCTGGAATATCTTCAATTGGATCATTATGAGAGTGTCGTTCTTTTTGTGTTATATCAGGCTGAATAAGTGGTGATAAGCTATATGAAATTGATTCTTGTGAAATGTGATTCTTTCTTAAGCACAATAATCCACAAACAGCACAGCCTGCCTCTTCAAACTCAGAAGGGTGTGTATCAGCTGTAAATCCACTAATAATTTTATGCAAAAGATTATTTGAGGGAGGAGAAGGAGGAAATTTTGTTGTTTCAACATTATCTAATTGTTCAATATTATTTGATTTTTCAGAAATTTTTGCTAAACACCTTTTCTGATACCATTTGTTGAATCTTTCAGTAGAAGTCATAGCTTTTGGTTTTATAATAGGAGTTATCAATGTACACATTTGTTGACATTGAGTAGTACACCGATGTTGAATTAATGCATCAACTATCTCATTATAAGACTTTCATCGACATTTTTCAATCCCATGTATTTTTGCAATATTCTTTGCATTTTTTAATGTGAGATGAGAACATAGAATATTGAATGGTATGAAACAGGGTAAGGTTATTATATTATCATTTACCATATCAGCAGTAAAGTTTGAGAATTCAATGTGATCAGAATATTTCCAGTTCGTATACTTTGCACTTCTCTCATGTTGCCATTCAATTGGAATAAAAGGAAGTATTATTTCAAACTCTAGATGTGTTGTTCCACCACCAACTTGCTTTAATTTACTATTACTCTCATTTATTTCCTCATATGATACTGGAGGTTGCATAACTGGCTGTTCATTCACTTCCCTTACAATAAATTCTCTATTGACATGAGACTTTGCTGGAAGACCAGATATACATTCTCGGTTTTGGATTTGAGCAGTGAATAATTGTTGACAAGTATAATCCATGTAGCCAGTTATGATAGATGAGTATACAATATTTTTGATATACTCAATGACAATAAGAATATTTATCAAAACACAGACACAACTTCTCAACAATACAATACAGGATGGCAATTTTATATTTTGAAGTGTGCTACGATAATCGTGTCGAAGTATGATATACCGTGTTAAACGTAAGTACAGTAATCGTACTAACTGATTTGGCTCCATCAATGTGAATCGATAGAATATTCCAACATCAAGAAGTAAAAGCACAAGAATTTCGAGACTAGATAGTATGCTATAATAGAGCATTGTAATAATTTGTTGCAAAATCTGAGCAGCTGCTGATATAGCTTATGTGTCAAAACATTACGTATGAATGCTTTAATCAATATAATAGTATATGGCTCTTCTGCATTAGAAGAGCCCGTATTTGGACTGTAATAAGTCCCGAAGTGCATATTGGTAACATCGTGCAGCAGAAGTGTGGATACATTGTGGTGGAGGGCAGAGTTAAGAGCAGTGCCATAGAATGAGTCAATGGCATTGTCATTATTGCGAATGATATTCAAAGAGGAATCAAGATCCTGCGATTGGTTAATATTACTCACATCAATCATACATGTATGAGAACATACCTTAAGCCATTCCAATACATTCGATACTTCAGTATCCGCATAGCACGCAAGAGAAACCACAGGGAGGAGATGAACACCAAGTTTATTGGTTGAATGAGGTCCGAAGTTTGGCCACAATCCACTCAGAACTCCGTTATGCCCTGCAGCTTCCGAAGCTTCGATAAAGACATTCAAGTATAGTGGAGTTCCAAATGGGAAAGTGCTAGCTGCATCTATTGGCAGAACGAATAAGATAAATTGACACAACAATACTTGGTGTGATGAGGTACCTTGTAATCTAGCAATAGTACGTTCGGATTTGATGCCACAAGGTAGCGGGTAAGATGTGAGTGCTCTTTGAGCTATCATGGCCCAGATACCCAAAATGTAGACAATTGTCGCTAAAGTAATCATCATAGATGGATGTAAGGAGTAGGAAACGGTCTGTAGTAGACGCATTGGTCTTGAAACTCACACACGTCACAGTGTGGCCTCGGATATGCCTACCCGATATCTTCCGATGGTTGGCAAATTATCGGCATTTCCATACAGGTGCTTTGTCTCCAGAATACATGACGGTTAGGTTAAGAGAGTAGACAATTGCGTTAGACAGTTGGGCACTGTATCGTTTCTGTCTTGAGGAGCCACTAACACGACCGCAAATGTGAGGTGGTCCGCTTCAGCTCATGATTTGGGTTACAATAACTTCATCATCTAGTACGATTAAGATTGCTGGATAATAGCTAGGTGTCTACGATTACTTAGGCACAAGCATTTTGTCAACACATTGCCAGCATATTTATCTAAGCTCAGTCGAAGATAAATGCATGCGTACACACCTTGTAGTAGGCCCAACTCCATTGCTGGTGTCAAACACGACGACACGAAGATATGGACATCAGAGCTAGTGTAGGTTGACACATGGCATACACCTCGTCAAACAAGAGGTTGAGAGGATCTAGGATCAATTTTAGCCTCACTATCACCCAACGGAATATCGTTGAGATTGAAAGGTACCAATATCACTTACAGAAGGTCACATTCGATGTGCAGCACCCTTGTTGAATGCGAAATATAATTGCAAGAATCAGTGCTCCTGTACACACCCACACCTGCCTCAATCACGAGAAACGGATGAAGAGAGGCCTCTGACCCTCATCCGTGAAACGCACAAAGAAAAGAGTCAGTGAGCATCCGTGTCCACCAATAACCCAACCTCGCATACCTGGCACAAGCTCTGCCCCCATGTCCGTATGGTCACTATGCAATGCTTCCTCCCAGCACCTAGCACTCTTGGGTAACAACCGCCACACAAGACGTGCCGCATCACTCTTGGCCAGTAAGTGTGTTGTTCCAATAGTGAGTTTCAGGCAGTAGCGAGGTTGAGATAGAAGGCGGAAACTGCAGGTAGTGGAGCTAGACTCAAATCTCCACGAGAAGGGAGGATGCAGCTCATTTTGCACTCCAAGGCAGCGGTCGGAGAGATAATGATCAGTGTCCCAACTCAGATATTCGAGCCGTTCTGGGATAACGGAGGTGTTAGTGTCACCTAAGATTGTTTATGAAACTTATTAATCACCTTCGTATGGGTCCTAAATAGCATAATAGCGGTGGATGCAGTACCCAGAAGTGGAGGTTGAGGACAAAGATCAAGCACTATCATAACCAAATATGTCTGTTTACGACGAGATAGGTAAAAGCGATACGATAATGCAAACCAAACAACACGATCAACAGTGGTTGGCTTTGTCTTCTGCAACGTCCATCAGCGTCCTCCGCAGCTCCACTCCGCCCACTCGTATGTACTGCTAAGGAACCAAAAAAGTGAGTAATTGATTCATAACTTATCGTATACAGCACTAACGAACAAATCTCCACTTCAAGTACCTCTCATTACTCATCTGAGCCCCCCAACAATGTCCCACCTCTTGGTGAGGTTACGGGCTGGCATTCCGTCAACATAGGCACTGCAAAACAAAGCCGCCTCCCCACCTCTTGTGTAAGTGAACAGATAGATTCTCTATCGTTCCATACTTACCATTACCTTAGGACTTCCCCTTATTTCGCAATCGCGCAGGCTATGATGACACAATAACGACCTACAACACCTTTTCAATGCGAAATTGATCAAAGAGGATCATCAGGCAGCCGATGTTAGTCAAGAAAGCTCAACCACCACTTGTCGTGTGTTCTGCGATGTGCATGAAGGTGTGGCTTGGTGTTTGGGTGGAGTTGTGTCTAGGACGTCAGAGGCGCTACCATCCTGCAACTGTGTTTTGTGATCAACGAAGATGTAGAAGGCTTGTTGTTCCTATTATTTACGTTCAATGCATCCAAGGCCCCGGAGGTCACTTACCATCTTGCACCTTCAGATCACGATTGGTGGACATTCGAGAAGTGGGCACTGATGACTGTCCTCACCTTGCAACTGTGTTTTGCGTTCGATGGGGCTGTAGGAGATTTGTTCTCTGTTTGCAGAGAACCTCATGCGATTGTATAATCACAGTCAAGCAAACAAAACTATATACTCCATTGACAGTACGAGATCATGGGCACTGGAGCAGGTATGTCAGATGTCATGTTTTCCTTGACGTAACGTTCACTTCTTCCACTAGCTATGAATGATATCGAGTACCAATTTGACATACTGAAGGGTAATGTCATCAAACTCACTGCGCAGATTTGCCAGCAAGAGTCAAGCTGGTGATGCCTCTACCGCTATTGACACTAGTTTTGAAGACTCGTGGCGCGTCGCTAGACCTCTTCCAGAAGGTGTACAACTTATACCGCCGAGAGCCTGTCATCGTCAGAGGCCAAGGAAAGTAGGGAGGAAAATGGAGTAAACTCTTTCCAATCCACTTCATTTCCTATTCATCACCTATCATCCTGACTTCCGTATGCATTTGTCTAGCCATGGCGTGTATTCTGCGGATATCCGCTTGCTTGGTGTACATAGAGTAATTTTTGCCCAAAATCATCGCACCACGTACTATGTACACTACCTACTGCCATTGACTTGCCCTATGTGTCCTATAACGATGTCCATACTCTTGTACAAGATCACAAATGAGCACACCCTATAATTGAGACTGGATCAATAGGCAATAGAACTCACAATACGGAAAGACTCGCAACTTATTTCGAGCCAGAAAAACACCCCCATACGTTGAATTGCATGATAAAGTCCCCACTAATGCTAGAGGCGAGGACAAACTTAATGAGAACTTAAATTCTCGGACTGGCAATCTGGGCACGGCATGATCATTAAATAAATCTACAATATATTAGGAGGGCTTAGTCTGTACTACCTGGCTCGTTGTTCTATCACCACTACAACAAGATCTTCAAGAGATAAGATGTTACTACAATCGACACGTCAAAGTCAACGCAGCACCCCACCGTATGAGCAGATGCCTGAGGAATGTTGCTGGGACGCTGGGACACTGGGACACCATATCTCAGGTAACCATGATATGGGAGGAAGAGAGCGTTGGCCCTGGTTGCTGGTGTGGCCCATGAGGCAAGCAGTTGAGTGGTGGTGTGTGTTGGGGTTTACAGGCAGAGAGCAGAGGGCAGAGGGCAGAGGAGTTGATGTTCAGTCAAGCGTAGCGATACCATTAGAGTGAATTGGAAGTAAAAGGGCCAGATCCAGAAAACGAGACGGAGAAAATCGAGGTCTTGAGGGTGGAGAAGGGGTCGCTTTAAAGCGCAATTCGAGTAGGGTCGAGGGTGAATGAATGCACATAGGTGACACCAATTAGAGGTGGATGTCGAGCATGCAGGAAGAGATTCCTGATCGCAGAGAGCGCTTGATAGACGAGACTTGAGAGCGAAAGCATTATATGGGGTGAATCGAGCTTTGGATCTGGTTTTGGGTGTCTGAGAGGCGAGTAATTGGGTAGAGGTGTCAAGGGGGGAAGTAGTTGGTGCACCTCATCGACGAGAAAGATGTGGCTGACACACCCCCGTCAAATGCGATACGTGAAAGAGAGGTCCTGGTGGCATTGGCACACCCTCGTCCAACACAATACACCCCCATCGAACGCGACGCGCGAATAAGAAGGGGGTGTGGCTCTCTGAGAAGGGGATGCAGCTGAGACACCCTCCTTGAATGTGATATGTAAACGAGAGGTGATGGTAACACCCCCGTGCTCCGCAATCCCGTACCTGCGCTCGCCCACGCCTCAGCACCTATCTCCCTCTCACAAGGCTCCGAGGACTGTTGACTAGTCAGGTCGCGTTGGGTTAGCCTTGCTGTAGGCCGATCCTTCGCACCGTAGGGTTCGCATGTGAGGTCAACGGCGAGTTCGTTGAGAGACATCGTCCCTAAATGCTTCGGTCAGAAAGGCTACAATTAGTTGAGGGAATACAATTACCTCTGATGACAAGAACAACCTGCTTGTATTTGTGGTCAGTGAGAACCCAAAAGCGTGGGATGAGATATTTGTCTCTGAAGACCTAGGAACACGGAAACACATGAGTAATTATGTGAGTAAATGGATAGATGAAACTCACTACCTCCGCTTTCATCCTCGTCGCATTCGCCTTCCGTTTCGAATCCTCTTCGGAGTACTCCTCATGAGCGTTGTGGGCGATGTTGAATAATTTTCATCATGCTTTCCCATCATCAAATCCCAGAACTCTTTAGACAGGTGGAGGGAGACCGTCTGAGTTGGCTGCACTGGCAGCTTCGGCTTTGTCAATGGCATATGTGAGAGCTGCTTCCTCTGATGTCTTTTTGTTCGCCATCGCAGAGGCTTCGCAGGTTTGTACCAGCATAGAGGCCTTGTTGATCTTGCTCTTCATGAAGATGGATGGAGACTGCCTGGGTGCACGGTCCTGGAGTTCCTAGATATGGTTAAGGACAGAGGTCTTGATCTCAGGATTGAGGATGAACGTGACTTTGAGAATTTGGGGCCTGGAGATTGGGGTCTTGGCGACCTGGGCTCCCCAATCTCTGCAGCGATGATCTGCTGGCCTTGCTCCCCTGGAACGATGACATATGAGGTGACATGGACTCGAGAGGACCTGATTTGGGTGTAAGATAAGAAATAAAAGATAAGGTTTAAAGATACGCACTCGGGGGCAGGCGCCGCAGTCCAGGTGGGTATTGGCAGCTCTCGCATCGATCTCCCTGACATGCTTCAACCACTGTGTCTCTTGCCATTCGTGCGTTATTCCCTGCAGTGTGATCCATCCCACCATCCCGCGAGCAGCCTGTGTGACTGTAAACCGCCTCTCCAGCTCATCGGCTCTGGTTTCGTTCCATTCCTTCAAGCGAGCTCAATAAAAGATGCCAAGGAGAAAGACGCGTCACTGCTGCCAGGAAATACCACGGACACAGCATTAATGGAGCTATGCGCGGCTTGGAGTGAGCTGGAGGTAATGTATTTGCTGATTTGAATGGGTGAAAGAGCAATCTGCTCAGCCATGGTCGGGACGGTGGACGCGACCTTGCCCCCAACTGGGCGAGAGACCGAGCATCCTCCAAAGACTGCATGGTTGAGAACAGCTGTCGCAGCTCCAATTGATGTTGACACAACTCCTCTTGCGATAGAAAACTGTAGGAAGATGTGAGCATATTATCTGGGGATGTCACAATGAAGACGAACCCCAAAGTGTGTGCTGAACCTTGCAAAGAGAATGTCCAATACAGAAATCTGGCATCTCCCGTAATTTGACGCTGAACATTGTTGATGTAGGCAGAGAAAGTAACGATAGCATACCTAAAAGATATGTCAGCTCATGATTAGTACGAACATGGCGAACAACTTGCCTGCCTTTCGTAACCAATACTCTTCCATGATGGATGACTGAACCGTAAATCAACCCAGATCTGCTGACAACGGATGAGCCATTTGTTGAGTCTTGAGAGAATGGTCCTCGTAGAAGTGGGATATTGGTGTAGTAAGGTGAAAGGGCTGTGGACGAATGAACATGAGTTGACATTCACCCAACATGTTTGACATAACTCACGTCTTTTTAGGTCCTAAGCTTTTGAAGTTGTGTCCAAAATCGTCGTGGCTCCTGGAAATTCTCTCGAGACCCAAACACCGGTGCTCTGAGACGACTGGATTTTGGACCAAACATTGGCGTTGGCGTCTATCGTGTACGCGCCGCTTGTGATAGCCTTCTTTAGGTGCAGTGGCAGAGATGATGCGCATGATTTCGTGATCAAGACCTGAGCCAATGCTCAGGTGGTGGATGGAGGTGGATGTTTCGGGAGGCCTGAGGTCTTAGGCTGCTGCCTGGGTGACCTGCCATGGAGTTCGAATTGGGTGCTGGGTGTCTGCATATCCACGTCCTAGCACTAGCCCAGGAGTCGAAGATGGGCAGAGGCGGATGTTGGTGCACAATGTTACGGAGTATAGCAGTGTTGATTATCGATGAGTGCATAACTAGAAATTGTGACTGTCACGGAACATTGTGATTTCGAAATACTGATTACATGATAACGACTGAGGCGAGCTAAATTTATTGACCTAATGATATTCCCAGCTGAGTGGGGACAACTGTGCGCCAGTTGAATGGCAAGAACATATATTTGAATATACATCCTAACACAGGCTAACGCAAGGTTGAGAGCAAAGATACAAATCATAGGTGAGGCAAGGGACAAGTGTATTCAAGCATGCGGTATAAGTCATCGTCATGCCACATACTTCGGGGAAATGGACGAACACTAGCTGGAATACCGATTAGATATGTCATGAATCAACAATCAAACACGTACTCTTCATTTGGGGTGCCAAGTACGACAACCCATACAGCGTTGAAGGCCACCGAGATGTCTTTTGGGTGGCGAGTTGAGTTGTACGACATGGTGCTGTACGCGACAATGGCAAGCGAATCAAACGGTATGTCGCCCATAAACGGAGGAAGATCTTGTGGGACAGTGCGCAATCCCTTTGGAAGATCGATCTTCTTGTGCCTGCCATCAAAGATTGGAACTAGGAAAAATTGGAATGGACTTAGAGGTTACTGCGTAATAGTGTAAACATTCTTACTATCATCCGAAGCGTTTAATGCAGTGCGGTGAATGTCTGTAGCCGAAGCTTTCGCCTGTGCGGTCATTGGACTCGCGGTCGTGGCTGTAACACGAGATCGCCTTCGAGGCGTGCCATAACTGGTGCTTGAGGACACTGGTAAACCCATACTTCAGGTAAAGACAAATGATAATTAATGATAAAAAGACCTCACATTCCCTATTTGTCTTTAGGGGCCGAGTTGAGAAAGTCCACCGATTTTCGGAAATTTGAGTTCGAATAAAAGGAGTATTACCCATAACCATGCAAAGCACGGTTACCATTCTCTCATACTCCAAGGACAAGGGGGTACCGGTTATAATCTTTGATTCATACGGCCCACCGTTGCTCTTCAAGGCCTTGGTGTAATCTTCATCGACGCATATGAGGCTGATAGCAAGGGCCGGATCCTTTTGACCTTGAAGATAAATGTACTTATAGGTACTGTTTGTGGCAGCTGTGGGGACCTTCTTGTGGATCAAAAGGGTAGGATCGATACGAGAGAAGTTAATAACATTCGTGCGAGGATTTTTGTTGAAGGTAATCAGATGTTTGATGTATCTGAGAGGTGGTTGAGATGCAGCCTAAATAAATCAAGAACGCTCTTACTCGATATCAAGGCCTGGAATAACATCGACCACCATGCTCAGCTTCATCATACCACCAGCAACGTCTTCCTCAGTGGTGTCAAAAGACTCCTTCCACGAAACATTTAGTTTGCCACTGAAGGATTCGAGTCACCGCAATGCGTCTCGATACGAAGACATTAGACTTACCCTGGGAGCTTGGGTAAACCTGGATACGTATCTCGAAGGAGTCGATCTGCAAGGGACTTCTTGTAAACACCATCCACATCTATCAACGCATTCATACTTTGGGTGTGTCAGTACTAATAGATCAAACAGATGGTCGCACACTCACAGAGGGGCGTCTTTCTCGAGGTCCTCAAGATAGACTGTATGATTGGATTCTGCTCCAGAGTCTGACTTGTCGATTTCTCCATCGCGCTCACTAAAAAATGGAAGGGCGATCAAATCTTCAATGTTCAAAAAAAAAGCTGAAAGTAAGACTAACCCATCAAATTGGATTCGGCGACCAACAGACTTCACCTCAGCCTCAAAGGCCGCTTGTTCAGATGAACACACAACTATCAGAGCCGAAAAGCATACGTTGGCTGGTCACTGTCATCTTCGACAGAAAGTGAAGCTTGCTTCAAGGAAGAGCGCGTGACACGAGAAGACATGGCTTGAAATCTGGAGGACGAAACAAATGGAATAAAGGCTTATATACCATGAAAACTCGATCATAATAGGAAAGTAGTAAGATGGAAGGTACTACCATTGCAGGTGAGTCTTTTGAGCGCAAGACCAAAGTGTCGGAGACCGGCAAATGACGAGGAGGGAATTTAAGAGCGGGTCTGACACATAACACCATCATTCGAGGCATAGACTGTGCCAGTCGGTGCGACTGCCGAAATTCTGGGGTCAGCAGACCTATACCGTTGTGTCATTGGCACCTGGAAAAAAACTCAGGGTAACTATTCCCATTATTATGCATTCATTCGAGCTTAGTACCGTCGTTGGTCATGCCACACAAGCCTTCCATGGAGTTAGGGTCTCGAAACAGGAACACAGCGAGCATATGAATCAAGTGACGTGGGGTAGCTGCTCCAATGGAATGACCTGCACAGTCGGCGAAGGGTTTTGTAACCCCTGTAAAATTGAGTATGAGGCAAACTCAACCCTGCATCCGGGATTACAGATTCGTCAAGTGCATGCAGGTTGTCTGGATCACGGATGCTTGGCAGCAATGGGTCCTATTCTACCTGACCTGAGCACTCTGGTACGTAAGTTTGAAAACACGAACAATATATTGGTTTTAGATTTGAAGTCACACATAGCAGTAGAAATAACAAACTTCGATTGTTCAAAATTAATTCGCATTATTAAAACGTTATGAAAAGGTACAAACAATATCTGGTGACATAACCGAATTTGCAGAATTTGAGACAGGATCCGTCAATCTCCAGATGGTAAATGGTATGAGAGGAGCCAAAACATCAAACGAGACACCTGCATACAAGGAAAAACACCTAGTCAAATTTCGGATTTCAGAGTTCGAAAAAATTCGCATATGAGCACATCCGCGGTCGCGAACATTCCGGATAGTCGAAGGGCATGAGAGATCCTTTTCACATATCACAGATGGTTGGTGAAGGAAGTGAGGATTAGGAAAGGAAAAACCGCGTAGTTTGTACTTGTGACGCGAGACATTGTCATAGGCCAACTGATGTGTGATATCCTCATTCTGGCGGCCTTGGAAAATGGAGGAGCGATGTACGTCATTGACAATGCCAATGGAAGACGCAAGTAATCGACGATAGGTGCTGAAAATGCCATCGCCAGACAGTGCATTCATCCCACATGAAGTTGGAGAATAGAAGAGTGATTCATACACAGAACTACCTTCCGGATGCCATCTGACCACCATGATGTTGACATCAATGGCAAGTGCTTGCCCATCCAAAACGATTGCAAAGAGGTGTGAGGATTTGACAGGGTGAGCAGGAGGAAATGGACCAAGAGTTTCAGCTTTAGGTACGAAAGAAAGGTGAGGGGCAATTGATGCTAGGAAGTCAAGATGATTTCGACCATCAACAATAGCAAAATCGATGGAGGTAATGGAAAAAGAGCTGGTGAGAGGAATTGAGCATAACAGCGCAAACGAACCAACGACTATGGCCCCAGAAGTGCAAAGCGCATTGAGAAGTTGGTCGTAATGAATGTGGAATGGTAGCAGGAGCCGTGAAATCTTCACCGCTTGATAGTCAGCAACATTGAGAAAGATCTGCTTCTGGGTGAAAGAAAGTGCCATAAGAGCTGGTAAGGATAGCTCGTTGTAGATATGAGTCATAACGTTGGTGTGAGACCAGAAGAATCTTTCAAAATCTGACGGAAAGGAGAGGGGGGCTACAGTAAAATCAGTCATGGCATTTGGATAAAAAGTTGTGCACGATTCACTTGTTTCGTCTGGCCTTGAGATCACACTCAAAAATTCCACGTCAGCCATGTCAGCTGGCATGGCTGGTCAAATAATATCAGTCATTGCTTGAGAAATAGTAAATGTACAACATACCGTGAGCCGTGGATGTACCCAAAGACAATGTACCAGACACGGTTTGGCCATTATTGCAGAGTCCAGCTGAAAGAGAGGAATAAGCTTGACGCATTACTGTGCCATGAAAGAGAAACATGCCTGGAGGTGATTGTGAGATCACCCTAAGGTCCAAAAGATGGCAGACTTCGAGAAGATGTCTCCTAACTTGGTGACGAGCCACTGGACTAGTCGACGCATACTCAAAAAGAGTACACATAGACATGTCCCATATGTCAGAAGAATAAGCATTCATTGCTTCGATGCGGCCTGTGTGGAGAGTAGAACAGCCAACGAGGGGGTTTCATGGGTAGGATGAAAGACAAATGTGTTCCAACGCCTTGAGACCAAGTACTCCAAGTGACTGTTGCAAAAACTGATGGCCTTAGATTAGTTGATCGTAAGGGCGTATGGTAAGAACTCGGATCTTGGATCCAAGGGATACTTAACCTAAAAAGGTAAATTGAAAACCCAAGCAGTAATGTTTGAGGGTCATAGTTCCCTGACCAAGAAAATGAGAAATTATCACATTAAACAACTTGGGAAATGCAGAGTAACATTTCTGGGCACCGTTCAATAAATAAGATCAGAGACCAGCAGGCTGGCGAGCCATGCGACAGAGCACCCACGCCGATCCAATCCTTCGAAAAGAGGAGTGCATGACTGCATCTGTCCTGAAAACGGCCACTAATTTTTATTACAATGCCCAGAAAGACTGGGAAGGCGTTTGAAAAGTGCCTAGCCCAGGGCCAACCGGCAATGCAACTCACCAGAGCCACCTGTAGACGGAGGTAACCAGCTACCAGAACTTCAGTTTGATATGTGCTGTGTATCCGATTGGCGATTGGAAGAGAATAGAGGGCTGGTGTTTCAATCCAAAAATTTGCCGCCGCAGACTTTGCAAGGAATGTACGGACCGTTTCCTAAAACATCTAATGCGTTCTGACTCTTAAAAAAAAACCAGCCGCAATCAAGCTCTTGACAACGAACCACAGGACTTACAGTGTTTCTTGCCATGGATCAATTCTACGATAGGGAACACGCCAGTAAGTTCACTTGCTTGTGATGCATCTGAATATAGTATGTGCTCACCAGATCTGACGTTGTCAGGGAATAAAGTTACGGAGCTGTTGCTCGTTAGCGAGCCCCGTAGTCTCCAGCTTCAAAGATTCCAAGCAGTGAGTAATCTTGTTTCCAAAATCAAGAAAACGATGCTCACCAGTAGATCAGGATGAAGGACTGGAACGTCAGTGCTCTCTTACAAGTGTCAGCCTGAAGAAGCTATGGAAATTAACACGCGCCGATGTTAACACTCGAACCATGGAGGAGATTGTACTGAGGGTCCAAGGCATTTTGTGCGGCAAGCATCTTCCCCCGATCATGTCCCCGTTCGTCGTGTAAGTACCATGAACACTTATCTTTGTTTCAGAAGCTGACACAAAGAGTAAGAGAGGCGCATACTCGCCCATATCTTAAGCAAAGTGTATCCCTCACCGCATTGGGGGTCGAAGGCTTCCAAACTGCTGTAGAAAGCATCGAAGAAATACATCGCTTGTTCAGCCGGAACTTTCCTGAGGGCGCACTCGAAGGATGGGCTCCTAGTCAATTCGAGGGGTTCCTCACCATCGATGCAGCAAACCGATTTTTCACTCACTGTTCGCTGGCCAATGCTGCGGACATTATTCCTTTTTCTACAACCATTGATCCTGACGGTGTTTTGAAGAAGGGGATAACAGAGAGGTACATCCATACCTCAGAGAACGTTGTTGAGTACTATGAGAAAACAACTGTTGGAGAACGCACAAGGTCAGAATACATTGACAACTATACAGGACATTACTTATCTTTAAGCAGATATATTTCGATAAACCCAGTCAAGTTTCAATACGGTGATATCGTCGAAGCACAGGTATCTTTTCAAACTGTGGCCTTGAAGGGGGGAAAGTACAAGATGTTAGTGGTATTACGCGCACTCACCCTCCTTGACGCAATGCCAACCAAGGTAAGGAGCTCGTTGAATGCAGTCCAATAATAATAGACACTAACGTCCAAGCAAGGGTGCTAGCATTGCCCGTAACCGTAAGGCGCAACAGAATTTAACAGAAACTGTTATATCTATCAAGCGTAAGGTCGGATACCAAGTGGACGAAATGGCAGAGGCAGAGAGTAGAAATCGGATGAGACTTGACGGTGATATAGCTGACACCCAAGAGAGAGTTGATCGAATGAGACTCGACGCTGAAGAGATGTAGATGTCAACAAATTGAAGTGTAACAAGTAGAACGTTGAAAGACCTCTTGACTTTTGTGCAAGATCAATTACAAAGACAGAATGTAGAACCGACCGCTACAGCCGGCTGAACATTTGCGTGTTTACCAAGGTTTGTGATTGGCGCATAATGCTCAACATGCCCGTCTGCCCCACAACTATTAATACTTGCTTTTCTAAGTCGAAGTTCATCGTGAACCACATTCAGGCCGTACATTTATTGCGCTCGCTCCTAAATATTATATCTCTGGAACAAAATGCAATGAGTTGTTAGAAGTCATGATTACCCGGAAACGCCATATTGATATTATTGTTGTACCAGGAAATCTTGGACAGCGCACAATTCATATGATTAACTGTTGACAGAGATGAATATATCTACGACCGAGAAGGCAAAGTTGTACGTACATTGAATCCAAGGAACAAGAAGAACTTTTACTTAGAAAAGCAAGTATCAATTACGAGTGCTCACACACGTTATGGAGCAGATGGGCCTGCGAGAACCAATGAGCGTCGTGTACTGACCGTGCGAAAAGAGTGAACAACTCGCGTTAGATGAGGCATCTCTCCATATCCAAAGTAAGTAAGCAGTCAGATGAGTGCAAATCCCACGGTCAGTACTTAGTGAAGGCTTTGAATTAACAGACTTCAAAAGCAAGGAGAGGCGTGACCGTGGGGAAAGCGACAACGGTCTCCGTTAGAACGCAACTATTGAAATGAACGAGTCTTACTGCGTAAGAACTCGTAATGGGTCATTGGCGAGAAGTCGGGATTTGAGGGGATGCGGGTAGACGGACGTTGGTGGTACGGCAGATGACGAGATACGAATGCGAGGAAATCGAATATCTTTAATGTGCACGAAGTCAATCGCGAGCATGACCTCAGAATGTAGCCCGGAATCGTGAGAATGGTGAATGTAGTTGAAGAGTGGGAGACCACGATGCGATTGTCCTGAAGCGCTCAAGCTCAAGCTTCCATCCTGTTCTAATTTGAATTTCCTCCGTCGTCCCAAGCTCCGATCACCTACATCACTCTGCCCCGCTCACCATTGCCTGTGCGACCCTCAACGCAACTTAGCATGCAGCTGACCATGGCATCCAACAACCCAGCGTGTCCACTCCCCTCGACCCA
>Ga0247742_10000555_pt1 | contig 29523 bp, 31 predicted proteins | sample UWRJL208509C2_FD_180944 | JGI IMG/M metagenome (GOLD analysis project Ga0247742, IMG submission 180944) | Plant litter microbial communities from Arlington Agricultural Research Station in Wisconsin, United States - UWRJ-L208-509C-2 | ecosystem: Environmental > Terrestrial > Plant litter >...
CGTCCGGTTCGTAGACGCCGGCGGCGACATAGTCTTCGCGCAAGGCCGGTGACAGCGCGCGCGCCTCGATCGCGTCGACCCGACGCGTTCCCGCGGCGACATCCGGCAACGAAGCGAATGCGTTCAGTGCCTCCCCTTGCCCGGCGTTGGCAACGTAGAGTGCACCGCGCGGCGAAACCAGGGCGGATTCGGCGAAACCTGCCGGGGGCTCGAGAAAAAACGCCCGGCTGGCACGGGTCAACGCACGGATCGACGCGTTGCCGTAGATCTCCGAGAACAGCGCAGCCGATCGTCCCGTGGCGTGATAGCCGGGCTGACTCTCCCGCTCCAGTACCAGCACGCTGGCATGCAGTGCGAGGTTGGCCGCCGCTGCCGCTCCGGCAATGCCTCCGCCGATAACGGCGATATCGAAGACTCCATTCTTCATCGACTCAATGCTCTGTCGACCGGCGGCAGGCGATCGCCTCGATCTCCACCAGTGCGTCGGGTAATGCGAGGCCGCTTATCACTGTGGACCGTGCTGGCTTGTGAGCGCCGAAGTAGCCGGCATACGCATCATTGAACGCGCTGAAGTCACTTTCATGACGCAGCCAGATGGTGCATTTCACGACATCGGGCAACGCAAGCCCGGCATCCCGCAACACGCGTTCGAGGCGTTGGAGGCAGCGATGCGTCTGCGTGGCAGCGTCGCCGGTGATGGCGCCATGCTCGTCAAAGGCGATCTGGCCGGAGAGAAAGACAAGGGAGCCGGCGTCGACGAAGGGGCTGAGGTGAGGTGCGATCATGAGGAATTCCATAAGTGCGTTGAATACCATATGGTAGGTGCCGATAGTACGCGACCATTCGATCGTTAGTCACACCGCCGTGGAAAGGATCGATGCGTATCTTCACCGCAGGCATATCCACCGAGACCAACACGTTCGCCCCGTGGCCTACGGGGCTACGCGGGTTCGAGGAGGGCGGCCTGTACCGCGGTACCGCCAGCAGCGCCGACAACGGAACGAACGGATTGGTGGCGAGGTTGTTCAAAGAGCTCGCAGCGCTCGACGGTCACGACTTCGTCGAGGGCTTGTTCGCCAATGCCGAGCCATCGGGACCGACCGTGCAACATGTCTGGGAGGCGTTGCGCGACGAGATCGTGTCGCAGGTGCGCGCGGAAGGTCCGTTCGACGTGATCCTGTTGCTGCTGCATGGTGCGATGGTCGCGACCGGTTGCGACGACTGCGAGGCCGACCTCATCACCCGGCTCCGCGCGACCTGCGGCCCGGATACGACGATCGGTGTCGAGCTGGATCCGCACTGTCATCTCGGCCAGGCCCTGGTCGACGCAGCCGATGCCGTAATCCTTATGAAGGAGTACCCGCACGTCGACTACGTCGAGCGGGCGCGTGAACTGTATGGCATCTGCGTGGGAAAGGCGCAGGGCGTCGTCCGTCCGGTGAGCGCCCTGTTCGACTGCCGCATGATCGGCTTCTACCCGACCACCGGAGCGGTGATGAGCGAACTGCTGGCCCACCTCCGCGAAGCGGAGCGTCGCCCGGGCGTCCTGTCGGTGAGCTTCGTGCATGGCTTTCCCTGGGGCGACAACGCGGAAACGGGCTCAAAGATGCTGGTCATTACCGATGGCGATGAGGCGCTTGCCGCTCGCACCGCCGAGGAACTCGGGCGGCGCATTTATGCGCAACGGGAGGCATTGTTGCCGTGCATGCCCGGCATCGACGAAGCGCTCGACCAGGCAGCGACCCTGCCGGGCTGCGTGGTGCTGGCCGACACGGCCGACAACCCGGGCGGCGGAGCACCGGGAGATAACGTGAGCCTGTTGCGGGCGATGCTCGCCCGTGGCATCCAGCGTGCGGCACTGGGGGCGATATGGGATCCCATGAGCGCCCTGGTTTGTGCCGAAGCGGGCATCGGTGCGAGCCTCATGCTGCGCCTCGGCGGCAAGTGTGGGGAGTCTTCGGGCGACCCGCTCGACCTGAAGGTAACGGTTCGCGCCGTAGACCCATCACATTTCCAGATCGGGCTCGGCGGTTCGCCCGAGTCCATGGGGCTTTCGGTCTGGCTGGCATGCGATGGCGTCGACGTGGTGGTGAACTCGGTCCGCGGGCAGGTGTTCTCGCCCAACGCGTTCACCGGCCTGGGTATCGACCTGCGTGACAAGCGACTGATCGCGGTCAAATCCAGCCATCACTTCCATGCGCGGTTCGCTCCGATCGCCGACACTATTATCCCGGTGGCGACGCCGGGAGCGATCCAGATGAACTTTGCCGAAGTCGACTACCGCAAGCGGTTCGACCTCAATTACTTCCCGCGTGTACGCGAACCATTGGGTTGATCGCGGTACGAACGACTGGAACCGATGCGCCAACGTCATTCCCTTAACCCACGGGGAGGCGGGTGACCCTTACACCTTCTGCCGATTTAGGCATTGACGTGACAGGTTTGAGTATGTACTCGAACATTAGAAAGTCATATGGTTAAACGGCACGAAGCGGCACTACCTCGTGTTCGGAACAATCGTATTCCAATCTACTTTTCGCCTGGAGATGACCATGACGTCACGATCAACTTGGTATTTGTCGACTGCTCAGGTTGGTCGTTTGGCAGCGGCGTTCTTTGGACATAGCCACTTCTTGAAGTAGCGCACGAGATAGTTGGGGTCTAACTCGCGGAGTTTCAGGCAGCGCACTAACCATCCATAGGATGGGGCGCCCAAGTCAACGAGCGACCCTGACACGCGGATGGATCTCCTATACGGCAACCCGGCGACGTCAGAAACATAGTTTCACCGAACGTCCGTCGCAGGGTGTGCGATGCCCCAAAAATTGGATGCTTTCGGCTCTGCGTTTTGCGCGGTGACACGTTCGACGTACTCAAGACTCAAGGATCGCTGCAGGTATGCCATGCACGTGCAGGGCGAGCCCAGCGCCTGATTCAATTCCAAAGAAAGGTTACGGAGAGAACATGAACTCATCCACATTCGACACGATCAATCCCGCGAATGGAAGCAAGCTCGAGACATTTTCTTTTTTTGGTCCTAAGGAGACGGAAGCCGCGCTCAGTCGAGCGGAGAAGGCTTTTCAGTCATTCAGAAAGCTTTCCGTTCATCAGCGAGCGAAGCTTCTTTCCAACCTCGCAAGTGCGCTGAGACATAATAAATCGCAGCTCACGCGCGTGATTACAGCGGAGATGGGAAAGATCTCCGCGGAGGCAGAAGCCGAGATCGAGAAATGCGCCATGGAGGCGGACTGGTACGCCGAACACGGCCCACAGATGCTCGCGGACGCACCGGCCGCGACTGGCAGCGTTGAAGCTTATGTTTCGTATCTTCCGCTGGGCGCGATCCTCGCAATCATGCCTTGGAATCTGCCCGTGTGGCAGCTGACGCGCATGGCGATTCCAACGTTGTTGGCGGGGAATGTGGTCTTGGTAAAGCACTCTCCGAATACGCAAAGAAGCTCCCTGGAATTTGAGCGCGTGATGCTCGAGGCCGGATTCCCTGAAGGGGTCTTCCAAAACCTGATTCTGCAAACCGAAGATATCGTTAACGTCATCAACGATCCGCGTGTGCAAGGCGCCTCTGTCACTGGTAGCGTGCGCGCCGGTTCCGCGGTCGCATCGGAGGCTGGCAAAGTCATCAAGAGGACCATTATGGAGTTGGGTGGGTCCGATGCCTTTATCGTCTGCGCAGATGCAGACATTACCAAAGCCGTCGCCGCTGGCATCAAAAGCCGATTCAGCAACGCGGGGCAGGTCTGTCTCGCCGCCAAGCGGTTCATCCTGTTGGACGAGATCGCCGATGAATTCGAAGAGCTGTTTGTCAAGGCAGCACAGGCGATCACGGTCGGCGACCCCACGGATCCCGGTACGCAGATGGGTCCGATGGCGCGCGTCGACCTTCGTGACTCCCTGCATAAGCAGGTTGAGCGAACCGTTGAAAAAGGAGCGAAGCTACTGTGCGGGGGCGCACGCCCTGACGGCAACGGGGCTTTTTACCATCCCACTGTACTGAGCGGCGTAAAGCCGGGGATGGCCGCTTTCGACGAAGAAACCTTTGGTCCCGTAGCAGCCATCGTTCGCGTGCCGAACGTCGAAGCGGCCATCGAAGCCGCCAACGCCAGTGAATTCGGGTTAAGCGGCAACATCTGGACAAGTGATATTTCGGCCGCCCGGAAGATGGCTCGTGACCTTTACACCGGCGGAGTCTTCATCAATGGCTTCACGGCATCCAACCCCCGCGTGCCCGTTGGCGGCGTCAAAAACAGCGGCTACGGGCGCGAGCTTTCCCATTTTGGTGCCCATGCTTTCGTGAATGCTCAAACGGTGTGGATCGAGAATATCTGACGAAGACGTTGCTGATTGCCGATGAGCTGAACGTAACCAAGTGTGGCCGACAGGTGATGGACACACGCCAACGGGAGAGAAAACATGCCTAAGACGGCGTTTATTGGGCTCGGCGCCATGGGTGCTCGCATGGCTTCGAATCTGATCAAAGCCGGCCACCGGGTGACGGTATTTGACCCGGCGCCGGAAGCGGTGAAGAAGCTGGCGGCATCTGGCGCACATACGGCGAAGTCCGCCAGAGCGGCGGCAGAGGGCAACGACTTTGTCATAGCGATGGTCCGCGACGATGACACTTCACGCAAGGTGTGGTTGGATGCTACCGAGGGCGCCCTGCTCGGTATGCATCCTGGCGCCGTGGCGATCGAATGCTCGACCATCAGTCCCGTGTGGGCCCGAGAACTCGGCGAGCACCTGATAAAGGCGTCCCTTGGGATGCTCGACGCGCCAGTGTCGGGCAGCACGCCGCAGGCGCAGGATGCCCGGCTGGTATTTTTGGTCGGCGGTGAAGCGGAGACATTGAAGCGGTCGGAAATCGTGCTCAAGAGTATGGGTTCGACGGTTCGTCATGCCGGCCCGGTGGGCGCAGGCGCCCTGGCGAAACTGGTCACAAATACGCTGATGGGTGTCCAGCTGAGCACCATCGCGGAAATGATCGGGATGCTGCAAAAGCACGGGGTCGATGCCCAGCTCGTGCTCGACGCCGTCAAAGCGACGCCGCTATGGAGTCCACACCTCTCCGACGACGTGTCACACATGCTGGCGGGGGATTTCGAAACCAGGTTTCCCATCAAGCTGCTGCTGAAAGACCTCAACTACACGATAGATGCAGCGGGTGGCGCGACGTCGGCACCTACCGTCAGCAAGGTGCACGACGTGTTTCAGAAAGCGGCTGACGAGAAGCTCGGCGATCTCGATATGACCGCAGTCGTGAAGCTCTTCGAGCACCGCGGCTGACCGCTACCGATACGTCGTTGTGGAGGTGAATGTTATCGATGCTCTGGCCATCGGGTGCATTGTCGTCTGCCAACCAGCTGCTATTGCAGATGCTCCCGGGAAGCCTGGTCACTGCGTCGGCCGGGCGGTCACCGTCGAGCGCAAGAAATCGACGAACGTGCGTACCTTTGCTGAGAGGTGTCGATTTTGCGGGTAAAGGATATAGAACGGCCTTGAGCATCCGGCGTACTTCTGGAGAACTTCCTGAAGCTCGCCACGCTCCACGGCATTAGTCGTTGCAAAGCGATACGTTTGGTAGAGGCCGCCCCCGGCGCTTGCCCAGGCGACACAACCCAGCGCGTCGTTATGTACTCTCATGCGACTCTGGATCGGCTGTTCGATTTCTTTGCCCTTTCCGCCTTTGAACAACCATGGGTTGGGGCGCCCGCTGTTGGGGGATATGTATTGAATGCAATCGTGAGCGTCAAGGTCATCAAGCGAATGGGGAGTTCCTTTTTTTGACAGGTATTCGGGCGTACCAAACACTCCTAGCAGTGCATCCTCCAGCTTGTAGGCGACCAGGCGTGAGTCCCGCTGGACGCCCAGCCTTATGGCTACATCGAAGCCGTCTTCGACGAAGTCAATGATCTTGTCCGAGATGCTCACCTCTAACTCAATCTGGGGATAGGCCGTAGTGAAAAGCGGTACAAGCGGCAGGAGCCGGAACGTTCCGTAAGCGGCACTGACACTTATACGAAGAAGTCCGCTCGGGACAGTCTGCGCACCGGTGATGGCTCGTTCGGCCTCTGCAATCTGGTCGAGCGCCAACTGGCATTCCTTCCAGTAAAGCTGACCTTCGTTGGTTACTTTGACGCTTCGCGTTGTGCGTGAAAACAGGCGCACTCCCAAGCGCCGCTCGAGTCGACTAATTGACCTGCTCACCGCCGCTGGGGTGACACCGAAGACTTCTGCCGCCGCCGTGAAGCTTCCGAGCTCGGCCGCCTTGCAGAACTGTTCGATGCTGCCTAGCTGCAGCGAGTCAACGAGTGCCATAAGTTATTCCTACATGTAACAGATGAATTGATTTCTAGCTCATTTATTGGCGATACGCAAGCCAATAAAGTTCCTCCTAGGCTGTGGCAAGTGCCTGCCGTGCCGCCCCGGTTTATCTCTCAGTGCCTCCGTTTTACCTCCGCAATCGTTATAGGAACCTCCAGCATGAACGCTAAGCTCCAACTTTTCACATCGCCTTCTGCCTTCCCCAATCCGCAGCGTTTGCGTTTGTTCCTACACGAAAAAGGCATTGCTGATCAGTTCAACGAGCGCGTCTACGACATGTCGCCGGGCGGGGAACAGCGCCAATGGCCTCACCTCAAAATGAATCCCTGGGGTGAGACCCCCACTCTGCAGTTGGAAGACGGCAGCTTCATCTCTGAGACCGCGGCCATCGTCAGATATCTCGATCAGGCTTACCCAGGTCGCAGGGTCATGGGCAACGATGCGCTGGAGCAGGGTCTCGACAACATGTGGGACAACCGCATCTGGGTCCACATCCTCTACCGGATCGTCACGATGTTCCACGTACTTCGTAACGGGCTCGGCGACAAGCTCGAACTGACGAGCAATCACGCCTGGGGCGAACACTGCCGCAAGGAGGCACTGGCGCACGCATCGCTCGTCAACCAGCACCTTTCCGATGGCCGTCAATGGATCCTTGGCGGTGGCGAGCCGACTTTCTCGGATATCACGCTGGCAACGGCGATCGCGTTCTCGAAGTATCCCCTCAACGCCACGCCGCTCGATGAAAGGTTCGAGCATCTGGACGCATTCTGGCGCCGTTGGCAGTTGCGCCCCGCCTTCAAAGCAGCTTATGCCGACCGCAGCAGTGGTGTGCCGGAGCTGGATAGTCTGACTTAACGCGCAGTTCCCTGGACGCAGCGGCGGATGGATCGACCACGATCCCCCGCCGGTGAGCCCTTGGTATTCAGACATCTAGCCTACCGACTGCCCGGAGGAACCTTGATCCACGAAGAACGCGATAGCTCTCGCACCTTGCGCAAGCTGGCCCGGCTCGCTGTGCAATACGCGAGCACTGAAACCGACGGCCATATTCCGACGGCCATGAAGGGGCTGTCGATACTGCGAGCAGATGAAGAAGGCCGACTAACCCACCAACAAACCAAGCCTTCTGTCTGCATCACCATGCAGGGTGCCGCGTGGGCTAGCTTTGGCGAAAAGCGCTACCTGTTCAAAGCAGGCCAGATGCTGGTCTTGGCGGTCGACATTGCGCCACGGGGGGCGGTCTTCACTGCTATTGAAAAACAGCGATACATTGGCCTTGTGATTGAGCTTGACTTTGCCGTTCTCCGGGAGATGGCCGATGAAATGGCTTTGACGAAGGACGACGAAAAGCGAAATGGCTACCCGTTGTTTCTGGAGGCGGAGCACCGCCTCCTGGACTGTGCCCACCGGGCACTTCGTCTTCTAGACATTCCAAAAGCGATACCGATGCTCTATCACGGGATCATCCGCGAATTTTGCTACTGGTTGCTGAGTGGGCAAGGCGGCAACCGAGTGAGCCAGCTAATGGGTGTGGCGAACGAGCACGATCGGAAGATCGCCCAGGCGATACAGAGTCTGCGAGACAAGGTGGGTGGGGTAGTGCACGTCGCCGATCTCGCAATCGCGGCGAACATGAGCCAGGCAACCTTCCATCGCCGATTCAAGATGGCAACTGGGGTCACGCCGCTGCAGTACCAAAAGCAACTGCGACTCCACAAAGCCCGCCGTTTGATGCTCTTCAACGATATGTTGGTCGAGGCTGCCGCGATTGACGTTGGCTACGTGAGTGTCTCCCAGTTCAGCCGTGAATACACCCGAATGTTTGGAGCCTCGCCTCGTCGCGATGTACGTGCGTTCAAAGCCACCAGGATCCCCATCGGCGAACTGGACGCCGTGAACGAATCGCCGCAGGGCGGTTTCACTTCCGCTTCGCTGGACGAATCGTTCGGTGGGTCCGGCGAAGGATGATGTCAACGCGTCGGCACGCAGATTCTTGCGGTAACCGCCGTGGCGGGAACCAACGCGCTCAGTAGAAATGACAGGATTGGGCATCCATTTGAAAGATTTGGATCTTCACAATCCCGGGCGCGCAGGACTAGCCTCGAAATGCGCCACGCGACTGCAGAATGCCACCTGATCGGATGTTCGATTGGATAGCCGCGTCAATGATGACTGTCATGGTAGCGAAACCCGCTGGCCTGCCGCAATCGTATCCATCGAGTACCAACTCTGCGGCGAGGAACTTGCATATGTCCAGCTTGACTACGCTTTTACCAAGCAGCGCTGCGACCCTTCTATTCGTATCTGGTGCGGTCGCGTTTGCGGTGCCCGCTACACCCGAGGCACAAGCACCCGCCCGCGTCCGGGGAACCGTTACCGCTATTGCTGCAGATAGCATCACGGTGGTGGAACGAGAAGGGCGTAAATTCACTTTGAAAACCGGACCCGATACGGTTTACGCCGTAGTCGTTCCATCGAGCCTGGATGCAATCAAAGTTAACGACTTTGTCGGCACCGCAGTCAAGGCGGGAGAAGGTTCAATGGTTGCTGTTGAACTCGCAATTATTCCCGAAAACATGCGTGCTGGTCGAATCAGCTTCTACAAGTGGGACCCGCTTCCTGACCCTACCGCCAGTCGGGCATCCGACGCGACAACAACAAATATGGTCAATGGCTTGGTGTCCAATGTCACGCCTTCCGCATTGAAGGCAGCTGCGACGGCTGGCGAAGGCCGAGTGGTATCCGCTGATAACGCCAGCACGGCCGGGCGCACACTTACCGTCACTTACGATGGCGGAAGCAAGACCTTCTCGATCCTCGTGCCGCCCAATGCACCGATCGTACGATATGTCCTGTCTGACGAAGCGGCGGCAGTCATCGGCTCTTCCGTCATGGTCAAGACCGATCCAGGCAATCGTGCCGGCCTAATCACTATAGGAAAGGGCGTTGTGCCGCCAATGTAGCCTTGCATCCGCACCAGGCTTTTGGTGACGGTCCATCCGGGAGAGATTCATGCCGAAGTTATTCATCCATGCACCCCGAGATACCTTTAAGGCGGAGGGCCGTCTTCGCGCGGCTTCAGCCTTGACCGAGCTGGGCATCGAGTGCGAGCGCCTGGCCGACACACCTGCCGTCAGGGCCGGGGTCTGGGTGTTCTTCGTCGAGCATGCGCCGGACGCTGTCTTCAGCGGAGGTCGTTTGGCCGAAGCACCCCTCGTCGCCGTAGAGGTGTACGCCCTTCAAGGTGGGCTCAATGACACAGCTAAGAGGAAGCTGATTTCCGACGCTACCTCCATACTGAAAGAGCACTCCGAATCAGGTACCGAAGAGGTTCCGGTGTACGTAGTTATCCGGGAGATCGAGGAAAAAAGTTGGGGGATGTACGGAAAACAGGTATCACTTTCTGCTCTCCGCCCCGCTTAGGCAGAGTGGTTCGTTCCGCTTCGCCAGCAGGTGCGCGGCGCAAGGGGATCTTACCGTGATGGCTTACCGCTTGGATGGAGGTGGGAAGGTGAAAGAGCACGAGCGCGACGATTCGCCGGCCGAGTTCCAGCTATCGCGACGCAAGGTGCTACTCGGCGGTGCATGGCTGGCTGCTGCGACGCTTTTGAATCTTCCTGATGCAATACGAAGCATGCCAGCCGAAGGCACCGCCTACGGCAAGAAGTTTATGGAGCTTTCGCGCCTTCTGATCAACCACAGCCTTAGCGATGACATCGGCCTGCGACTCGCAGCGGCGATGCATAGGATGTATCCGGGGCTACCGGCGGCGACGGATCGCTTGTTGGCGATCGCGCACGGCAAGAAAGCGAGAGTAGTGGAGGATTTCTTCGAAGTCATTCCCGAGGGCGGGCTTAGGGACGCCACTCATTCGATCATTGCGGCCTGGTATATGGGCGTCATCGTCGACGTTCCGGAGGCTGAGGTGTTCGCTTATGAAGAGGCACTCATGTTCAAGCCGACCATCGATGTGATGACAATTCCGACGTATGCGATTTCCGGCCCGAATGGTTGGGGACCTGAAGCGCCCCCGTTGGCCGATATGCCGAAGTTCTAGGTGAGGGCCCGCATATGTCCGAGGTAGCGCAAGCGGACGTCATCGTAGTCGGCACTGGCGTCGTTGGCGCCATCGTGGCAGAAGAACTCCTGGACGCCGGGCTGTCCGTCCTGATGCTCGAGGCGGGGCCACGGGTTGAACGTTGGCAGATCGTTGAGCGGTATCGAAACCTGCCGCCGTCATCGAGGCTTCATTTCAACGCAGCCTACCCGCCGTCGCCTTGGGCTCCCCACATGGAGTCGCTAAAGCAGGGGCAGGAACACGAGTACTTGCAACTGCAGGGACCGAATGCTCGGGCATATCAGCAAGGCTACGTCCGCTACGCGGGTGGAGCGACTTGGCACTGGGCAGGCATTTGTTGGCGTCTCACGCCTGACGATATGCGCCTTAAGACGCTGTATGGAGTAGGGCGTGATTGGGACTTCGACTATCAGACGCTAGAGCCTTACTACGCGCGTGCCGAGTACAAGCTCGGCGTATGTGGACCGTCTGAGCCCGAGTTGCAGTGGCCACCGCTCCGATCGACGCCGTATCCGATGGGCCGCCTGCCGTTTGGTCCCGGCGAACAGCGGTTTACCGATGCAGCGGCGTCGATCGGACTGCGCAATCACCCGGCCGCTCAAGCCCGAAACAGTGGCATAGCCTACGATGGGAGACCGCCGTGCTGTGGAAATAACAACTGCATCCCTGTCTGTCCGGTGGCCGCAAAATACGATGCTGCCAGCGCGCTTCCCAAGATCGAAGCCAAGCGCGGCAGGATCCTGGCGAACGCGGTCGCCTACAAGCTCGAGACCGACGGACGAAATCAGATCCAGGCAGTTCACTACTACGACTCGAACAAGGTATCCCATCGTGTGACCGCGCGGGCCTTCGTCCTGGCGTGCAATGGCATTGAGACGCCCAAGCTGCTGCTTATGTCGCAGGACGATCGCAATCCCCACGGTCTGGCCAACAGCTCCGACCAGGTTGGACGCAACATGATGGACCAGCCGAAGCTCGTTGCGGAGCTTGTGCTAACCGAACCCGCGTGGACCGGCGTTGGACCTGTGCAGGGCAGCAGCATCATCGAAACGTCCCAGGGCGATTTCCGCGCAAAGCATGGCGGGGCGCTCTTTCGATTCAACAATATGGCGCGCAGTCGCATCGGAGCCGTGGCCGCACTGAAGAAGGGCCTGGTCGGGAAGGCCCTCGATCAAGAGATTCGACGCGTGTCTGCTTGCACGGCTGAGATAGCCATCGAGCACGAGTTGCTTCCGATGCCTGACAACCGACTGACTCTCTCGAAGACGACCGACTGGTTGGGTCTGCCTAAACCCAGCATCTACTACGACGTGGGTGACTACGTTCGTGAGTCGGCGGCTTCCTATTCGGTTCCCATCGCAAAACGTTTGGCTGCTGCGCTCGGCGCCACCCAGGTTGAGGTCAGCACCGAGTTCACGCAGAGCGACCACATCATGGGCGGCACGATAATGGGGCGCGATTCGAGTCATTCGGTGGTCGACCTAGACTGCCGGGCGCATGACCATGAGAATCTGTTCCTGCCGGGCGGCGGTGCCATGACGACAGGCGGCTGCGGGAACAGCACCCTCACAATGGTGGCCTTAGCGTTCAAGGCAGCGGACGCGATCGTCGACCAGCTCAGGACCGGTTGACCATGGGACGGTCATCCCTATTCAGGGCGGTGTTCATCGGTTTCCTCGGCCTTGGATGTACCGCTAGCCACGCCGCGGGAGACTCGGTCGAGCGCAATGCGATCGAGAGGGGAAAGTATGTCGCCATCGCGGCTGACTGCGCCGCCTGCCACACCCTGAAAGGCGGAAAACCCTACGCCGGTGGCCTGGGCATCACGTCTCCCGTCGGAACGATGTATGCGAGCAACATCACGCCATCGAAGCAGTTTGGCATTGGCCAATACACCGAAAAGCAGTTCTTCGATGCCGTGCGTCATGGCATTCGGCGTGACGGCCGCAACCTATATCCAGGCATGCCGTATACGTCCTATGCACTGCTGACGGACGAGGACATTCACTTCCTCTATGTCTATATCATGCAGGGCATCGCGCCGGTCGACGAGCCGTCCCCCGAGACCGACCTTCCGTTCCCGATGAACCTTCGCATCTCGATGGCGGGGTGGAATCTTCTCTTTCTGAGCTCGCACCCGTACGCTCCTGATGCATCGAAGTCCGCCCAGTGGAACCGGGGGCGATACCTGGCCGAGGGCGCTGCGCATTGCAGTACTTGTCATTCGCCTCGCGGTTTGCTCATGCAGGAAAAGAAAGGCAGCGCGCTAAGCGGCGGCTTCGTCGGCCCTTGGTTTGCACCTAACATCACCTCTGACCGCATAAGCGGTATTGGCCTGTGGCAACACGCCGACCTCGTGCGGTACTTGCGTTCGGGGCACGTCGGCGGCAAGGCGCAGGCGGCTGGCAGTATGGGTGAAGCCGTGGAGTACAGCTTCCAACATTTAACTGGCGATGATCTGGACGCTATAGCAACCTATATCCAGACCGTCCCTGGCGTCCGCGATGCGTCAGAGAATGTCTCGCGCTTTCAGCTGGGGGCCGCCAAATCACAAGTTGCGGCATTTCGTGGCACGGCCCCCAGCGAGAAATCCCCCGGGGCGCAGCTGTTCCAAGGTAACTGTGCCAGCTGTCATCTCTACGACGGGCAGGGGACTCGGGATGGCTATTATCCTAGCCTGTTTCATAACTCCGCGACCGGGCACTCCAAGCCGACGAATCTCATCGCCGTCATCTTGAACGGTGTGAATCGTTCGACCGTCAGTGGTCAGGTTTACATGCCCGCCTTCGGTGGAAACCCGAATGATCTGAATGCGCTATCCGATGCGCAGATCGCAGCGCTTGCCAACTATGTCCTGTCCGCGTACGGAAACGGCGACCCTTCGGTGACGGCGGATGACGTGTCAGTCGTTCGCCAAGGTGGCCCCAGGCCGCACTTGGTGGCGGCGGCCCGTGTTGGTATGGCCATGGCTGCACTGGCGGTTGCCGGTACGATCGCTTTGTTGGTTCGGCGCCGTCGGCGTCACATGCGTCAAAGGTGAAAAACATGCAACGAACTAAGCGACAAGTCCCATCTCGTGCGGCCGCACCAGTGGCCGCAGGTCGGTGCCGCCGCGCCGCTGCAATCGCTCTCTTTCTACTTGTATGCAACGCGTCTGCTAACGGAAGCGAAGCGGGTCGACAAGCGGCTACCGGCACGGGAACCGTTCACGCATTCAAGCTGTTCACAGGGCCCGACAAAGGCTCGCACGTGCTTGAGGGTACCATCGACCTTTCCAAGCGCACCAAGGTCGCGGCGCTCCACTTCAAGGAGTCGGCGCCACATGCTTCGTTAGACTGGCACAATGATCCCGAGCCGCAGTACGTCATCACGCTAAGTGGAACGCTGAAGTTTGAGACTCGATCGGGAGAAACCTTCGTCCTTCGGCCGGGGGATGTCCTGATTGCCGAGGACAACACCGGAAGCGGCCACAAGTGGCAATTGATCGATGATCAGCCTTGGCGTCGTGCCTACGTCGTATTAGACCCCGGGGAAGCAGACTCTTTTGTCCCCCATTCCCAAGATCACCTCCGCTGATCAAGCGCGCCGTTGTTATCGACGATGACGATCGGACGCGCCAGGCACTTGAGAAGGCGTGAAGTCGGTTGGGGTTTGTTCCGGCACCGATGCGCTAGAGCGAACGAGTGGCTGCAGTCACAGTAGGAGGGACGTAGAGTGAATGTCTGTACCCAGTCACGATGCGAGTCGACCTCGGTTCAGTCCGACGATGAACACGCGGTACACCTGGTTGCGCGCCTGGGTCGCCTGTTGATGACCGCTGGAGCAGATACGGCTCACGCTGTCTCCCACATGCGCGAGATAAGCGTCGTCCTTGGGTACGAGAGCCACATCCTGGCCACCAGCGAGGCGATCATGGTAACGCTGGAACGTGATGGTCGGTCCGTCACCAAGGTCGGCAAAGGCATGCCGGCTACAGGGGCAGACATGGCGCGACTTACTTCGATAACGCGATTCATCGCCGACAGCCGTGGTGCGACGCTTGACGCGCACGCACTGGACGCCGCAATGGATCGCATCGAGGCGCAGGCGCGCTATCCCGACATTGTCGTAGCACTCGGTCTTGCGCTTACCGCGGCGTCGCTCGCTCTATTGTTCGGAGCCGAGCCGGTCGTTGTGGTTGCCTCGGCCGTGGCCGCACTATTGGGAAGCATGGTCCGTCTGTACTTGACCCGTATCCACGCAAATGGTCTCGTGCTGGCAGGCGTAACCGCCTTAGTGAGCGGTCTGATCGGCTCCTTTATCATGCAGTGGATGCCACAGGCGTCTCCGGTGTTATGCCTGACAGCCGTCGGGATGATCCTGGTGCCCGGCGTCCCTTTGATCAACGCGATCCGGGACTTCGTCACCGGACACGTGAGCAATGCTCTTACTCGCTCCGCCCTCGGGTTGGCGACCGTCGGGGTAATCGGTTTGGCGCTGCTGGCTGCCTCCGTCCTCGCGGGAAACGCACTGCCCGTGGGGTTGGCGCCGCAATCGATCTCCTTGGTCGAGGACGTGGTTTTTTCGGCGTCGGCGGCGATCGGTTATGCACTTCTTTTCAATGTGCCTGCGCGCTCGATATGGCTGTGCGTCGTGTGCGGGATGCTGAGTCATGGGTCGCGCTCGGCTCTGGAGTTCGCAGGCATGGGGTTGGTCAGTGCCTCGTTGGTGGGAGGGATCGTTGCCGGGGGGCTTGCGCGCGCTTCGGCCTTTTTTACGCGATCGCCTGCCGTGGTGTTCGCCTTCGCCGGCATCGTTGCAATGGTGCCCGGCTCATACGGCTTTAGAGCTGCAATCGGGTCGCTCCACATCATGCATCAGGGTGCCGTGGCCAGCGCCTCACTCGTAGCTCAGACGGCTTCGCTCTTGCTGACCACCGGCATGGTGACCATTGCCATCGCGGTCGGCCTGAGCCTCGCACTGGCCAAACCCGGCGCGGGATTCCTCAACCATGTGACCGAGACTCACCACCATGACCAAGACCAAGGCAACGCCTGAATTCAAACTCGTGCCGATCGGCCTTGCCACCGAAGGAAAGCGCAAGGAGTTCGATAGCATGGGAAGCATCGAGGTTCCCGCCAATCGCTATTGGGGGGCGCAAACGCAGCGGTCGCTCGAGCACTTCTCTATTGGTGATGACCGAATGCCCAAGGCGGTATATCACGCGTATGGTGTCGTCAAGAAGGCGTGTGCTCTGGTCAATCGCGATGGTGGCCGCCTTGCGGACTGGAAAGCGCAAGCGATCGTACAGGCGGCGGATGAAGCGATCGCGGGTGATCTTGATGCGCACTTCCCTCTCTACGTTTGGCAGACGGGCTCCGGCACGCAGTCGAACATGAACGTGAATGAGGTGCTCTCGAACCGGGCCATTCAGCTCCTTGGCGGGACGTTGGGAACCCAGGAGCCTGTGGGGCCGAACGATGACGTCAACATGGGGCAGTCATCCAACGACAGCTTTCCGACTGCCATGCATATCGCCGCCCTGGCAGTCCTGGACGACCGCCTGCTACCGGAGGTGGCCAAGCTCGCCGGAGTCATCGAAGCAAAGGCGAAAGGCTGGATGGATGTGGTCAAGGTCGGTCGCACGCACCTGGAAGACGCGACCCCGCTGACCGTGGGGCAGGAGTGGTCTGGTTGGTCGGCTCAATTGCGGGCTTGCATCGCCGAGATCGAGCACGCGAGGTTAGGCCTTTACGATTTGGCACTCGGGGGCACGGCAGTGGGAACCGGGCTGAACGCGCCCAAGGGCTTCTCCGTTGAAGTGGCAGCAAAGATTTCAGAACTGACCGGCAAGCCGTTCGTCACGGCGCCGAATAAGTTCATGGCGCAGGGGTCCCTGGATGCGATGGTGCGCGCATCGGCAGCCTTGCGAGGCCTGGCTGTTGCATTGATGAAAATAGCAAACGACATGCGTTGGCTCGCCTCGGGGCCCCGCTGCGGTCTGGGGGAGCTCAAATTGCCGGCTAATGAGCCCGGTTCATCCATCATGCCCGGCAAGGTCAATCCAACCCAGTGCGAAGCTATCGTGATGATCGCCATACAGGTCATCGGCGAGGACACTGCGACCGCTCTGGCGGGTAGTCAAGGTAACTTTGAGCTCAATGCGATGCGACCGATCATCATCAATAACTTCCTCCATTCGGCAACGATACTTGCCGACGGGTGCTCGAAATTCCGTACCTATTCCGTAGAAGGCACAGACATCGATCGCAAGCGCATCGATGGTTATGTCGCCAATAACCTCATGCTCGTGACCGCGCTCTCACCGGTGATCGGCTACCAAAACGCCGCCCACATTGCTGAAGCTGCACAAGCGAAGGGTCTAAGCCTGCGCGACGCGGCGGTGGCATCCGGCAAGGTCTCGGCCGAAACCTATGACAAGGTCATTGTGCCTCAGGACATGACAGGGTCCGGCGTCGGTGGTGCGTAAGCGGCCGAGCCTGGGCTCTTTACGACGCCGTACTTGGCAGCCGGAGAACTCACCGATGCGACCTGGCGGCCAATCACACGCGCCGCACCGAAGATGTCGAGTGACTGAGTGTCCGCGATTTTTCTATCGACTCAGTGACTCGTAAGCGAGCGGGTCCGTCTATTAGGCTCGAGTGAAAAACGCATTAAGAAAACACACTTCGCTTGGGTTCGAAAGAAGCCGGCGCAAGAGTGACCATGGGCCAATTAGGCATTGGCATGACAGCTTTAGATATGTACGCGACAGGACAGGAAGCATATGGTTAAACGGCACGAGGTGGCCTCACCTCATGTTCTACACGGCCCATTCCCTACTGTTCCGCACCTGGAGAACGATCATGCCCTTCGCACGTATCGATTTAGCAAAAGGAAAGAACGCCGAGTATCGCTCCACGCTCGCGGACGTTGTCTATCAAGGTATTGTCAATGTTCTTAAGGCGCCAGATGGCGACCGCTTTGTCGTGGTCGGCGAGCACGAGCCCGACAATCTGATTTATGACCCAAACTTCCTGGGAATGAAGCGTTCATCTGATTTTATCTTGATTCAAGTGACCAGTACCGTTGGGAACAACAAAGAGGCAAAGCTCGCGTTTTATAAGTACGTAGTCGAAGAGCTCAAGAACAAGTTGTCCGTTCGACCCGACGACGTCATGCTCAATTTAGTGTTTGTCGATCGCTCAGATTGGTCGTTCGGAAACGGTGACCCCTGGACTTAACGCTTTCTTGCGGCACAAGGGACGGCAAGGCGAACTAAGGCGTTGCTGAGGGCGCACTCGGATAGCGCAGGCCAGATTTACGCATTGGAAGTGGTGGCTTGTGCTTTCCCACAACAGGGGCGTTGAAAGCGAGACTCTTGACGTTACGTTGCCGCAGATAAGGGTCCCGCCAGAGTTCTGCTAAGCGCGAAACCTTGCGTAATCAGAAAGGAACTGCGATGCCTGTCTCCGTACGAATGTCGGCTGCCGGTGGACCCGATGTCATGGAGCTTCAAAACGTCGACGAGGTGCCCCCCTCGTCAGGGCAGGTCTGGATCGAACAGGTTGCCATTGGGGTCAACTATCTAGACTTAATGCAACGCAGCGGAGCGGTGCCCATACCCCTGCCCAGTGGTCTGGGTATGGAGGCTGCCGGCCGAGTTACGGCGGTGGGCCCCGATGTTTCCAATGTCGCACCCGGCGATCGTGTTGCTTACATACTTGGGCCGCTCGGCAGCTATGCGAGTGGCCGTCTTTATCCCGCCGACCGTCTGATCCAGGTGCCCGACACGGTCAGTTTGGATGATGCCGCGACGGTCCTTTTCAAGGGGATCACCGCGCACTACCTGACGCACACCACCTACATTGTCCGACGGGGCACGGTCGTGCTCTTGTATGGCGCAGCAGGCGCGCTCGGCCAGATTCTCGCTCAGTGGGCCAAGTTCCTCGGCGCTTACGTTATCGGCGTCGTGTCGAAGGAGGGAAGCGTAGCGCGGGCGGAGACAGCCGGGTGCGATGCGGTACTTGTCTGGAACGCGTGCGACGTGCCCTCCGAGGTTGTGAGTTTGACCGGTGGGCAGAAAGCCGATGTCGTGTACGACGGCATTGGCAAGCCCACCTTTATGGCTTCGCTCGATAGCTTGCGACCACGAGGTCTGATGGTGTCGCTTGGAGCGTCATCGGGTGCACCTGATCCCGTCGCCGTCGGCACGCTTAACGCAAAGGGCTCGCTGTATCTAACGCGTCCCGGTCTCGCCGCATACGCGACCAATCACACCGAATACCGCCAGCGCGCCGACGCCGTGCTCGAAGCAGTTCAGTCAGGCGTCGTCAAGCCGGTAGCCTGGAGGTCCTTTCCCCTCCAGGACGTTGCAAAGGCGCATTCAGCGATCGAAAGCGGCAGGTCCGAGGGCGCTGTATTGCTCAAGCCCTGACGATATTTCACTGTACATACGAGACGCTGAAATGGGCAAGACAGATCCATTCCTCCATCCCGCAGGAGACGAGGCGCTAAAGCGAGGCCTTCCGAAGGCTGAGATTCATTCCTGAGAGGCCGATCGTTTCGTGCTCGTGGCGCATGGCAACACTATCGCTGCGTAAACCGTTGGCCTTTCTGACCGGTTGTTAGCTTGTCGATGTTCTCCGCGCCGAGCATTGTCCTTGAATACCAGGCGCAAATATCCCTGAGGAGTTTTCCATGCGTAAGTTAATGACGTTCTCGACTGCTATCGCCATTTGTGCTCTCACCGCAGGCACGGCAATGGCACAAGACAGCATGAAGAAAGGGTCGACCGCACCGACGTCCGCATCGTCGTCGTCGCAAGCGGGCGCCATGAAGGGCGATGAAGCGATGAAGTCCTCCGACTCCATGATGTCCGACCATAACGATTCGATGAAAACGACGCATAAGAAGGCCAAGAAGACGCCCAAGGCCGGCGAGAGTGAGCCCGCCAAGTCGGCAAGTTCCGGCATGTAAGCAAGGGAGACGTTCATGGAAATGCCTATCACCCAGCGTGTCTACCGTCACCGGTGGCCAGTCAGGGTCTTGCATTGGGTGAACGTCATTTGTCTGACAGTTCTGATCGGAAGCGGTCTTCAAATTTTCAATGCACATCCCAATCTGAGCTGGGGACAGACAAATACCGACGAAGGCACTTGGTTGGCTATGGGAGCGTCGCGTGGCGCGGACAATGCGCCGCGCGGCGCCACCACCCTTTTAGGGCACACCTTTCAGACGGACGGGGTGCTGGGTGCATCGGCGGTCAACGGTCATCACGTCCAACGCGGATTTCCCGCCTGGGCGACGATTCCAGGTCCCACATGGTTGGCAATGGGGCGGCGATGGCATTTCTTCTTTGCATGGGTCTTCGTCATTAATGGACTGCTGTACCTTGCGTGGTCCATCGGGTCGGGACACTTCCAGAAGGACCTGCTCCCAACCCGTCGGGACTGGCGAGGATTCGGCCAGTCCATCTGGGACCACCTTCGCCTCCGGCACCCCCATGGGGATGAGGCCCTTCGCTACAACATCCTTCAGCGCTTGGCCTACCTGGGCGTTATCGCGGTGCTGTGCGGAATCGCACTGATGGGCATGGCAATGTCGCCGCGCCTGGATGCTGCGTTCCCGTGGCTGGTCGACTGGGTCGGTGGGCGGCAATCCGCCAGGTCGATTCACTTTCTCCTGGCTTGTGCTGTGGTGGCCTTCGTGGCGGTCCACCTGTTCGAGGTGCTGGTCAGCGGCGTGGTCAACCAGGTACGCAGCATGATTACGGGCTACTACACAGTAAAGATGAAGGAACCCCATGAGTGACCGTCGTGACTTTCTGCGGCAAGCGGTCCTGTCGGCGATGGGTGTGCTGTTGGTCGGCTGTGATCGGATATCCGATAGCGGTACCGGCCCGCGCATCCTCGAGAGTGCCGAGGGGCTGACGCGACGTGCCCAAGGCCTGGTTTCCCCAGCGTCCCGGCTGGCGAAAGAATTCTCGGTCAGCGACATATCCCCGGTGTTCAAGGCCAATGGCACCACGATGCCCACAACCGAGCACTACCTCGCTTTGATGCGGGATGGATTCCGAAACTACCGACTGAAGGTCGATGGGTTGGTACGTCGACCGGGAGCCTGGTCATTCGACGAGCTGCGCACGCTGGGGGAGCGCACCCAAATCACCCGGCACGATTGCGTGGAAGGTTGGTCCGCCATTGGACAGTGGACGGGGACGCCGCTGGCAGCATTGTTGGCAGCCGTTGAACCCACAACCTCTGCGAAATATGTGGTCTTCCACTGCTTCGACCAATGGGACGACGAGGTCTTTTACTACGAAAGCCTCGACCTCAAGGAAGCGCGCCATCCTCAGACTATTCTCGCCTATTCGCTCAACGGCGAGACGCTACCCGTCGGTAACGGAGCGCCGCTCCGTCTGCGTGTCGAACGGCAGCTCGGATACAAGCACGCCAAGTACATCGAGCGCATCGAGCTGGTCGAAAGCTTCGAGAATATCGGCGACGGAAATGGAGGCTATTGGGAGGATAACGGTTATGAGTGGTATGCCGGGATCTGAGGAGATGAGCTGCCGTGCGGAACTTGGAGACACATCTAGTCTCCGGCTTTTTTAATCTCACCATGACTCCAAGACTGAAATTCATATCTGAGGGCCGCTCTTGGAGAAGCGTGTTGACGGACGACTTCTTCGAGAAGCTCGAGGCCAGGCGATCCGACATCAACAAGATAAAGGTAGCGAGTTTCCGGGATGTCGTGAAAACGGTAAGTGCACTGTGATCTCGTAGCGATGACAGCTTGGCGTCGGTGTATGAACCGATCTACGCTGGAGCGAACGCATCAAGTGCCGCATCAATGAAGGTGCGCAGTTTTGGCGTCGGTCGCCGGTCGACTACCGTCAGCAGATGCATCGGCCGCGGGGGAATCGCATAGTCTGCGAGTACCTTCACCAGGCGACCATCGGCCAGGGCCTCCGAGACCAAGGTGTCGGCGACGAATGCGATGCCCAGCCCTGCCACGGCTGCGCAGTAAAGGGCCTTAGCGTCGTTGGACCGGAATTGGCCACTGACCGCCGGCCCATACCGCTCACCGTTCCGTTCGAACCACCAGTCTCTCGTCACCGATGTCGACCATGCCGAGTAAATCAGGCACTCGTGCCGCGTAAGGTCGTCAGGAACGAGGGGGGAGCCGCGTTCCTCGAGATAACCCGGCGATGCGCAAGCGATGAGTCGAAAGGGGCGCAGGGGCCGGGCGACAAGGTTGGACTGGGGTGCCGGGCCGATGCGAAAGCCGACGTCGTAGCCTTCTTCGACGAGGTCCACGAAGCGGTCGTTCAACGCGAGGTCGATCTCAACATCGGGGTATTTCCGAAGGTACGTCGCCATCATAGGCATTAAGGCTTCCGCGCCGAAACTGACCGGTGCGGTGACGCGCAACCGTCCGCGTGGTACTGCACGCACCTGCGCTGCCATCGACTCGGCCTCCTGGACCTCCGCGAGGATTAGCTTGCACCGTTCGTAGTAGATGCGTCCAAAGTCGGTAAGGCTCTGGGTCCGGGTGGTCCGCTGAAGCAAGCGGGTTCCCAGCCGTGTCTCGAGTACGACGATGTGTTTCGAGACCATTTGCGCAGACAGGTTCATGGCATCAGCGGCCGCCGCGAAAGAGCCGAGATCAACGGATTTCACGAAAATCGCCATGCTGGTCAATCGGTCCATTCGCTACGCCTTGTTGCGAGAGAACAGGATTCTGCGCGATTTATCGTCGAATTACGATCAATTACTGTGGGGCTCTAACGCGGAGAAACATCATGTTCACACCACGCGGAATCCTGAGGGCCGTCACCCTCTGCGCCTTAACGCTCGTCATCGGTGAGATCGCTGTCGTCGCGAACGTAGAGGCACAAGCCCACCAGGACGGTAACGAAGCCACCGCCATGCCGGCGAACGAACGTCTCATCCGTCCCGGTCCGGAAGCGCAGGCGTTGGCTGAGCGCGCCGGTACCTGGGATGCCACGTTCACAAGCTGGGAGAAGCCCGGTTCTCCGCCCGTCGTCACCAGTGGCCTCGTCGCCGAGCGCGAGATGATTGGACCGATGCTTCAGGAAAAGCTCCATCCCGACACTGGAAAACCGGGCCCATCATGGGTACGGGTCGACGACCTGACGTTCAACCGCACCGAAGGCCGCTGGGACTATATGTCGATGGACAGCCGCGTCGCTGCCGGCATCATGGTGGCCTGGAGCCTCGACCGCGACCCTGCGGCGCGTGTCTTTCTGACCTTCCTGCCATTTTCAACGCCGGGAACCGGACAAGAAGTCAGCGGACAAATGCTGCGCATGGAAGAGGTCGTTATCCACCAAGACGCAGACCACGAGACGAAGGATCAGTACTTCACGAGCGCGGACGGGATCGCGACCAAGTGGCTGGCAAAACGGTACTCGTATACGCGCCGTCATTAGCAAGACGAGCGCGGCGATCTCGCAGATGTGGCACTCGCGCCTTGAAGCCGATCCCGCCCATCGCTGGTTGCGAGGGTTCGTGCTCACCGTATGCCGTGAGCAGGCATTGAACTCGCCGCGAAAAGAATCGGCTGGATAACTGCCATGAGAACGGTCGGTCAGGCGATCGCGATATGTACCGTGCCGCGCCACCAGGTGGCCCGCCGCTGCCTTCGGAATATCATGGCGCACGCCTCAGAAATTCGACAAAAGCGCGCAGTGCCGCCGATTGATGACGGTGGCTTGGGAAGTAAAGGTAAAGCTCCTCCATCGGCTTGACGATGCGGGCAGAGCGAGTGCCAACTGTCCCGCTGCGAGAGGGTCGGCCGCCTTCCTCCTCATCGCAAGCACGCTAGCGGGCTACACGGTTTTCCTCGCCGTGAACGCCCAGGTTTCCCCCACGATAGCCAATACCTTCAACTATGCTCCACCCGTCGTCGCGCCGCTGCTGTTGGCATTCTTTCTAGGCGAGGGGCTGACATTGCCAAGGCTCCTTTCGGCCCGTGTCGCGCTGGCTGGCTTGGCGCTCATGTTGCGTGCTTCGAGGGAAGAAGAATAATACGTCCCGCCGGTGCGCAGCCGGAGCCGTGTGACTTCGGCCCTAAAGGGCAGCATGGGCTCGGTCAACTCCGCGAAAGCGGTGGCGCTGTTCACGATGTGGATCAGCGATGCAGCAATCGAGGACGCGTGAAAGGTATAGGGGTTGGAGTAGGGCAGCTCCACGGAGTCGTCGGCTTTGGAGCGATAGTGACTTCTCCGTTGTCCCAGCCATTCTTTCAGTTCCGCTGCCAGGGGAACCATATTCGGAGCCGCCGGACGTCCCAGACGAACGCCTCCTTGCGCAAATCGAATGCCGGATGGCTCGCGTCGTGCGCGGAGCTGCCATGATTCAGTTCCTTTGTTGCCGCCATATCACGGGGGCATTGGCGCCAGGACCAAGCTCGGCCTGGCCGCGGTGACGTCGACGTTCGCGGGCACGGTGCTCGAGGTCTCCGGTGGGGAGTTGCTAGTCGATTGGCTATTTTGACGCGAAGACTGAGCTACTGGTACGAGTCGGAACCATTCATTTCGGTTGACGGTGCTCCGCTGCGCATTGTGAGTGTCTTGTTCCTCAAGAAGTCGTCTGCGCAAAGGTGAGATGATGAGCATCATTGGCAACATTCGTACTCCGGCGACCACCGAGTATTTCCGCCGCGATCTGCAGGCGTCGGTCGCCCCGGCCGTGTCATTAGCGCCGTCGGAAGTGATAGTGACATTGATCTCGATTGAGGCCAACCGGGTGATGGAAGGCCGTCGCTATGCTCCAGGAGTCAGGCGAAAAAGAAAGATGCGACGTCGTGAATTAACGTGATTTTCATTCGTCGGCTTGGTCAAGGTTCTTTCTGACCGGGCGATTTGCCCCTAATCGGTCCGCGTCTTCTGTCGGCGGCCCACCGGCGATCCTGCGTACCGATATGGCGACATCATTACCATCTGCGGATACGAATTGACATCGCTAGGCCAAGAAACGCTGCCAGTAATTACTTTTATTGTGAACGTCGGGCTGCGCCTGTTGCTCCGCGACGCTGTTTGTGAGACCTGACAACGTCTCCAACGTGGTGCGCATCAAGGGAACGTGGGAACTCATGTCCGATGGGAGTGGCACTGCCCATTCGCATATATTCTGCGATCTCTCACCAACGATTACAGGGGAGCCGCGGGTCAATCCTGATAATATTCAGGCGTATTGCAGTCGACGCATGACACGTCCTCTACCGGCTGGCCCGTAACGGCCGCCGCAAACCAGTCGAGGAACCGGGTGCCATTGGTCTGGCGCGTGTAGAAGCGATCCAGCACATGCGGGCGGCCGCGATTGTCCAGCGCATTTTTTGCCAGTACAGCGTCAAAATACCCGCCGATGATGCCTTCGTCATTTCCCCAACTGGTATACGTGCGAAAATTAGAGACACGCGCGCGAACATATTCGTGGGCCTCATCCAGCTTCGCGGGGACGTCCGGGCTCCGCTCACCCATCAGCTGCATAAACATCGCCTGCACGCCATCTTGCCGTTCGTTGTACTGGTGAAAGACGATATCGGGGTGAAGTTTTGCCGCGCGGATGTAGAGGTCTTCGATGGTCAGACCGTCCATCGGTAAATCCTCGAATCCTACTACTCGCTTCAAGACCTTTTCGGTGCCCCACGACTTGAACAGCGGGGCGAGCTTCCCACTCAGGTGATAGGCGCCGCCGCCGTCGGCGAAGTGCGTGACTTGGACGCCGGGATAATGTCGGGCGACGATGTGCGTGAAAAGAGGGGAGGCAAGTGCACCGGCGCTCCAGCCCATGACCGCGACCGTCGTCGGGACCGGGTAGGTCTTGAACATCCAGTCGAGGGCGATCGAGGCGTTGTCGAAGCCCTTGTGTAGGATCGTCACCTTGCCCTCGGGGTGGCCGTTCATCGCTGGCGTGTCGTAGGTAGGGGTCGCATCTCCCAGAAAGACGTCCCCATTGGCCGTGGGAAGGTAGACCAGGGTGTAGTCGGCGAGCGGATTTTCGACGTTACCCGTGTCGAAGATTCCTCCCAAATCGGTGGGGTCTAGTTCCAGACCGGCGAACGCGCGGTAGTGCGGGCGGCAATGCAAGGCACAGTTTTCGCCCGTCCAGCACGCGCCACCGCCAGCCAAGATGACGGCGAGCTTCTTCGGGCTGCCCTCCTTCACCCAGAAGGAATAGGGCGTGCCCTGCGAGCAGCCAGGGGCTGCTGTGGGCAGCACGTTACGCCAGCCGCGAGTGGCGGATTGAACGGGCTGATTTGGCATGGCTTTCTCCTGGACATGTGATTCATCTGCGATTTTCGTTCTGCGCTTCGTCATGCCTCCTTGCACCAGCGCGAACACGCGGACCAGGGAGCGCAAGCGAATCCATGCTATCAGTCCCATCTTGAAGACGGCAGACGCACGGGATGCATTGTATGGTTGCAGCAGACGCCATGCCTTCGCGTTGAATGCTATGGGTTCGGCTAGGCAAGAGGTAACAGTGAGTGCATCCGTTTAGACACGTTCCTACGTCTATGTCGTGTCCAGCTGTGTAAAAAGGATTGCGCGATTGTCAGGAGTGAATGATCGGCGACGAGGAGCTGGAACAACTTCGCCACAAGGGCGAGAGCGCCGACTTGGAGCCGGGGGGCGCAGTATCCTTTTCGCCGCTGCTAGCGATCACGAGAAGTCCGAGCTCGCAAAGGACATCATGGCGATAGCGAATGCGTATCGGTCGGACGCAAGCTAGATTCTGATTGCCTTTAAGGATCTGCCGCCATACCTGGCCGAAATCGGCGGCATTCGCCAATTGATCACATTGACGACGCGGCGCTCCAGCAGCTTGTCCGAAGCAAAATTGATCCCGTTCTCGAGTTTTGAGTCGAAGAGCGGATAGTTGACGGGAAACACATCCCAGTCATCACTGTCCTTAGCGAACGATGGGGCATGAACGCAAAGCACCTTCTGTTTGGCGGAAGCGGCGAGCGACACGCGCGCGCCCGGTGCGGCAACGGTACTTGACCCCGGATCCCCTGATGACAATGTCACGGTCGCATCGCAGGCCGTTCGTGATGCGCGCGCGAACAATCGCCGCGTCTACGACGTTAAAGTCCCCAACCGATGCGACATCCATCCCGGCGTCGGTAGACGGACACGACGAATTGTCTCATTCCATAATTGGATGAGTCCGACTAGTCCGCAGGTTGCAATGCCAGTGCCAGGGGTCTATGCGGCTGATGGCCGGCACGGAGGCGATAGCCCTATGCGTAATCGCTCGACGGCCTTGCGGGCGAGCGCCGGCCCGGACCACGGATTCCGCTAAACCAAGACGGCGAGTGCCATCCGAGTCCTGAAAAACTGCGATGCTCTCAGCCTTCTCCAGAATGTCGTTCATTCAATTTCAGATACCGTCCCGGTGTTTCGCCAAGAACTTTACGAAACATGACGACGAAGTTGCCGCGTTCTCGTATCCCAGGCCATCAGCGACGTCTTGGACCGTGGCGCCCTTGGCCATCCACTGCAGGTCCAAAAGAATGTGAAGTTGCCTGCGCCACCGCCCGAAGCTCAGGCCGGTTTCTTTGGAGATGAGGCGCGACAGCGTGCGGGGACTGACCTCCATCCGTTGAGCCCATGGGTCAAGGCTTCCCGTAGCGGATGGAATTGCCATGATCCAGGCGACCAGTTTGCGAAGCCGCTTGTCTGCCGGTAGGGGAAGGTGAACGTGCCCGGGCCGCGCTAGGACGATTTCATCCAAGAGAAGCGCCATCACTCTTGATGCGATGCCGTTCTCGTCGTAGCGCATCGGCAGGGCCGCTGAACGAATGATCAGTTCGCGCAGTGACAGCGTGGTCGACAACGTGCAGCATTGTTTCGGCAAGGCATCGTCCGCCTTCGCGTCGACGTAGACTACGTAACATTCAATCGTGCCGGCTACCGCCTTCATTTGCTCGGGACCAGGCAGCCTAAGGTGCCGCGATGGCGTGAACCAACGCATCGAAGAGAAGCTTTGCCGCTGCACGGATTTCGCTCTGCTTGGCGCCCTGAACAAACAATGCTTGTACGCCGGAGGCTGCTGCCCAGATCGACTGTACCGCGACCCGAAGATCCACTTGCAAGCCGTGGACGTCCCGCAGGCGACGCACGTTCTCTTCCATCTGCTCGTAAGAAACCTTGAGATGGGTCGGATCGACGCGCGCTGCGTCGATCATCAGACGGAAGAGGATGGGGCGCTCGAGTCCGAAGTCGATCCAGCCATGCCAACCGCGGCGTAAGTCGGCCAACGGGTCAGCGGTAACGCGCATCGCGCGTTTCATCGACATGAATTCTGTGATGCCCTCGGTGACGATCGCGCGCACGAGGCCGTTCTTGTCTCCAAAGTGATGGTAGAGGGTCGGGGCAGTGACTCCCGCCCGTTCGCAGACCGACCGGGTGGTCATGCCGTCGGCCCCGTGTGCCTCAAGGAGCTCAATGGCCGCCTTGCGAATCCGTTCTTCAGTTGTCATCGGATGGCCTCTTGCATTATGTCAGTATAGCAGTGATATATTGTGACCTCACTATAGCGGCGATATACTATGAAGCGCGCTTTCGTAACAGGCGGCTCGGGTTTTCTTGGCGGGGCCCTCATCACTCGGCTGCGAAAGGCAGGCGTGGACGTGGTCGCCCTAGCCCGGAGCCAGGCGTCGCTGGACAAGGTCACCTTACTGGGCGCCTCGCCCTTTACGGGAGACGTGACCGATGCGCCCGCTCTGGAAGCGGGTATGCGTGGTTGCGACGTCGTGTTTCACGCTGCTGCGCATTTCACTGAGTGGGACGCGTACGATCGCTTTCACCAAGCCAATGTGATCGGCACAGAGTGCGTCTTGCGTGCGGCTGCCAATGCCGGCGTTCCGACGCTGGTCGCTGTGGGCGCGGCCGGCGTCTTCATGGGCAAGCCGGAGCCTCTGTCGAACCTTAACGAAACCGCGCCGCTCCAGCAGCCGACGTGGGCACCCTATACGGCGACTAAGGCTGAAGCCCAACGCCTGGTGTTAGCGGCCAATAGCACCCAGCTGCGAACCGTCGTCATCGACCCGCCCTTGATCTGGGGGCTGAGCATGCCAATGCTCGACGACATGATCCCGATGATCGACGCCGGCGCCTTCGCGCTGCCAGACGGCGGCGCTCATCTGATGTCCACCTGTCATGTCGACAACGTCGTCGAGGGCCTGCTGCTGGCTGCGGCGCGAGGCCGGGGAGAGCAGTCCTATTTCGTGACGGACGGCGATGACATTTCGTTCAAGCAACTCGCCGCGGACCTGCTTTCCACGCGAAATCGACCGCCGGTGGAGAAGTCCGCGCCCTTTGCCATGGCGTGGTTGGCCGCTGCGCTTCTGGAGCCGGTGTGGCGCGCCCTCAAACTAAAGGGCAAGCCGCCGGTGACGCGCCAGATGCTTCGCATGATCGGCAAGGAATTTACCCTGGATACGACCAAGGCGCGGACCGAACTTGGCTATGCGCCGATCGTGAGTCGCAAGGATGGTCTGAACCAGATGCGTGCTGCGCGCGTCCCTGATCGCGGGTTGTGATCCGTACATGGCAGCCAGCATGCACGTATTGGTGGCGTCGTTATAGCCCATGCCGCCGTGGCACACGCGTTCGGGGTCACCCTGCCACCGCAGGTCAGGGAAGTCGTGCAAGGACGGATGTCCGCGCCGCAACAGCGTGCGGTCGGCGGCTCATCCCCCTTTAGCCTGGATGTACCGGCGGGAGCGCGGAACCTGGTTGTCGCAGCGTGGGCGGCACGAGCAATGCGTCGCTCTTCGTCAAGGCGGGTGCGATTCCCGCCGACGATGGAGCGAATGTGGATGCACGTTCCGTGCACCCGGGTAATGCCGAGAGTGTCGTCGTGGCATGGCCTATGGCGACGACGTACGACGTGCGGCTTTTCGCTGCGAAGGACTTCTCGAAGGTCACCGTCTTGGCGCCGTACGTCTCGCCTTAAGACGATGCGCGCCCCAGCCGGTCATAGCCGGGGTGCCCATCACGGGGCGGACAGGAACGGACGACACTCACGGTGCCGGCGCAGACCCGTCGAGCTTCATTTTCAGTCCCCAACCGTAGCGTCCGCGCATGTCGG
>Ga0247742_10000556_pt1 | contig 29519 bp, 24 predicted proteins | sample UWRJL208509C2_FD_180944 | JGI IMG/M metagenome (GOLD analysis project Ga0247742, IMG submission 180944) | Plant litter microbial communities from Arlington Agricultural Research Station in Wisconsin, United States - UWRJ-L208-509C-2 | ecosystem: Environmental > Terrestrial > Plant litter >...
GTAACAAAACTCAGGAATATATTAACAGTATTGGCCAGGGCCGCGTATGGACAGGTACCCAGGCATTAAAAATTGGCCTGGTTGACCGCCTGGGCAATATAAACGATGCCGTAGCATCGGCCGCCAAAAAAGCCAATATCAAAAGCTACAAACTGGTGTCCTACCCCGAGCAAAAAAGCTTCCTGAACCAGTTGAGCAGTGATGTAACTGTTGAGGCCCGCACACGTATGCTCAAATCAGAACTGGGTGATAACTACAGAGTGTACGAACAAATTAAAGGTATAACTCAAATGATGCGCACACCGCAAACCCGTTTACCTTACGATATTGTAATTAAATAAGTTTTCCTATTATATTTTGATTAAAAGCTGCTTGTATGGGCAGCTTTTTTTGTTTGCGATGAAATTATAATTCTGTAAACTTTAAAACTCTATAAATTTTGATTCATACATACGGCTACTGTTACCCTTACCAAAAACCCGCACCTCTCCTCAAAAAAGCCCCATCTTTCCAATGCCTTTTTGTATTTTTACACCTTCAATACTACTATGGAAAATAAGCCAATAGCCCGTACACTTCGTTTGTTCTCGCAACTCATGGAACTGCATGAGGTTAATCCCTTTAAAATAAAGTCGATAGCCAATGCGGCTTTTAAGGTTGATAAACTGCCCTTCCCTATTGCCGGTAAAACCCTTGTTGAATTAGAGAAGGTGGATGGCATTGGCAAAAGCATTGCAAGCAAAATTGTTGAGCTTTTTGAATCCGGCACCATTGCTGAAATGGACGGATTGCTGGCCAGCACCCCTGAAGGTGTGGTAGAAATGATGGGTATTAAAGGTATAGGCCCCAAAAAAGTGGCCATCATATGGCGCGAATTAGGTATTGAAAACACCGGCGAACTGTTTTATGCCTGTAACGAAAATCGCCTTATTGAGGCTAAAGGCTTTGGTCTGAAAACACAGGAAGAAATCCGTAAAGCAATTGAGTTCAGGATGGCCAGCAACGGCAAGTTCCTGTTTGCCCAGGTTGAAAAAGAGGCCAATGAGCTGATGGATGAAATAAAATCCATTTTCCCGGATGCGCTGAAACATTTTGCCGGCGAATTTAGGCGACTAAGCGAGATCATTACCGAAATTGTGATTGTTGTTGGCTCAATTGATCATGAGCTGGCCTATAATACTTTCATGCAATCGGATATTTTAAATAATGTATCACGTAATGAAAACCATGTATCGGGCGAGTTGCAGAATGGCCTGCTGGTTGATATTATTTGCGTTGATAAAGCCGATTATTTTAAAGAATTGTTTCTGAATACCGGCACCGACGATCATGTTCAGGCTGTTTTAGAACGGATCGATGCTCCGCTTGATCAGCCCGAAAGCGAGGAGATCATCTATAAAAAAGCCGGCCTTGCCTGGATACAGCCCGAACTACGCGAAGGCATTACGTTTATTAATAAGGCCGAACAAAACCAGCTCCCAACCCTTATTATTACGCACGATTTGAAGGGTAGTCTGCATAATCACAGCACCTGGAGCGATGGCGTAAACACACTTGAAGAAATGGCTTTATACTGCCGCGACAACCTGAAACTCGAATACCTGGGCATGTGCGATCACAGCAAAAGTGCATTTTATGCCAAAGGCCTGAGCATTGAGCGGGTATTACAACAGCAGGAAGAAATTGACCATCTGAACAAAAAGCTGGATGGTTTTCATATATTTAAAGGAATTGAATCAGATATTTTGTACGATGGCTCACTTGATTACCCCGATGAGATACTGCAAAAGTTTGATTTTATAGTAGCTTCTGTCCACTCAATCCTTAAAATGGATGAGGAAAAAGCAACATCAAGGCTGATTACTGCCATAGAAAATCCGTACACTACTATATTGGGACACCCAACCGGCAGGCTTTTATTGAGTCGTGGCGGTTATCCTATCAATCATAAAAAAGTTATTGATGCCTGTGCGGCCAACAATGTGGTAATAGAAGTTAATGCCAATCCGCTCAGGCTCGACCTCGACTGGCGCTGGCACCAATATGCATTGGAAAAAGGTGTTTGGCTCTCCATAAACCCTGATGCCCACCGTGTTGAAGGCTTTTTAGACATGCATTACGGCGTTTTAGCAGCACGAAAAGGTGGTTTATATAAGGAAATGTGCTTAAATGCGTTATCTCTACAAGAAATCACGAAGGTTTTTGAAAAAAAGAGGTCGGCTGTAAAGGCTTGAGCGAGTAAAGACCAAGAACTTTGGGATATAAAATTGAAGGATAACTATAGAACCGAAGCACAAAGGATTATCAATTATGGTAACCAAGAGCTGCTGAACCAGTGAACTAAACAAGAATGATAAATAAAATACGCGCTATACAATCATCAAACAACAAACCAGCTATACTGGTTATTGGCGACCTGATGATTGACCATTATATAATAGGCAGTGCATCGCGCCTGTCGCCGGAGGCTCCTGTACCCATTGTAAACGTAAAAAACGAATCGGTTACACTTGGCGGAGCCGGCAATGTGGTTCAAAACCTGGTAGCATTAGGTGCGCAGGTTACGGTAGCAGGCGTAATAGGTAATGATACCGCAGGCAACCAAATTGTGGAGATACTAACCGCCGAAGGTGTAGAAACCCTCACTATTATAACAGACGATACCCGCCCTACTACCGTTAAAACCCGTGTTTTGGCAGGCAGCCACCAACTGGTACGTATTGACCGCGAAACTACCGATGCCGTATCTGATGCCATTGCCGACCAACTGATTAACCACCTGAAAGGTTATATAGACAAGGCCGATATGATAGTACTATCTGATTATAATAAAGGCTTATTTTCACCCGCTTTAACTCAAAGGCTTATCATTGAAGCCAATAAGCTTGGTAAAAAAGTAGCTATTGACCCTAAAGGATTAAACTATGAAAAGTATAAGGGCGCATATATCATAAAACCCAACCGTAAGGAACTGGCCGAGGCTGCTAAAGCTGAAAAAATAAACTCAATTGAAAGTTTGCAACACGCTGCCAAAGCCATCTTTGAACAAACCGGAACGGCATATCTCGTAGTAACCTTATCAGAAGAGGGTATGGTTATACTAAGCGAAGGCTCCTATAAATTATTACCGGTTAAAGCCACCGAGGTTTTTGACGTAACTGGTGCCGGCGATACCGTAATGGCTACCATGGCTTACTTTATAGCAGCCGGCCTAACTATTGAAGAAGCCTGTGAGTTGGCCAACCATGCCGCAGCCATTGTAATACGCCAGGTAGGTAGTGCCACCACCACCATTGATGAGATTATCAATGATATGGAACGAAGCTAAATTTCATATTAGAGCATAAAATATTAAGGTTGTAAAAAACGTATAACCTACAACATTAAATGTACAACCTGAAACAACATGGTTTTAAACGAACTAAAAGATCATCAAAATACAATTCAAAGGGTAATTGATACCCTTACAGAGGATATTGAAAAGGCCTGTGAATTAATGATCACTACCTTAAAAAGCGGTAACAAAGTACTATTTGCCGGCAACGGTGGCAGCGCAGCCGATGCACAGCACCTGGCGGCCGAGCTTACCGGCCGCTTTGTAAAAGAGCGTAAAGCGCTACCCGGCATAGCTTTAACCGTTGATACTTCGGCAATTACGGCCATTGCTAATGACTATCATTATAACAGGGTGTTTGCCCGCCAGGTGGAGGCCTATGCTCGGCCGGGCGATCTTTTTATCGGTATTTCTACAAGTGGCAATAGTGAGGGTATTTTAAATGCCTTTGAAACTGCTACCGCTTTAGGCTGCAAAACCCTCGGGTTATCGGGCCGAGATGGGGGTAAAATGACAGGATTGTGCGATCTGAATATTGTTGTTCCGTCTGATACTACCGCCCGTATACAGGAAATGCACATACTTATTGGCCATATTATGTGCCAGGCAGTTGATGAGGTATTTGATTAATAATTTATAACGTACAGATACTTTCTGCAAACGAAATCATTATGCGAATTGATCTCGAAAAAACACTCGTAAATAAAATAACCCACTTGCCGTCACTGCAAACACAGGTACAAAACTGGCAGGGTGAGGGTAAAAAAGTAGTGTTTACCAACGGCGTGTTCGATCTGCTGCACATCGGCCACATTACTTATCTGGCTAAAGCAGCCGAACTGGGCGATAAACTCATCATTGGCTTAAATGCCGATAGTTCGGTTAGGCGCATTAAAGGCGAAAGCCGCCCGGTTAATGATCAAAGCAGCAGGGCAGCTATATTGGCCGCCTTGTTTTTTGTGGATGCCATAATTGTTTTTGAAGAAGATACCCCGTTAAACCTGATCAGTACTTTACTGCCTGATATATTGGTTAAAGGGGCCGATTATTCGGTTGAGAACATAGTTGGAGCCAAAGAAGTTATGGCCAATGGCGGCGAGGTAAAAACTATTAATTTTGTGGAAGGATACTCGTCTACCTCCATCATTGAAAGGATCAGGAAGCAAATTACCTGATAAACAGCAACATGAAAATACTGGTGATCCGCTTTAGCTCTATGGGTGATATAATCTATACCACTCCGGTGGTACGCTGCCTCAAAAAGCAAATACCCGGGGCCGAAGTCCACTTTTTAACCAAACCAGCCTTTAAATATATCTATGATAATAACCCTTATGTTGATAAGCTCCTATTGCTGAAACCTACACTATCAGCAACAATTGATGAAATAAAGGCAGAAAAGTACGATCATATTGTTGATCTGCATAACAACCTGCGTACTGCTATTATTAAATTACGCACCGGCATCCCGGCTTCAACCTATAAAAAGCAGCCTATAAAAAAGTGGCTCAGCTTAAAATTCAAACTCAAACTCATACCCCCTACCCACCTCGTTGACCGCTACCTGAAAGCAGTTTTATCATTGGGCGTAGTAAATGACGGCCAGCCTATTGATTATTATATAAAGGCGAGCCACCAGCTCAGTAACTTGTTACCTGCATCGCACCAAAACGGTTACGTTGCCTTTGTAATTGGAGCCACGCACTTTACTAAACGCATGCCCAACTATAAAATAAGCAGTATTTGCAGGCAGCTAAACCTACCAGTTGTGCTGTTGGGAGGCAATGATGTAAAAGCCAATGCCAACATAATTGCCGCCGAAGTTGGCGACAAAGTATATAATGCCTGCGGCCTAACCTCACTTGATGAATCGGTGTTCCTGGTATCGCAGGCCAAAAGCATCATTGGTTTTGATACAGGCCTTACCCACATTGCCGAGGCATTTAACAAACCAATTGCATCGGTTTGGGGTGGTACAGTACCTGATTTACTTGGTGTACAGCCCTACATGGTTAAGGATGTGCTGGTTGCGGGAATCGATCTATCATGCCGGCCCTGCTCAAAATTCGGGTTAGAAAAATGTCCGCTCGGGCACTTCAAATGCATGAATGATATACCTGATGATGATATTGTTCGTTTTGCAAATAAGTAACGGTAATTCGTTAAAACTAATTGAATTTTTGCGCCCTTACCCTTATATTGTGATCTGTTATAAAGCCTGAACTCTATCCATAATTTTATGAAAAAGCTACTGTTAGTTCGCCACGCTAAAGCAACCCACGAAACTGGTTACGCCGATTTTGACCGGCCACTAAAGCAATCGGGTATGAAGGATGCTTTGTTTATGGCCGACGTTATAAAAGACCGATTCATTATTCCAGAATATTTTGTAACCAGCCCCGCCCTGCGCACCTTAACTACGGCCCAGATATTTGTTGAACACCTGCACTTACCACCTTCTGCCACCGACCTTAAAATATATGAGGCCAGTCAAAATACCCTAATAAATGTGATCAATAACCTGCCTAATGAGTATGATTATATTGCTTTGGTGGGACATAATCCGGGCATAAGCGAGCTTTTATATTACCTTACAGGACAGCTTCGTGAAGTACCCACCTGCGCCGTAGCACTCATAACCTTTGACAATGACGACTGGCGCTCCATCAGCAGCGAAGACGGTCATCTATCTTTCTACGATTCGCCAAAAGGCTGATTGTCTGAACCATGATTTATAGGATTATTAAGGGATTCACAGGATTTATTTACTGTGCCTCTTCATAAAATTTATCATGCTGAACGCAGTGAAGCATCTGTTATACTACCGGCACCCCACCTGCATAGTTTGCAAATAGATCCTTCGCTACCCTCAGGATGACAAGCTGGAGATACTTTTGCTTAACTTGTATGGCAATTTTACTCACCACTCACCACTCACCACTCACCACTCACCACTCACCACTCACCACTCACCACTCACCACTCACCACTAATTCACCTTATAAGTTTTACCAGGCATGGAGCGAATATAGCCCTGCATTTCCATATTGAGGAGATTCATAGCCAGCAAACTGGTGGGCATATTGGCTTTAATAGTAAGATCATCAATGGCTAAAGGCGTTTTATGCTGCTGTAAAATATCAAATATCAACCTTTCGTCGGCCGAAAGATCAAGCGGTAAAACAAATTGTTCAACAGGTTTAGCATGATCTGTTTTTTCCCAGCCAAGGCTAAAAGCCAGATCGGCCACACAGGTAAGCAAACCAGCCTTATGATTGCGAATCAGGAAGTTACAGCCTTCAGAATAATCGTCACCCAGCCTTCCCGGAAAAGCAAATACATCCCGGTTGTAGGAATTAGCAATTTCGGCAGTTATTAACGCACCGCCTTTTATACCGGCCTCAACTACGATAGTGGCATCGGCAATACCTGCTACAATGCGATTTCGTTGCGGAAAGTTCTCCCTGTCGGGCCGCGTTCCTGACGGATATTCGCTTAATAAACCACCATTTTCCATCATTTTATCGGCCGTTGTGCGGTTCTGACTGGGGTAAAGCCTATCCAGGCCATGGCCAAGCACCCCAACGGTTGGCATATTAAGGCGTACACATTCTTTATGGGCAGCTACATCAATACCCAAAGCTAAACCACTTACTATTAATACATTGTACTGCTGCAGCTCCTCAATCAACTGACGGCATAACTGCCTGCCGTAATCGGTAGCATTGCGGGTACCCACTATACTGATAATGTGTGGTGGATTAAGCTCCATTTTGCCTTTAGCAAATAATAATATAGGCGAATCGGCACAATTTTTTAACCTTTTAGGATACCTGCTATCGGTGTAAAATATGGTTTCTATCCCGTTTTTCTCCACAAAAGCGAGCTCCTTTTCGGCCTGTTTCAGAGCCTCATTAAAGTCCCAGGCGGCTATCCGTTTGTCGCCAATACCGGGTATCTTAACCATTTTGGCAGGCGAAGTTTTAAAAATTTCCTCCTCACTACCCAAATAAGCGATGAGTGATTTAGCCGAAACCGGCCCCAGATTTTTAACAAAAGATAAGGCTATTTGGTGCTGTTGTGACATATAAGTTTAGATATGCTATTTAATAACCGGCTTTTGCTCGTTAATCATTAGCATTTAAAAGTACAAAAAAAATCTAAAAATATTAGCACACAATAAAAACTACAAAAATAGTTTGCAAACTATATAAATAGTTTATACCTTTAATTAACCCAACTATAAAAATAGTTTACTATGAACATCAAAGAACTCACCAAAGCCGAAGAACAGATTATGCAGATACTTTGGCAATTAAAAGAAGCCATTGTAAAGGATATTATTGAACAATTTCCGGAGCCTAAACCGGCTTATAACACGGTATCAACCGTGGTAAGGGTGCTGGAAGGGAAAGGTTTTATTGACCATAAAGCCTACGGAAACTCGCACGTTTACTACCCCATCATCAGCGATGATGAGTATAAAAAGTTCACTTTTGATAAGATGATGAAGAATTATTTCAGCAATTCGTACCAAAGCCTGGTATCATTTATTGTTGATGAAAAGAAGCTTGGCGTGCAAGAACTGGATGAGTTAACCTCACTTATTGACCAATTTAAAAGTAAAAAATCATGAACTGGCTGCATTATCTGCTCGAAGCAAACATCTACCTCGCCGTATTTTATGCCGGATACTGCCTGTTTTTAAATAAGGAAACCCATTACACCCTTAACCGCATATACCTGTTAATGAGCTGTATTATAGCATTTGTACTTCCTGTAATGCAAATCGGCGCACTAAAACCCTCCCACGATGGTACGGCTGTTCATGTAATGATAAAACGTGCCAGCGTACAACCATCCTATAATAACTTATCATTCAATACAATAACACTTAACGAAGCTCTTTTTTATGGTTATTTATTGGGTGGCTTAGTATTAACAATAGTATTAATATATAAGTTGACCAGTCTTATAAAAATGGTGAAGGGAGCTGATACTACGGTTAATAACAGGTATAAAATGATAAATATCGACGGTTCAAATACCGCCTTTTCATTTTTCAACTACCTGTTTATCGGCTCAAATACGGCAGTCAATGATATTATCTTGCGGCATGAATTGGTACATATCAGGCAAAAACACTCGGCTGATATCATTTTTCTGGAGATACTCAAGATCGTAAACTGGTTTAATCCCTGTGTTTACCTATTACAAAACAGTATTAAAACCATTCATGAGTATATAGCCGATGAACAAACCGCGGCACAAGTAACCGACGTGGTGGCCTATTCATCGTTCCTGGTTAACAATGCATACGGGCTCAACGGCTCATCAGTAACGCATTCATTTTTCAACTATAACCTATTAAAAAAGAGGATCATTATGTTAAACCAAAAACGTTCGGGGAATTTAGCAAGGCTAAAATACCTCGTAGCTGTACCCATTTGCGCGGCGGCCCTTTGTGCTTCTACGCTGGGGTTCAGTAAAAACTATGCGCTTATAGATCTGTCACCCCAAAAAATTGTGGATACCACAAAAGTTCGGTTAAGGAGCACCGATATTAAGAATGGCGCCAAACTTGATGAAGAAGGTTCCGTAGTTAATAATAAGACGGATTTTGAAGTAACCATTACGGATAAACAAGGCAGCCGTAAAACCTATCGCAAAAGCACAGCATCTGCAGAAGACAAAAAAATGCTTTATGAAAAATACGGCTATACCTTTCCCGATAAAATGGATGTACCAACACCTCCAACAAAAATAGGAAACATGCCGCCGCCGCCACCACCGGCACCTCCATTTAGAGCCTCTAAATCAGCACCAAAAGTAAAAAGAGATGTGCGGGTAACAGATGTAAAGCTCCCGCCGCCGCCACCACCTGTGCCTGCCAAAGCCGGGACTGAACCTGCTCCGGCACAAGAACCTGCCGAACAAAAATTACCGCCGCCACCACCGCCGAAAGACCCGTTTAATGATTTATATTCCTATATCGGACGGTATGTAAGATACCCTACAGTTGCCCATAATAACCGTATTGGAGGCAAGGTAATTCTTAATTTCAACCTTGATAATGGTAAAATAAAAGATGCGAAAATTACAAGAAGCCTGTATGACGTTATGGATGCAGAAGCTTTGAGAGTTGTTAAAAATTATGATGGTACGCTCCCTGTAAAATCAGGAAATTACTCAATCCCAGTTTCTTTTAGTGTAATTGATCAGAATAATAACAACGTAAGTAAGCTACCAGACCATAAAAACATTACTGATAGCAAATCGGAGATAAACAATACGGCAACGATTCAATCCAATCCTTCAAATACTCTAAATGAGGTTGTTGTAGTTACATACGTTAATACAAAATAATAGTATTACAGGTAAAATATAACCCTAAAACAAATTGCTGAACGGCTAAAACCGCTTCGGCATTTTCCCGTGTAAAGGCACTCTTAACCTTTTACGTATATCACCTGCTTGGTTTCAAAAAACTCCTCGGTAAAGTATTCTCTAAGGTAATACTGCTTTACTTTTAGGCCCGATTCTTTTATTTCCTGCTCCAAATCGCCACCTTTGAGGTATAAAATGCCATTGGGTAATGCATTTTTCGACTCTTTATTGAACTTTCCTTTCACCCAGGGATAAAAATCTTTAAGCTGCGTAACCGCGCGCGACACTACAAAATCAAACTTTTCGTCAACCTGTTCGGCACGTAAATGTGATGCGCGCACGTTGGTTAAGCCCAAACCTTTGGCTACTTCCTGCACCACTTTGATCTTTTTACCGATAGAATCTACCAGGTAAAAGTTGGTTTCGGGGAATAAAATAGCCAGCGGAATGCCTGGAAAACCACCACCGGTGCCTACATCAAGCACACTCTCGCCCGGTAAAAAGGGCATTACTTTAGCAATTCCGATAGAGTGAAGTACATGGCGCTCATACAAAAGGTCAATATCTTTACGTGATATTACGTTGATCTGGCTGTTCCATAAGTTGTACAGCTCAGGCAATTGCTCAATTTGAGCCCGTTGCTGTTCAGTTAAATCAGGAAAATATTTAAATATGATATCAGATGTCATCCCTGTTAAAGCGATTAATGATGTTGCCAAGTAAGTACCTGGCTCTAAATAATTGTGCCTTTACTGTACCCAAAGGCAGGTCAAGCTGTTGTGCTATTTCTTCGTATGAAAGCTCGTCAAAATAACGCAGTGTAATGAGATTGCGATACCTGTGGGGCAAGCTTTCTATCAACAATTTAAGCTCCTGGGTTTGCTGTTTTTTGATAGATGTTTCTTCCGGGTTTAAAACATCGGCCCTAATTTGCAGCGGTTTTTCGTCGCCATCTTCATCAGTCATGCTGTGGATAGACTGTGTATTGAGCTTCTTTTTGCGTATAAAATCAATACAATTGTTGGTAGCTACCCTAAACAGCCAGGTACTAAAAGCATAGTCGGGCTGGTATTTATCTAATTTTTCAAATGCTTTGGCAAAGGTTTCAACAGTAAGGTCCATAGCGTCCTCCTTGTTATTAACCATTTTCAAAACCATAAAATAAATAGAATCCTTGTACCGGTGCATCAGATCGGCATAGGCTTTTTGATCACCTTCGCGTGCACGTACAACCAGGTGAAAATCGTTCTTCGCGTTATCGGTGAAATTGACGTTTATTTCCATTGGGTAGTTTTTAAAAATGTCCCGATTAGCCCAAAAACATTCAAGTATATATAATATATAATATCAAAAAATGGCAAATACCAGATCAGATCTTTGCCGTTCAATTTTTTAAATATTTTGGTGTATATAATTAGCTGTAATATCAGTCTAAAAACGAACAAACCTAATGCCAGTAAAGGCTCATATTTAAAAATAAAGCATAATATGAGTAAAATATAAAATAAAGAGCCACTTATGGCATCAAAACTCAACATTCGCCTGTGCTTATTTTTGTACAGCTTGCCTACTCCCATGTGTCGCTTCTTTTGTCGGTACCATGAAGCAAGAGTAGTTTTGCCGCTGGTATAGGTAAAAGCATCAGGGTGTATTTCAATAATAGTGTTATTTGCTGTAGCATGCTGATTAACAAACAGATCATCATCGCCAGATATTACATGCATATGCGACGCAAAACCTTTTTGACTAAAAAACAAGCTTTTAGTATAGGCCAGATTACGACCAATACCCATATAAGGATTGCCGCCAAGCGCGTTGGATAGATAGCTTATTGCCGTTTTAATAGTTTCAAAACGGATAAAAGGATTAAGGAAATTACGGGTTTTATAGTAAGGCGAATACCCTAAAACTATCTGCGCGCCGGTACTAAAGTTGGCTGCCATACGGGTAATCCAGTGCTCAGAAGCAGGCTTACAATCGGCATCGGTAAACAGCAGATACTCATTTTTTGCGGCTTTAATACCCAGTGTAAGGGCAAATTTTTTCCCGGTTTTAAAGCGGTCATGCTCGGTTATGGTAACTACTTTTAAGTGCGGATACTCACGCTGCATATCTTCCAGAACAATATCTGATGTATCGTACGAGCAATCGTTGATCACTACAACCTCAAAATCAGGGTAGTTTTGCTGCAGTATTGCCGGCAGATTTTCCTGCAGATTTTTGGCTTCATTGCGGGCACTGATAATTACAGACACAGGTATCAGTACCTCTGGTAGTTCCTCATTTGGCTTATAGCGTGTTAAACGGCTGTGAACGCCTATCAGATAATATAACTGAATAATAAAACAGAGCTGAAAAAGTATAAAAAGCGCGATGTGTATGTAAGTTTCCAATGAGCTATAATAATCAGCAAATTTGTTAAAAATCGCCGGAATTAACTGTGGCCGTAACCAGTTTATTTAGTGATTATTGCCCACACTAAAAGTTTTTTCTCCACATTTTATGAATAAAATCAGATCAATTAAGTACATAAACATGTTTTGAGGGCCTGGGATGATTGGGAAAAGCATGATAATTGACTCACCCAGCCATCGCTACGCTCGGCCCCACCTATTCCCCTGTGGCGGAAAGAGGGAATTTTATCTATATATTATAGTATATATCAAAGCTAAATAAAACCCCAAAGCCCTCCTACCCTCCCTTTCCGGCAAAGCCGAAGGAGGGTTGTCCAGAGTAGCGCATACGGGGTGAGTCGTTGCAAATTGGTGTGTTGAATATTTCATTGTCAACCATTTAAGCAAACCCGCTTTATTTGTTAATTTTGCAGCCTCGAAATGAAATTTAATTTAACAGCACAAGACCCGCTTTCAAAAGCCCGGGCAGGTGAAATAACCACCGACCACGGTACTATACAAACACCTATATTTATGCCGGTAGGTACCGCCGGCACCGTAAAAGCAGTACACCAACGCGAGCTTAAAAATGATATTGAGGCTCAAATAATTTTAGGAAACACCTATCATTTATACCTCAGACCGGGCCTCAACACGCTTGAACAGGCCGGCGGATTGCATAAATTTAATGGTTGGGACGGCCCTATTTTAACCGATAGCGGCGGCTACCAGGTGTATTCATTGACCGAAGTACGTAAAATTAAGGAGGAAGGAGTAACCTTTCGCTCACATATTGACGGTTCAAAACACCTGTTTACGCCGGAAAATGTGATGGATATTCAGCGCATAATTGGTGCCGATATCATCATGGCCTTTGACGAATGCACCCCTTATCCATGCGATTATCACTACGCACGCCGGTCAATTGACATGACTCACCGCTGGTTAAAACGCTGCTGCGACCGCTTTGACAGCACCCAACCAAAGTACGGTTACAGCCAAACTTTATTCCCTATTGTACAGGGTTCGGTATATAAGGATCTGCGCGAAAAATCGGCCGAAGTTATCGCTTCGTACGAGCGTGAGGGCAATGCCATAGGTGGTCTTTCGGTAGGCGAACCGGCCGAAGAGATGTACGCCATGACAGAAATTGTATGTAATATATTACCGCAGCAAAAACCACGTTATTTAATGGGTGTGGGTACACCTGTTAATATATTGGAGAATATTGCTTTAGGAATTGACATGTTTGACTGCGTTATGCCAACCCGTAACGCCAGAAACGGTATGCTTTTTACCAAAAACGGCATCATCAATATCAAGAATGAGAAGTGGAAAAACGACTTTTCGGCCATTGAAGATGACAGTGATTTGTTTGCCGATAAGGTGTATACCAAGGCTTATTTACGCCACCTGATACACTCGGGCGAGATGCTGGGAGCGCAAATTGCTACCCTTCATAACCTGCATTTTTATCTGTGGCTGGTGAAAGAAGCACGTAAAAAAATCATTGCCGGAGAGTTTTATAACTGGAAAAACATGATGGTTAAACGCCTTGGCGAGCGACTATAACCCAACATAAATTCAAAAATGAGGGATAAAAAACATACCTTTTATGGTACTTTTAAGAACATAAAACCATACATAATCTGACGGATGAAGGCCTTATTACACCGTTACCTGAAGGTTATTGACAGGTTTATTATTGGCAAATACCTGGGCACTTTTGTGTTTACCATGGGGGTTTTTATAGTGGTATCTGTAGTGTTTGACGTGTCGGAAAAGCTGGATAATTTCCTGAATAAACACGCTACATTTCATGATATTGTGTTCCAGTATTACGCTGGTTTTATTCCCTTTTACCTCAATATGCTGTCGCCCCTTATTAACTTTTTGGCGGTAATATTGTTCACAGCGAAGATGGCAAACCAGACTGAAATTGTACCAATTTTGAGTGGGAAGGCCAGCTTTAACCGATTTTTAAGGCCCTATTTTATAGCATCAACTATCATATTTATAGTGTCGTTTTTTGCCAATGTATACCTTATACCTTATACAAATCACCTGAAAAACGACTTTGAAAACGCCAACGGCATCACCGATAACGACCCTACCAAAAGCCAGGTGCATATGCAAATAGACAAGCATACCTTTGTATATCTGGAAAATTATGACCAGACAAACCACACCGGCTACCAGTTTATTATGGAGAAATTTAACGGCGATACCCTGCGCGAAAAGCTTACAGCAAACACCATAACATACGATTCTGTTAAGCGGGTATGGTCATTAAAGAACTATAATGTTAAGTATGTAAACGGGCTTAAGGAGAAATATTTGGCCAACGTACCGCAGAAAGATACAGTACTTGACATGCACCCAACCGACTTTATTGTGTATGATAATGTGTATGCCGCCATGTCATTAAAGGAGCTAAACAAGAACATTGACAAAGAAAAACTGCGCCGTCCGGAGGTTTTAAACAACCTTTATTTTGAAAAATTTCACCGCTTTATATACCCTTTATCGGCCTACGTTTTAACCATTTTGGGGGTAGCATTATCGTCGCGTAAGGTACGTGGCGGTGTTGGTTTACCCCTCGGAATTGGAATTTTATTGTGTTTTGCCTACATCATTCTTGAAAAATTCGCCATCGTATTTTCTATAAAAGGAGGCGTTCCGCCTCTGTTTACAGTGATGATCCCGAACGCAATGTTTGGTATACTTGGCTATTATTTACTCTTAAAAGCACCCAAATAGTGACCCTAAAAAACCGCTCGGCAGGCCCGAATAAGAACCTGATCATCCTTCATTTTACCGTTTTTATCTGGGGATTTACCGGAATTTTAGGACAATTAATCACCATTTCTGCCGTACAATTGGTGTGGTACCGCGTATTAATTGCCTTTATTTCGTTGTTTTTGTACTTTAAATTCAATAAAACAGATATAAAAATTGATAAAAAAACCTTCTTTCAAATGGTTTTTACGGGTGGTTTGGTGGGTGCGCACTGGGTTCTTTTCTTCGCTTCCATCAAATTATCCACCGTTCCGGTGGCCCTCGTTTGCATCTCCAGCATCACTTTATTTACTGCCATATTGGAACCACTGATCAATAAAGTAAAGATCTCCAAACTCGAAATCCTGGCCGGTTTATTAATCATTACCGGCATTGTATTGATATTTAAATTTGAAACACGATACACTAAGGGAATCATAGCGGGCTTAGTTTGCGCCGTTTGTGCAAGCCTTTTCTCTATCATCAACTCAAAATTTGTGAAGAAACATGAGGCTCCAACTATCGCATTTTATGAGTTGAGCGGAGCCTTTTTCTGGATATCGTTATACCTTTTATTTACCGGTGGCTTTAACAGTGAGTTAATTTTAAAGAGGCACGACATGATTTATCTGGTACTGCTTGGCACCATTTGCACATCTCTCGCTTACGTTGCCGGGGTATCAGTTATGCGCGAACTTTCTGCTTTCAAGGTTGCCCTGGTTACCAACCTTGAGCCGGTTTATGGCATCCTGATGTCGTTTATTTTCTTTGGTGATATGAACAAAATGACGACCGGTTTTTGGGTCGGTGCGGTGCTCATTCTGTCAACCATTTTCCTGTATCCGGTAGCTCAAAAACAAATTACGAAACGAAGAGCCAGGGCTTAATCCCCGGCTCTTTTTGTTTCTACCTTCGCCCACGCCCAATCATTTTTAAAGCAAAACTGCTCCCTGCTCCACATCTTCATTCCCGTAACTAACATCCAATAATCTTCTTTTGCTACCCTGAACACCCCCGGTAGGAGGGTAAATACCCACAACTGACAGAGCCGTTTTTAAGCCCTCTACGGCATTATTATTTTTTGGCAGCATCTGCAGCCTTCAATCTACTTTGCGTTTAACAGCGTCAAAATTCAATTTTTAGTTAGTGTAACAAGTTTCCAAAATAGATTTGCATCTATTTTGGCACTCCCTGACATAATCTTCCTACTTTTAAGTTTTAAAAAATAAAAAACAGATTTATATAAATAAAATATAAACTTTATAATCAGATAATTATAAACTTTATTAAAAGTAAAAATAGAACAAACTAAAGTTAACTTAAATTGCAAAAAACTAAAAATATTAGCAATTAAAATTAAGTAATAAAATTTACTATTTATATAACTAATAATCAAATAAATAAAGCTAATTATATAACTTAATTATTTATATTTAAGCTTAGGTTAAGCACGTTGATCTTAGTGTACAGAAACATAAAATCAGGAATTAAATAAAATGCCACCAGCAATCCGCTTTGTATACAAAAAGATTAGAGCGCACGAAAATTCATGATTCTCATTAAAGAATTTCCGGAGCTTCTGAACCCATAAAAAACATTTGAAACCACATTGAAAAACAAACGGGCCTATACCCCTATCTTCAGTAACTCGTTCTAAAAAATCATTCGCCATACCTTACTGTGGTCTGTTAAAAAATCAGAGCGCTGAAATTTCCAACCACTCAAAATTTTCTTTAGGTACCAAAATCCGAGAAGGTAATTTTTGACGAGATGCTTTGGTTTTCACAACACGATTTTGAGTCTCCAAAATCTTCAGCTCCTCATTGAATTTTCAGGAGCAATAATTGAAGTGCATTTTTTATAAACATTTAAAAACCGCATATTGTATTAACTGTAAAACCAAATCGTCATGAGCATTAAAACAATCGTTATTGTAGTGGTCACTATTTTACTTACCGCAGCCTTTGCCCAAAACACAGACAAGGTTCCGTTCGCTTTTTTATTCGCCAACTTTTATGTTTCAAAACTGGCCATGATGGCAACTGTAGCGGTGGTGGCATTCATTTTAGGCATCATGGTTGGGCGCCCTAAAAAAGCAAAGTTTGATATTGAAGGGTATCATGACAATATCCACAAGAAAGAAGATCCCAATACACTAAGCGACGAAGACCGCGATTACATCAGCTAACATTTACTAAACACTATGGAAAATAAAATTGGATTCATAGGCCTCGGGAGCATGGGCATACCTATGGCAAAAAACCTCATCGCCGCGGGCTATCATTTACAGGTTTACAACCGCACCCACTCCAAGGCCGATGAGCTTGACTCTGCCCACATCACCAAATGTCAAACGCCGGCCGAAGCCGCCTCCGGTGTAGCCATCGTGATCAGTATACTGACCGATGATGAAGCCTTGCGAGAATCGGCTGTAGGTGATCACGGAATTTTAAAAACGCTACAGCCAAATGCTGTGCACATTTCTATGAGCACTATACTACCTGAAACGTCCGAAAAACTTACTCAACTTCATGAGCAGGCCGGGAGCTATTACCTGGCAGCCCCGGTGTTTGGCCGCCCCGATGCCGCCCGGGCACGCAAGCTTTGGGTATGTGTTTCGGGTAAGCAACAAGCAAAGGATATTGCTAAACCTGTATTGGATTCGCTGGGGCAGGGCATTATAGATTTTGGTGAAACCCCGGGCGGAGCCAACGTGATAAAAATTGCCGGCAACTTCATGATCATGGCTTCTATGGAAATGATGGCAGAAGCTTATACCCTTGCCGAGAAGAATGGATTAAACCGTGCGCAGGTGGCCGACTTTTTTGGCTCTACCTTGTTCAACGCCCCCATATTTCAAAACTATGGAAAGCTCATTGCCAACAAGGATTACCAGCCGGTGCGTTTCAAGTCAGAATTAGGCTATAAGGACGCGCGTCTGGCATTTAAACTATCGCAGACGAGCAGCACTCCCATGCCGCTTGTAAACGCCGTACACAGCCGCTTATTGAGCGCCGTTGCAAAAGGCTGGGGAGAGACTGACTGGGTAGAGGCCATTACCCGCGGAGTGAGTGAAGACGCGGGAGTGTGATTGATTTTTTGATTTGGGATTTCGGATGTTCGATTTCGGATTTTGTAATTCACCTCTCATCGCGTCATTGCGAGGAACGAAGCAATCTCTACAGAGGCAGGTTAGTTAAGCAAGTTAACCCTGTACAGCATAGAGATTGCTTCGTTCCTCGCAATGACGCGAATTCTAAAATCCGAAACCGAACATCCGAAATCCGAAATCAATTACACATCGTAAAAAACCTCGTTGTCTGTTTCCAGAAAACCCAGGTCGGGAGTATGTTCAAATATGCCAAACACAGATGCCCCACTCCCACTCATGCTCGCGTAAATTGCGCCAGCCTCGTAGAGCGATGCTTTAACCCCGCGTATCTCTACATGATTTTTGAAGATGGTATTTTCAAAATCGTTTTTAATAAACTTTCTCCACTCGGTAATGGGTTCGGTAATAAGTTCCAGTAATGAGTCTTTCGGCATGGCCGGTTTAATGCCGCCAAAAGCTTCTGCGGTTGAAACATGCACATCGGGCATCACCAAAACAATTTTGTATTTAGAGAGGTCGAGCCGGATGGTTTCAAACTCATCTCCTTTTTCAAAAGCGAACACCGGTTTGTTCTCAATGAAGAAAGCACAGTCGGCACCAAGCTTGCGCGCATAGTTTGTCATGTCATCAATGGAGAGGCCCAGCTTAAATTGCTGGTTCATGAGCTTGATAAAAAAAGCGGCATCGGCCGAGCCTCCGCCCAACCCCGCGCCTATTGGAATATTTTTGTGCAGGTGAATTTTTACCGGCGGCAAATTCGGGTAATCTTTTTTGAGCAGGTGGTAGCCTTTGATGCAAAGGTTATCCTCCACCCTGCCCGGGATGTCTAAGCCTGATGAAGTAAAAGCCAGCTCTTCGCTCGCCACAACCTCGAGCGCGTCTTTGATGTTGATGGGATAAAAAATGGTTTCCAGATTATGATAACCGTCGGGCCTGCGTTCGGTAATGTTAAGGCCAATGTTTATTTTTGCGTTTGGAAACAAAATCATAAAAGAAATAATTAACACGGCATCTATTTTTAAACAACCGTAGGATACCAAAAGTAGATTATTTTTCTTTGTCACAAAATTGTTCATTGGTTCACCGGTTCATTAGTTCATTAGGATTTTCAAAAAATCTAATAACAAGTAAACCACTCACCCCAATCAACAACTCACTATTCAACTAAAATAAAAAATGAAACAGTATCTCGATTTGATGAGGCATGTATTGGAAACCGGCGCGCAAAAGCACGACAGAACCGGAACCGGTACCGTAAGTGTGTTTGGCTACCAGATGCGTTTCAATCTTAAAGATGGTTTCCCGATGGTGACCACCAAAAAGCTGCACCTGAAATCAATCATCCATGAGCTCATCTGGTTTTTGAGTGGCGACAGCAATATCCGCTACCTGAAAGAAAACGGCGTACGCATATGGGATGAGTGGGCCGATGCCGATGGCAACCTTGGCCCGGTGTATGGTGTTCAGTGGCGATCATGGCCAACACCCGATGGCGGCCACATTGACCAAATAGCCCAGGTGGTAAACCAGATCAAGAACTCGCCCGACTCCCGCCGCATGATCGTATCGGCATGGAACGTTGCCGAAGTAAACCAGATGGCCCTGCCACCCTGCCATAGCTTGTTTCAATTTTACGTGGAGCCGGCCAACAAGGAAAAAGGCGAAACCCGGGGTAAGTTGTCATGCCAGTTGTATCAGCGCAGTGCCGATATATTTTTGGGGGTACCGTTCAACATTGCTTCTTACGCCTTACTCACCATGATGATGGCGCAAGTGTGCGACCTTGACTACGGCGACTTCATCCACACCTTTGGCGATGCTCACTTATACAACAATCACATGGAGCAGGCACATCTGCAACTAAGCCGCGAACCTCGCCCGCTGCCTACTATGAAAATCAATCCGGAGGTAAAGGATATATTCAGTTTCAAATTTGAAGATTTCACTTTAGAGAATTATGATCCGCATCCGCATATCAAGGGTATTGTTGCAGTGTAAGAATGTTCACTGGTTCATTAGTGTCACTGGTTCATTCGGATTCACGAAAATCAAAATTTTAGAATTAGCAGAATTTTATTCATCTTACGAAAGTTTAAATTTAAACAGCCGTGCCTCACAATGATGCGGTGACTTTTAAATTGGTTCATCTTCACGCAACACTAATGAACAATTGAACCAATGAACTTATGAACAAATAAATGACCGTATCTATCATCGTAGCCATAGGCAGAAACCACGCTATTGGCAAAAACAATAAACTACTTTGGCACTTGCCAAAAGATCTGAAGCATTTTAAAGATGTTACTACAGGGCACACGGTGATCATGGGCCGCAAAACTTTTGATTCTGTTGGCAAGCCGCTGCCCAATCGCCGCAACATTATTGTAACCCGGCAAGCCATCAGTATTGAGGGCTGCGAAGTAGTGAGTTCAATTGATGCAGCTTTGGCTCTTTGTGCAAATGAAGAGGAAGTGTTTATTGTTGGCGGTGCCGAAATATACAAACTGTCTATTCCGCTTACAGATCGTATTTACTTAACCGTTATCGATCACGATTTTGATGGTGACACATTTTTCCCGGAATTAAATGACGAAGATTGGAAAGAGACGGAACGCGAAAACTTTGAACCTGACGAAAAAAATAAGTACACCTATTCGTTCATCACACTGGAGCGGCGGTAACATTTTCTGTCATCAAATTGTTTTAATTTAAAATTTCAGGGTTGCGAAATTTTATTAGATTTGCCGTCTTATTGAAAAAAAGCTTATAAACTAATTAATTACATATTAAAATTCGATGCAAGGTAAAGGGGTTATTAAATTTTTTGCCATTCTGTTAGCCGCGGTATGCTTGTACCAGCTATCATTCACGTGGGTGGCACGTAAAGTTGAAAGTGATGCCAAAGTATATTCAAAGGGTGATCCGGAGAAAGAAAAAGCTTATCTGGATTCTATGTCTTCACAACCGGTATATCCGTTGTTCAAACACAATTATCAATACGTAAAACAAAGAGAACTTGCATTAGGCCTCGACCTTAAAGGTGGTATGAACGTTACCATGCAGATCTCCCTTGCCGATTTGGTAAGGAAAATTGCTAATGATAACCCTGATGTAGTATTTAACCAGGCTTTAGCTAATGCCGACAAATTACAGGCAGATGCTAAGACTACTCAGAAAGATTACATCGCGTTATTTGTAAGCGAGTATGAGAAGTTAAATCCTAACGGTAAACTTGCCGCTATCTTTTCAACAAAAGATAATCAGGATCACTTAAAGTTCAACGCATCAAACAGCGAGGTTCAGGCTTACCTGAAAGATCAGGCAAACACTGCGGTTAAACAATCATACACCGTTTTGAACACCCGTATCAACCAGTTTGGTGTTACCCAGCCTAACATTCAGTTAGAGCAAAGCTCAAACCGCATCCTGGTTGAGTTACCTGGTGTAAAAGAGCCTGAGCGTGTTCGTAAACTTTTACAAGGTTCGGCCAAGCTGGAGTTTTACGAAACTTTTGACAACACCGAAGCTTACCAGTACCTGATCAACATTGACAACCTGCTGGCTGCAAAAAACAAAACCGCTAAAGCCGACTCATCAAAAACAGCTACTACTACTGCCGCTGCAAAAACTGATACCGCTGCTAAAGCCGGTTCGTTGTTAAGCAAGGTTCAAAAGAACGCGGCTAAAGATACTTCAGCTGCTTCACTGGCAAGCAAAACTCAACTGGCTGCGCAGCACCCACTGCTTTCTATCATGCAGTTAAACCTGGGTACCGACAGAAACGGCCAGCAGGCATTAGGCCAGGGCCCGGTTGTTGGTTACGCTCCGTTGAAAGATACTGCAAGGGTTAACGCTTACCTGAACAGTGCCGACGTAAAATCGGTAGTGCCTCGTAACCTGAAATTCCTTTGGGAAGTAAAACCATTGAAAGATGCTAAAGAAAAAGCATTTGCTTTATACGCTATCAAATTATCAGGCGCTGAAAATGGCCCGGTATTATCTGGCGATGTAATCAACGACGCTAACTCTGACGTTGACCCTAAAGGCAGCCCGGAAGTTAGAATGGTGATGAACTCACAAGGTGCCGAAAAATGGCGTACCATTACTGCCGAAGCATCATCAGGTACCAACAAAAAAGCTATCGCCATTGTATTGGACGATAATGTATACTCTGCCCCAACCGTTCAAAACGAAATTTCAGGTGGTGTATCATCTATATCAGGAAACTTCACTATTGAAGATACCAAGGATTTGGCCAACGTGTTAAAAGCTGGTCGTTTGCCTGCACCTGCTCACATCGTGTCAGAATCTATCGTAGGTCCGTCATTAGGTCAGGAAGCTATCAACGCGGGTGTTACATCAAGCATATTAGGTTTGGTTGTTGTATTGATATTCATGATCGCTTATTACAACCGTGCAGGTACTGTAGCGGTGGTAGCGGTAATCATCAACATATTTTTCCTGATGGGCGTATTAACCAGCTTAGGTGCTGTTTTAACATTGCCGGGTATTGCAGGTATCGTGTTAACCTTAGGTATTGCGGTTGATGCCAACGTACTGGTTTACGAGCGCGTTCGTGAAGAGCTTGCCCTTGGCAAATCGTTAAGGATAGCTGTTGCCGATGGTTTTAAACACGCTTTGCCTTCTATCCTCGATTCACAGATCAGTACGTTCTTAACCGGCTTAATCCTGTTCATCTTTGGTTCGGGCCCGATACAAGGTTTCGCTACCACATTGATGATCGGTATCATAACTTCACTGTTCTGTTCATTACTGATCTCAAGGGTTATATTTGAGTGGATGCTGGATAAAGGCTGGGATATCAAATTCTCAAACCCTTGGAGCTCTCATACCTTTAAAAATGCCAACTTCAAGTTTGTAAAAAACCGTTTCAAATTCTACATCTTCTCAGGTGTGTTTATCACTGCCGGTTTGATCTCTATATTTACCCGCGGCTTTAGCTACGGTGTGGATTTTGAAGGTGGTCGTAACTTTATCGTTAGCTTCCCTAATAAGACAGTAACAACCGAAGCTATTCACGATGCGGTTGATGCTACTTTAGGTCGCAGTACCGAGGTTAAAACCATGGGCGAAGACAAGTTTAGCATAACTACCAACTACTTGTTTAGCGATAACACCATATCTGGTGACAACAAAGTTAGAAGCGCACTGATCAGCACACTGAGCAGCAAGCCTGAAACTAAAATTACCGATAAAAACATTTTAGGTGGATCAAAAGTAAGTGCCACTATTGCCGATGAGTTAAAAACATCAGCTATTTACACTGTATTGTTCGCCATATTTGTTATTTCGGCTTACATCCTGATCAGGTTCCGTAAATGGCAGTTTAGCTTAGGTGCGATGATTGCAACAGCGCATGATGCTTTACTGGTATTATCGTTCTTCTCATTATTCCGTGGTATACTTCCATTCTCACTGGATATTGACCAGGCTTTTATTGCAGCGATCCTGACAGTTATCGGTTATTCAATTAACGATACGGTGGTAGTATTTGACAGGATACGTGAGTTCCTTGATTTGCACCATGCTAAAACTGATAATCCTGAAGAAGTAATTAACCAGGCTATCAACAGCACATTAAGCCGTACCATTATCACCGCTTTAACCGTAATATTTGTACTGATTGTATTGTTCATATTCGGTGGTGACGTAATTAAAGGCTTCTCGTTCGCATTATTGATCGGTGTGATTTTCGGAACATACTCTTCTATCTGCGTAGCTACGCCGGTTATTGTTGACTTCGGCAAAAAAGATCTGAGATAATTAATTTCAATTATATTTTACAAGGCCCCAAATAGTATTTGGGGCCTTTTTTTGTTTATCTATAATGCCTGTACAAACCTCATTATCCTCAAATTTGAACTTGAAGGCCTTGCCGAAGACGAACATTTGCCCAATACGGTTTGCGTTAAGAGTTATGAGCGATAAGTTTTGAGTTGTAAGTAAAATTGATGAGTTTTGAGTTATACGTTTTGAACTCAATACTCAAAACTTACCACTCAAAACCTAATGAACATAAAAATAACCGAATGCCCGCGCGATGCAATGCAGGGCCTTCATGATTTTGTACCTACCGATATTAAAGCGGCTTACATTAACCTCCTGTTACAGGTAGGTTTTGATACCATTGATTTTGGAAGTTTTGTATCGGCTAAGGCCATACCTCAGTTGCAGGATACCGCCGACGTGCTTCGAAAACTGGATATGAGTAATACCCAATCAAAACTGCTGGCTATTATTGCCAACTACCGCGGTGCTGAGGATGCTGTAAAACATGAAGAGATCACTTATCTGGGTTATCCTTTTTCCATATCAGAAACTTTTCAGCTGCGTAATACCAATACCACCCTGCCCCAGGCTTTTGATAATGTGAAAAGGATAAAAGAACTGTGCCAGGCCAGTAATAAGCAACTGCTGGTATACCTGTCTATGGGTTTTGGCAACCCCTATGGAGATGAATGGACTACCGGCATTATTGAACAATGGACAGAGCAGCTCACCCAGGAAGGTATCCACAATATAGCCCTTGCAGATACCATAGGCATTGCCGAAGCCGGGCAGATCAGCAGTATTTATCCCGATCTCTGCAATAAATTTCCGGAAACAGAATTTGGCATCCACCTGCATTCCACACCCGATACCTGGCGGCCTAAAATTGAGGCAGCATACAAAAGCGGTTGTAAACGTTTTGACGTAGCATTAAAGGGATATGGCGGCTGCCCCATGGCCACAGATGACCTCACAGGCAATATCGCCACCGAAAACCTAATAGGATACCTTCAATCGCAAAACGAGCCCTTGGAGCTTAATTTAGCTAAATTTCAGGAAGCTATGGATTACTCAGGAAAAGTATTTGGGTAAATGTCGATTTTGAGATTAAATACACGCGTCATTGCGAGGTACGAAGCAATCTCTATGCTATACAGAGACAATAGACCTGCCTGTGTAGAGATTGCTTCGTACCTCGCAATGACGCATCAATAAAAAACAGCTGCATATCCGCACATTTCCTCAACCGCACATCCATTACGCAACAGATTTAGCTGCTTTACCTACTTTAGCTTTTACGGTTTTATCAAAATTCTCCATTACAAGTACTGCTGCGCCTATCAGCTCTGCATCAAAACCCAATTCCGATACCAGTAGTTCGGTACCGCCTGCAAGCCTGGGTATGCAGTATTTATGTAGCGCCTGCTGTATCGGTGCCATTAATATCTTGGCCACCTTTGCCCCCCTGCCGCTTAGTACAATAATAGCCGGGTTCATGATATGGATCAATATAGCCAGCGCCTTCCCTATTTTATAGCCCGCGTCTGACAGTAGTTCAATAGCAAACTGATCGCCGTTATTGGCGGCATCAAGCAATGCATCACCCATTAGTTTAGAGTGATCATTAGTATTATATTTTAAACTGGTAATACGGCCTTGTTTAATGCCCGCTATGGCCTTTTGAGCAACTACCAGCATAGAAGCCTCCGCTTCGAGGCAACCACGTTTACCGCACTCGCAAAGCGCCCCATCTTCCGATAATGGAATATGACTCAGTTCGCCTGCAAAACCGTTATGGCCGCGAAACAGTTTTCCGTTCACGATCATCCCCAAACCTATACCCCAGCCCAGGTTAATCACCATTACCTCATTTTGTGCTTTGGCTATCCCAAATTTTTGTTCGGCAAGGGCAATCAGGCTCGAGTCATTATCAATATAGGTGGTAATACCCGTTTTAGCGGTCAAATAAGCAGTGAGGCTTTGTCCTCCGGCATCAAGGTAAGTGTAGTTAATGCCTTCGGTAACATTGATAAAGCCTGGCATACCAATACCTATACCGGCAATTTTTTCTTTAGCAATGCCCGAGTTTTTGATATAAGTATTGATATAATCAGTTAAATCAACAAGCGCATCAGGATTATTGAGTAACTTAAGCTCGGAGGTAAACATATCGGCCACCGGGTTATTCAGCAGGTCAAAAAGCTGTATGCGTGCTGTAAGCTGATCTAAGGCAATGGCAAGCACGTACATAGCGCTGGCCTTTACCGAATACATGAGCGGCCTGCGGCCGCCACTTGATGGGGCGTAGCCATCTTCAACCACAAAACCTTCGTCCATCAATTCATTTACAGCCTTAGCTATTGATGGTATGCTTTTATCAAACAACTCACTCAGCCCGGCGCATGACATTGCTTTATTAAAATAAAGCCTTTTAATAATCATATTTTTTAGCTGACTGCCCTTTACACCTTTATTCTCGAGTTCCATTCAATAATTTAATAACTGGTTTACAACAGGCAACGCCTTAGTGTTTTGAATTGTATAAAAATATAAATAAAGTAATTAACTACAACTGTAATTATCACAGTTAGTAAGTGTTTGAAAAGCTGATAAAAATTAGTGAAATATGCAGCCTATAGAAAAAAAGAGAAACATGCTATGGCATAGTCCAAAATCGCCAGCCGCTCCAATAATTATGATATTGCTTAAAAAAATCAAGGAACAATTCCGGAGCTGGCAGGTTGTGGCCTATTGCATAAGTTTTATATTGCTGTTCTGTATCAAAAATAGTTCTCCTTCCTGTGCTCAAATTGTAGGCCATAAAGCCTGAATCGGTAGCCGCGCATAAATAATCATTACTAACCAGGTAAGTTTTGATTCCAACCTGCTCTGTCCCTCCATTCGGAACAAAATAAGCGTTCAGGTCACCCGCACTCATCGTTTCCCTATACCCTATCGGAATTTTACTTTCATCACCCAAACCGTGATCTCCGTAATAAGTAAAGGAAAAAACGAAAAGCAATCCATATAAAATGCGATAGGTTTGAAAGAACCTGGGCTTGCCAAATTTCGGATCCTTTCTTTGCACGAACAAAAAAGCCGATCTGATCAGCAATAATAAAGTTGCATACACAACGCTTAAAATACCTATTTTAAAAAGTTCAAAAATAAAATGACCTATTACTTCCATACAGAACTCAATAAGGAACAATCATACAAAAAGAGCTTTGAAATACAAAGTTTAAAACTAAGTGAATAATATTTAAAAAGCCTCCCGAAATTTAACTCCGGGAGGCTTTTTAAATATTATTCACTTTAAGCTTTCAACCTCTACTGCACCTCAAACTCTTTCTTGAGCTTAATATCAACCGATGAACTGCCAATCATCACCATAAACTTGCCTGGTTCAACCGTCCAGTTCATATTTTTGTCCAGCAGGGCCAGGTCGTCGGGGTGCAGGGTGAATTGTACGGTCTTCTTTTCGCCGGGGGCAAGGTTTACGCGTTCAAAGCCGCGCAGATCATACTCGTAGGTGGTAACGCTGCTCACTTCATCTTTCAGGTAAAGCTGCACCACATCGTCGCCTTTGCGGCTGCCGGTGTTGGTTACATCCACACTCACCTGTACGTCACCCTGCGAGTTTTCCTTTTCGGGCGATACCTGCAAATTGCTGTACTCAAACTTGGTATAGCTCAAGCCATAACCATACGGGTACAAAGCCCCATTAACACTGGTTTTGCCCCAGCTGTTATCGCCGCCCTGGCTGGCTTGCGAGGCCGGCTTGAACGGAAAGTTAAACTCAATTTGCCCCGTAGTTTTCGGGAAGGTAATGGGCAGCTTGCCGCCCGGGTTATTATCGCCAAACAAGGTTTCGGCAATAACCTGGCCACTTTGCGGGCCGGGGAACCAAGCCTCCAGAATAGCCGGTACATATTTATTTTCCCAGTTAATAGTAAGCGGCTGCCCGTTTATCATCACCATAATTACAGGCTTACCGGTAGCCTGCAAAGCCTGGATCAGCTTGAGCTGCCTGCCCGGCAAGTTTAGCCCTGTGCGCGACATGCTCTCGCCTACAGTATTCACATCCTCGCCTACTACCGCTACAACCACATCGGCCTGTTTAGCCTGCGCTACTGCCGAATCGATACCGGCTTGCTCCTGCGTGGTTAGCGGTGTTTCAATAATCTCGCTTTCGGGCCAGGTAGCATCAATCAAATTACAGCCTTTGGTGTAATTAACATTCACTCCTGTACCCACATATTTTTTAATCCCCTCCAACACGCTGGTTACCGGGTTGTGCGACGGGCCGTAACGACTGGTTGCATAATTTTTTTCGGCAGCCAGCGGACCGGTAACCAAAATATTTTTCAGCTTGCTTTTATCCAAAGGCAACAGATCGCCCTGATTTTTGAGCAGCACCATTGATTCGCGGTTCATTTTTAATGACATGGCATCATCCTCTGCGGTATGCACCTTTTTGTCTGATGATTTTGGGTCTTTCACATAAGGGTCATCAAACAAACCCAGGCGGAATTTAACCCGCAGCACATCGCCCACCCTTGAGTCGATCAGTTTCATAGATAGCCTGTTTTCTTTAATCAGCTCGCGCAGGGGCATAATAAAGGTTTGCGGCATGGTAAAGTTGGTGCGTACATTAAGACCGGCTTCAACCACCTGCCTTACGGCCTCTTTATAATCCGCAGCTACGTGGTGTTTAGAGTAGAGGTATTCCACAGCTTCGCTATCAGACACCACATAACCGTTAAAACCAAATTTTTGACGCAGCAGCTCTGTTAAAAAGTAATAGCTGCCTGTTACAGGCACGCCATCCCAGTCATTATAACTGCTCATTACGCCCATCGGGTGCGCTTCCTGTATCACCCTCCTAAATGGATAAAGATATATCTGGTACATTTCCCTTGGCGCCACATGCGGATCGGTACGGGCGCTACCATCGCGGCCTCCTTTTGGCACGCTGTATACGGCAAAGTGTTTCAGGGTTGATGCTACACCTTCTTCCTGTATGCCCAGTACCATTTGCTTACCCAGCTCGGCAATATGAAAAGGGTTTTCGCCATAACACTCCACTACACGGCCCCAGCGCTGGTCGCGGGCCGGGTCAAGTATGGGGGCGTAAACGTTGGTATAACCCAGGGCCTTTGCCTCGCGGCCAACGGTTTGCCCGGCCTGGCGCACCAATTGTTTATCAAATGTGCTGCCTATAGATATAGGCGCAGGCAAAGGCGTGGCCCTGTCATGATTCAACCCGTGAATGCCCTCATTGGTAAAATCAACGGGGATACCCATACGGGTTTCTTCCACAAACCATTTTTGAATGGTGTTTATGGCCGATGCATGTTTACTGTAGGGATAAGAATACTGAGTGTATGCCTTATCGGTAGTGGAGGTAAGATTGTTCAACTCCTCATCAATATTGGCAATACCATCCTTCCAGACCTCATTTTTCCATGACGGCACGGGCATTTCATCCTTTAAAACCCGTTTATAGCCGTAAAGCGTGGCCATCTGGCAGGTTTTTTCCTCAACGGTCATTTGGCTCAGCAGGTCGGTAACACGCTTTTCAATGGGTTGCTGCGGATCCTCAAAAACATCCATTTTGCCGTTTTTATTAAAATCGACCCAACCTTTATGGTAAATATTTTTTTGTTGTGCCGATGCGGAAAGCGCGAGCCCGGCCAACAGGACAGATGCCATGCTTACGCAC
>Ga0247742_10000557_pt1 | contig 29409 bp, 24 predicted proteins | sample UWRJL208509C2_FD_180944 | JGI IMG/M metagenome (GOLD analysis project Ga0247742, IMG submission 180944) | Plant litter microbial communities from Arlington Agricultural Research Station in Wisconsin, United States - UWRJ-L208-509C-2 | ecosystem: Environmental > Terrestrial > Plant litter >...
CCACGCCGAAGGGCGACTGGTGGGCCGTGTTCCACGATCCGCTGCTCGACCAGCTGGAACCCATGGTGTCGGTGTCCAACCAGACCGTGCGCCAGAGCTATGCGAACTACCAGGAAGCGCTGGCCGAAGTGCAGGTGGCGCGTAGCGCCCTGTTCCCGACCATCGGCGTCACCGGTTCGGCGACCAAGCAACGCAGCGCGAGCAATGGCGTGGGCAATAGCGTCAGCGTGAACCCGGGCGTCCGCACCGCCGGCTCGCTGGAAGGCAATGTGAGCTGGGCGCCGGACTTCTGGGGCAAGACGCGTCGTACCGTGCAGGAGAACAAGGCGACGGCCGAGGCCGGCGCGGCCACCCTGGCCAACGCCACGTTGACCGAGCAGGTGGCGCTGGCCACTGCCGTGATCGACCTGCGCGTGACCGATGCCAACATCGACCTGCTGACCCACACCGTCGATGCCTATAAGGAATTCCTGCGCGTGGTAGCCAACCAGGGCAACGCGGGCATCACGCCGCCGTCGGATGTCATTGCGGCGCGCACTCAGCTGGAGAACGCACAGTCGAGCCTGATCGCGCTGGGGGTATCGCGTGCCAGGTTTGCCCATGCTATCGCTGTGCTGGTCGGCAAGACGCCCGAGGAGCTCGACATCGCACACAGCAGCACGCTGCCGACCTTGCCGTCGCTTCCCGTCGGCCTGCCCTCGACGCTGCTTCAGCGCCGGCCGGACATCGCCGTGGCCGAGCGTCAGATGGCGGCGCAGAATGCCGCCATCGGTGTGGCGGTTGCCGCCTACTATCCGGACATCTCGCTGTCGGGCGCGGACGGATTCTCGCAGTCGCCGCTGGCCGGTCTGCTGCACGTGGCCAACCATGTCTGGTCGCTTGGCGCCGACGTGAGCGAGACGATCTTCGACGCGGGCGCACGTCATGGACAGGTTGTTGCGGCCCGGGCGTCGTACGAGGCGGCCGTGGCGAACTACCGGGGCACCGTGCTCACCGCGTTGCAGAACGTTGAGGACGATCTGGCCGGCATCCGCATCCTGGCACAGCAAGCCGAGGTGCTCGATGCCGCGGTGAGCGACGCCACGCGCGGTTCGGAGATCGCCTTCAACGAATACAAGGCGGGAACGGTCGACTACACCACGGCCGTCACGGCGCAGACCACGCTGTACAGCACCCAGCAGAACGCGCTCGATGTACGCGAGCAGCGCCTGCTGGACGCGGTTTCATTGATTGGCGACACCGGTGGCCCGGTCACATCGCCCTGAGGACCTGAAACCCGGCTCAGTGGGGCTTAGGTAGTTCTACTGGGCTGGCTTGCCAACCGACACGGTGTCCGGCACGTTAGGGTATGGTCCGCCTGCCGTCCTTCGTGGAGCATGCATGAGCACACCGACCGCGTTTGCGCGAGAGGAATGGTTCCTGGTCGTCACGGTGGCGACCAGCGCGCTCTTCCTCGTAAAACAGGATTCGCTCTTTGCCAGCCTCGATTCACGCGTCTGGCTCATCCTGATGTTCATCTGGCTATTCGTGGTGATCCTCGGCTCCGCGCTGGCCGTGCTGAGGCATGCGGAGCGTCTCGCCCGTCATCTGGGCGAACCCGTTGGCACGCTCGTGCTCACCATCGCGGTGACATCCATCGAGATCATGAGCATCTCGGCGGTCATGCTTCACGGGGCGAACAACCCCACGCTGGCTCGCGATACCTTGTTTTCGGTCACCATGATCGTGCTCAACGGCATGGTTGGCCTGTCGCTGCTGTGGGGCGGGTGGAAGCACCGTGAGCAGGCTTACAACCTGCAGGGCGCGAATGCCTACCTCGGATTGATCATCCCGTTGGGCGTGCTTGGCCTGGTGTTGCCACGATTTACCAACGTGGCTGAGGGGCAGCCGTTGCCGTTCGCTCACCAGATGTTCCTGGTGGTCGCGATACTCACGCTATATGCGACCTTCCTCGGCCTGCAGACGAAACGCATGAAGGGCTACTTCACGACGGACTCTTCCTCGGTCCGGCGCCGTGACGCGGAGAAGCTGGCGAAGTACGGGCCCGTGGCGTCCGCCGTGCTTCTCATCGCTTACATGATCCCCGTGGTCTTCCTGGTGGACCAGCTTGCGGTCCCGGTCGACTACGTTGTCGAGACGCTGCATGCGCCGGCCGCCCTGGGTGGACTGACCATGGCCATCCTCGTCGCCTTGCCCGAGGGCATGGGCGCGATTCGCGCTGCAAGTCGTAACGACCTGCAGCGCGCGGTGAACATCTTCCTCGGCTCGGTGCTCTCCACCATCGGCCTGACCATTCCCGCCATCCTGCTGATCGGCCAGATAACCCATCATCCGGTCATCCTCGGGCTGGAACACACGGACCTCATCCTGTTCGTCCTGACGCTGATGCTCTCCCTGCTCACGTTCTCGAGCGCCAGGACGCACCTGCTACAGGGGGCGGTGCACCTGACGATCTTCGTGTGCTTCGTCTATTTCCTGTTCTCGCCCTGAGTCGGGATCATGGCGGGAAGTGAGGCGTCCACGCGGGCCGGATCGACGGCTTTGCGCACGAGCGCGTCGAACTCACCCATGGTGCACTCGCCGATCTTGCCGCAACCCTGCACACGAACGGGTTTCGCGGCGACGTCGTCAAAGCGGTTGGTGCGAAGCGCGTCCATGGAAGGCATCAGGCTGCGAATGCGCACGAAGTCCTTGTTTCCGCGATGCACCAGGCTGAAGACGAGGGCACCGCCCGGCGGATAGTCGTCGGGCGTCAGCGGATCATGCCAGTCCAGGCCGAGGACACCGGCTACGTTGGCGAGATTGGTGTCGTGACCCACCAGTACGACAACCCCGTGGCCGGACGCATTGAGTGGCGCGACGCCCGGTTTCGCTCCATGGGCGGCATCCAGGCTGGCGGCGATGTGCGCGACAAGGTTGGATGCGGCATGGGCCGCGGCAGGCATGGCTTTCTTCGTCGCCGCGAATTGCGCATTGTGCAGCGTAATCAGGCGACCGAGCACAGCGGCGTCCGCACGACCGAACGCGACCGCATTCATCGGCATGCCTTCGACGTAGGAGAGCATCAGGTTCTCGCTGAGCGTGCCGGCGAGCTTCATGGCTTTCGCAACGCTGTCGGGGCCTTCGACGAGCAGCTTCTTGTTCCCGCGATTCGCGACCCCCGCGCAATCCGCCGGCGTGCATCCGAGCAGCACCGTCTGCAGTTCGGCGAGTGCGGGCGTTGGGACCGTGTCGCCTGCGCCGCCGTCGTCATCGTCATCCGTCTTGCCCTTGCCGGTGCCCTTGACGAAGTGGAACAGCGGATTGTTCGCTCCTGCTTCCATGGCGAGGAACGAGCCCTGGCATCCCGGGGTCGCGCCGTCGAGAAATGCAGCCGCACTCTCGCGATTACGTGGCGTGGTATCGCCGATCACCACGAACGACGCTGGATCGGGACAAGCCGTGGTCATCACGCCGTCGTCGAGGAACAACCGGCGAAGGCGTCCGCCGATGGCGCTCACCCCGTCATGGCCATGGGGTGTGAGGATGCCCGGTGCGACCGACCATGCCGGCCAGTTGCCGTTGGCATAGGCGGCATAAGTCTCTGCAGGCTTGGTGGGTGACCGCACGCCGTGGCGCATCAGCACGACATCGAGCTTCGTGGTCTCGGTCGGGGTGGCAGTCGCGGACGATGCCCCGGTCGCTACGAGCACGAGCAGAAGGGTGAGTGCGGTTCTCATAGCTTCACCGAGAGGTCGAGGAAGATGCCGCGGCCGGGCAGGCCGAAGTAAAGCGGATCGCCACTCACCGCCTGCGTGCCGGCGTAGCCGGTGAGCTTGTGCACGTTGAACAGGTTGTTGACGTCGACGCTGATCGAATAGCCCTTGGTACCCGCCGGGCCCTTGTCGGTCCGATAGCCCGCGGCGGCATCGACGCTGAAGTAGCCGGCGATGCGCTGGTCATTGGCGAACTGGATATTGCCCGCGTCATCGGTCGTGTTGTCCAGACCATACTGGTGGCCGAGGAACTTGCCCATCAGCGAGCCGAAGTAGCCGTTCGTATTGCTGTATAGCAGGCCCAGTGCGGCCGTGACCTTGGGGGTGGCGGCGACCTGCACGCTGCTGCCCTTGTAAGTCGCCTTGTTGTAGCTGGCGTTGCCGTAAAGGCTCAATGCACGCGTGAGGGCGAAGGTCGCTTCCACTTCGGCGCCCTTGTAGATCGCGCCGCCGCCGTTGATGAAGGTGTCCTCGTTGCCGTTGTCCGTCGCCACCTGGGTCTCGGTGATGAAGTTGGAGAAGTTGATGTAGTAGACATCGGCGCCGAAGGTGAGCTTGCTTGACGCATAAGCCGTGCCGAGCTGGTAATTCTTGGTCTTCTCCGGCTGCAGGCCGTGCGAGCCGTTGACCTGGATCACGTCGATCGGCGGTGCCAGGAAGCCCTCGGCCGCCTGCGCATACGCGCTCCACGAGTCGCTGAGTCGGTCGTGCACGCTGATCGACGGCAGGGCGGCGTGGTAGGTGGCTTCGGCGCTGAGCGGCACCGGCGGCGATACCTTGTTCAGCGGCGCATCGATGCTGCGCGTGACTTCGGAATAGCGAACGCCCGGGCTCACGGTGATGGCGTCGGTCACCTTCCAGTCGTACTGCACGTACGGCTGCACCGTGTCCGTGCGATCGTCGAGCAGGTAGTTGTCGACGGGGCCGTACTTGGTGCCCGTCTTCGCACCTGTCGTCAGGTCCACCGGATACTGGTAACGCGCGTCCAGGCTGCGCTCGAGCCAGATGCCGGTGAGCAGGGTACCGTCACCCAGGTCGCGACCGAGCCGCAGCACGTTGCCGAAAGCATGGAATCCCGAGTCGGCGAGCTTGCCCGGCAGATCGGTCCTGGATGTGCCGGCCTTCTTACCTTTCGCATCGTAGAAGGTGACGCCGTTGTCGGCCGGATCGATGTCCGACGCATCCGCGGTCTTGCGTGCCCAGTGATCGAAGGTATTGAGATACACCTTGTCGTCGACATCCCAGCCGGCGACCTGGCTGGTCAGCCCGACGTAGGTGAAGCTCGAGTAGTAGGCCGCATTGTTGGCGCCCTTGTAGTTCTGCACGGTCGGATCGTTACCGAGCCCGAAACGCCAGCCGTACTGATCGATCTCTTCCCTGGTCGCACCCTGCACGGTGTTCTGGTGTTCGCGGTTATAGCTGGTCACGAAGGTCAGGCTGGTGACGTCGCCAAGCTGGCTGATCGTCTTGATGAAGACGTGGTCGCGCTTGTCGTCGGTGCCTTTGAGGTAGGTGTCACTGGACTCCTTGGAAATATCCGCGAAGACACGTGTATTGCCCACGGTCTCGTCCGCGGTGACGCCACCGGCGCGCGTGTTCCAGCTGCCCAGCGTGAGGTAGGGCGTGATGCCCGGCTCGTCGGAAGGATCACGCGAACGCAGGGCCACCGTTCCGCCAAACGTCGCATTGCCGAGGGTGCTGCCGCCGCCGGGGCCGCGATCGATCTCCGCCTGGCGCAGCACGTGGTTGTTGAAATACGCCGAGGTGGTGTGATGCAGGTCGCTGGCGTCACCAAACGGGATGCCGTCGAAGGTAATGTTGAACTGGCCATCCTGGAAGCCACGGATGCTGATGCCTTCATTCTTGCCCAGGCCCGGGCCTTCGGGCGAGGTGACCGTCACGCTGGGCGCGTACTTGATGATGTCGTCGAAGTTGGCGTTGAAGCGCAGGCCGTCGCGAATGAACCGCTCATCGATTACCGAGGTGGGCTGCGTGGCGTCGAGCGGTGCCGCGCTCGGTGCGAGGGTGTCCACGGCGTTGGCGTGCACGCTGATCGGAGCGAGTTTCTGCGCCTCGTCACGGGTGTCGATCGGTGGGATGGCTGCTGCCGGCGCCGGGCCGGCCCCGGCGTTTCCCGGCACGATGGTCACCGTGGTCGGGGTGACGAGACGGTAGGTCATGCCGGTGCCGGCCAGCAACGCAGTCAGCTGTTCGGCCGCAGGCACGTGGCCAGGTGCGGCGTGGCTGCGCAGGCCGTCGGGTACCTCGGCGCCGTAGACCACCTGCCAACCTGCCTCGTGTGCGAAGCGGTCGAGCGCCTGTGCCAGCGGCATGGCTTCGATGGGCTGGGTGCTGGCGGCCAGTGCCACCGTGGGTATGACGGTGGTGCCGGCAAGGGCAAGGGCGATGCAGAGGGCGAGCGAGTTGCGCATGGCGTCACATACCTTGGATGGGAGGTCACAGAGGACAGTCATCGCTGTCCGACCCCATCTAAGAGTCCCGCCGCCGCCCGGCGGGTACCTCTCATTCGATGAATTTTTTCTTACAGCTGCGTCGCACGGTGTGTCGTGGAGAAGCGGACGCGGTCGGTCATGCGTTCGACACGCACGTGCGGCAGGCTGTCGACGTAGGCGATGAAGGCCTCGGGATCGCGAGCGTGGAACACACCACTGATGCGTTTGCCTGCCAGCTCCGGATCATCCACGACGAGCGGCCTGGTCGAGTACGCGTTGAAGCGGCGCGCCACTTCGGCCACGCTCGTATCGTGGAAGCGGATGTCTTCGGGTAGCCATTGCGTCGCGACCGCCACGTTCGCCTGACCGTGTCCGGTGACATGGCCATCCGCATCCACGCGCGCCGTTTCGCCACCGCGCAGATCCACGAGGCGATCGCGGGGTGAAGGTGTCCCGGTGAGCCGTGCACGCGCCCTTGCCAGCCACGGAGAGGGCAGGTTCCACACGGACACCTGGCCGCTGACGACCGTCACCTGCGCGGCGCCGTCGCTGCGCTGCACGTCGAAGACGGTGCCGACATCGTCGATCTGCTGGCGACCCACAGTGACCTTCATCGGCCGGGCCGGATCCTTGCCGATGTCGAACGAGGCGCTGCCCTCGACCAGTTCGATACGACGGGCGGCGGTATCGAAGCGGACGACCATGGCGCTTTGCGGTGAGAGCTGCACGACGGTGTCGTCGTCGAGCGTGACTTCGCGGACGTCGATGCCTGCGGCATAGCGGATGCCGGGTTCGGCCGGGGAGGGCCAGGTGGCGGTGAGGGCGCCGCAGACCACGAGAACCGCTGCTGCGGCGGCTGCCCAGGTCAAGGCCTTGGCGCGAGGCTTTCGCGGCCGGGTTTCGCCGCTGAAGCGGCTCCCACAGGGAGCATCCATAGCTCCTTTCCCATAGGGAGCATCCATAGCTCCTTGTGGGAGCCGCTTCAGCGGCGATGGGTGCTCGCGACCAACACCCCGGTGGAGCGCAACCACCGCACTCTCACTCCCCGCCAGGCTGCGCAACTCATCAATCGACATCTGCTCAGCCGCCGTAGCCGCCCGCAGATCCCCATGCATCTGCGCCATCGCCATGTACTCGGCCACGTGCTGGGGCGAGCGGCGGAGCCAGACCATGAACTGCGCCTCCATGCGCGCATCCGGGGCGTCCTGCATGTCGAGGTACCAGGTGGCTGCTTCCTCGGTGAGGCGCCGGTCATTCATAACGTGCCATCCCTTGCCGACACGCGGCCAATCCCTTGACGATGTACTTCTTGACCATGTTCGACGAGATCGAAAGCTGCTCACCGATCTCGCGGTAGGAGAGGTCGTCCCGGTAATGCATCACCAGTACGGCGCGGCACTTCGGTGACAGGCGGCCGATCAGCGTGGCCAGGCGCTGGCGACGCAGCGCACGGTCGACATCGGCACCGGCGTGGCACGGCGTGGCAAGGCGTTCGATCACTTCCTCGAGGCCTTCGCTGCTGATCGGCGCGCGCTGTTGCATCTGCGCATGCTCCTTCACCAGGTTGGCCGCGACGGTGAACAGGTAAGCCTCGGGATTGCGCACCGCACCGGCGCTGGCATCACCCGACCGGAGCAGGCGCAGGTAAACCTCCTGCACGAGGTCCTGCGCATCCCAGCGATGCGAGACACGGCGAAGAAAATAGTTGGCGAGGGTAGGGCCTTTGTCGGCCAGCAGCCGCGCCCAGCTTTGCGGCGTCTCGGCGGACATGTCGGCTCCAGGAGGATGCCGAAAGGCTAGGGGCCGAATGTTGCAGCTTTGCGTCAAGGCCGCGCGGTAGCCGCGCGACCTTGAGGCATGGTGATGGTGGGAGCGGTCAGCTACCCGCGTCGCACTTGTCGTTCTCGCATGCGAAGTCGACTTCCGCGCCCTTGCCGACTGTCAACGTGATCTTGTTGCGGGTGTCGACCACCTTGCCGTCTTTTTCGAGCGTGACGGTATACGTCCCCATGGGGATCGGCGAAATCTTGTAGCGGCCGCTCCCACTGATCGTCGCGTGGCGTTGTGCGCCCGTATCGCTCTTGGCGGTGACGATGCCGCCGGCCGGGCCCTGGCCGAACATGCTCGCGGTGGTTCCCTGGGCATGGACAGGCGCGGCTGCCGTGGCAAACAGGGTCACGGCGACGGAGGTAGCGACGCCCAACAGGAACGTGCGATAGCCGATGCTCTTCATGGAACTCCTTTCTTTCGGACGGTGGGTAGACCACTGAGGTTTTATTTCAAGCGGCGTGCGCAAGAAAGTGCCCCTGATGGAAAGACTGTGTTGCCCCCGCGGAATCAATGGATGATCACTTCAATGACAAGTCAACGTCAACGCCAGCCGGTGTGAATCTATGCCAGACTTCCGGCACTTGCCCGTCCCCGGTCGGGCGCGTTCGTGAACCTGCTTCGAGGAACGAAACGTGAAGAAACTCATCAACGATCCGCTTCAGGTCGTCAGCGAAATGATCGAGGGCCTCGTCCTCGCCGATGATCGCCTCACTCGTATCGCCGGCGAAAACGTGGTGCTCCGCCGGGACCACGCCGAGCATGCCGCCTCCGGCAAGGTGGCCCTCATCTCGGGCGGCGGCGCCGGCCACGAGCCTGCCCACGCGGGCTACATCGGCCAGGGCATGCTCACGGCGGCCGTGGTCGGTGAAGTGTTCACCTCGCCAAGCGTCGATGCGGTGCTCGCGGCCATCCTTGCGGTCGCAGGGCCAGCGGGCGTCCTGCTCATCGTCAAGAATTACACCGGCGATCGGCTCAACTTCGGCCTGGCCGCGGAGCTCGCACGCGCCTCCGGCGTGACCGTGGATGTGGTCGTGGTCGGTGACGACGTGGCGCTGGACACGGACGACGGCGCGGTCGGCCGACGCGGCATCGCAGGCACCGTGCTCGTGCACAAGGTTGCCGGCGCCGCGGCCGAAGCCGGTCTTTCGCTGGCTGAGGTCAAGCGGGAAGCGCAGTCGGCCATCGACGCCGTCTTCAGCATGGGCCTGGGCCTGGGGGCCTGCATCGTGCCGGCCGCCGGTACGCCGGGCTTCGAACTCTCCGACACGGAAGTGGAATACGGTCTTGGCATCCATGGCGAGCGGGGCGCCAAGCGCGGCCCGATCGCCCGGGCCGACGCCATGCTGGACACCTTGCTGGACCGCTTGCTGGAACGTAGCGGCCTGCGCGCACAGGAGCGCGTTGCCTTGCTGGTGAACAACCTCGGTGGCACTGCCGTGCAGGAACTCGGCATCGTTGCGCGTCATGCGCTGAAGCGTCTTGAGGCGGCGAAGATCGAGGTCGCCCTGGTCCAGGTCGGTACCTTCCTCACCGCGCTGGAGATGCCCGGCTGCTCGCTTTCGCTGATGCGCCTTGATGAAGCGCGTCGCGAACGCCTGCTCGCCCCGGCAACGGCGGCGGCCTGGAGCGTTCCGACGCACCCGGTGACGGTTGCTCCAGCCGTCCAGGCGCGCACGTTGACGCAGACGGCGCTCGCCGCGGGTCCGGCATGGACATCGACCGGGCTGCCGGATCGATTCGCACACGCGATCCGCGCTGTCACCGGCGCTTTGCAGAAGGCGGAGCACGAGCTCACCGAGCTGGATTCCGTGGTCGGCGACGGCGATATCGGCCTGAGCCTGGCGCGCGGCGCGCGAGGTGTCGAGGCGGCGCTGCCGGAAGTGGACAAAAAGCATCCTGCGGCCGCGTTGCAGGCGATCGCCTCGGTGCTGCGTCGTGAGCTCGGTGGCACTTCGGGTCCGTTGTACGCGGCGTTCGTGGTGCGCGCGGCAAGCCATCTCGCCGAGCGTGACGAGGTAGATTCCACAGGCGCCTGGGCGGCCGCCTTCCGTGCCGGGATCGAAGGCGTGCAGGCACTGGGTGGAGGCAAGGCAGGCGACCGGACCATGCTCGACGCACTTATTCCCGCCGCCGATGCGATGGACGCTGCCGTTGCGCGTGGCGACGACGCACCTGCGGTGCTCCAGGCCGCGATCAAGGCGGCGCATGCCGGCGTGGATGCAACCAAACAGATGCGGCCGCGACTGGGCCGTTCGTCCTATCTCGGCGATCGCGCGCTGGGTCACGCGGATCCCGGCGCCTTCGCCGTGGCGCTCTGGCTCGAGGCGATCGGTTCGGCATTCTCAGGAGCGCAAACATGACGTCACAACCGGTCATCGTCCAGCCCACCGGGCAAGGTGAATTCCAGGTACGGGTAAACGCACAGGGGCCTTCGTTCTTCGTCGACGAGCCGCTGGCCATGGGTGGACTGGCCTCGGGGCCGACACCGTATGACCTGCTCAGCGCTGCCCTGGGTGCCTGCACGGCGATGACACTGGGCTTGTATGCGCGCCGCAAAGGCATTTCCCTGACCGACGTGCAGGTAGCGGTCACGCATCGCCGCGACGCGGCGACCGGTCGGGACACGTTCGACCGCGCGCTTTACATCGCCGGCGAGTTCGACGAGGCTCAATCCGCGCGTCTGCTGGCGATGGCGGACAAGTGTCCGGTGGGCAAGACCCTGGCCGCCGGTGCGGATATCGTCACGCGCCTGGCGCCAAAGACCGAGCCGGTGGTACCGAACCGTCCCTGCGACCAGACGCATCCCGGTGCGATGGTCCAGGCCTGCGAGGAAATGGACGCCTGAGGGCGTCCTAGCGGTTGCCTTCCTTGACCAGGCGGGTGAGCAGGTCGATCTGGGCCTGCTGTTGGGCGAGAAGTTGTACCACTTGCTCATTGCGGAGCGAGTCGAGCTTCTCGTGCAAGGCGAGGATCTCCACTTCGGCCTTGAGGTTCACCTCGTAATCGTAGGCGGCCATCTCGCGATCCTTCGACGACTGGCGGTTCTGGCTCATCATGATGACCGGGGCCTGGAAAGCCGCCAGCATCGAGAGCATCAGGTTGAGGAAGATATATGGGTAGGGATCGACGGCGCTCCTGCCGAGCAACAAGCTGTTCAGCACGACCCATGCGACAAGGATGGCCATGAACACGATGATGAAGGTCCATGAGCCGCCAAAGGCCGCCACCTTGTCCGCAAGGCGCTGTCCGTAGGTCGTCTTGGCGTCGATGCGCTCGTTGATGTCTTCGGTGACGGTCGCGCGGCGGGTGGCTCGCTCGAGCACACGCCTGGCGGTCTGGTTGAGCTTTGTGCCTTCCGTCCCGAACCAGCGTGCGGACGAGGTCAGGTAATCAAAAGGCGGCAGGTGACTCATGGGCTTGCTCCGGACGGTAGGAATGTGACGGCGTTTGACTGAAATTACCCCCATGCCGACGCGATGTCTTGTCTGTTGGCTCGGGGTCGGACGAGAATGACCGTCTTACGTCCTTCCGTGGAAAGGAGCCCTTCGTGGCTACCGTCGTTGCGCAACCTGTCGTCGCCACGCTTACGCGGTCGGCCATCTTCCTCGTCCTCAAGGTCAATCCGGGCGGCAGTGCCGAGGAGGCGGTGCGCTCCCTCTGTGGCGATCTCGCCGGCCTCTTGCGCGCCGTAGGTTTTCGCGATCTCGATGGGCGGCTCACCTGCGTCCTGGGTTTCGGCTCGGAGGTATGGGATCGCCTGTTCGCCGGCCCCCGTCCCGCCGAGCTGCACACGTTCCAGGAGATCAACGGCGTGCACCGCGCGGTGTCGACGCCTGGCGATATCCTGCTCCACATCCGCGCGACGCGTGAGGACCTCTGCTTCGAGCTGGCCGCGCAGATCCTGTCGCGTCTCGGCGACGCGGTGAGCACGCTCGATGAGGTGCATGGGTTCAAATACTTCGATGACCGCGACCTGATCGGCTTCGTCGACGGCACGGAGAACCCGCAGGACACCGACGCGATCGAGGCCGCCGTCATCGGTGACGAAGACGCCGCCTTCGTCGGCGGCAGCTATGTGATCGTGCAGAAGTATCTGCACGACCTGAAGCGCTGGAATGCCGTTCCCGTCGAAGCCCAGGAACGCATCATCGGCCGGCAGAAACAGACCAACATCGAGCTGGACGATGCCGTAAAGCCTTCCTATGCCCACAACGTGCTCACCTCGATCGTCGAAGACGGCGTCGAGCTGGACATCGTGCGCGACAACATGCCGTTCGGCGAAGTGGGGAAGGGCGAGTTCGGTACCTATTTCATCGGCTATGCCCGTTCGCCGGCACGTACGGAACAGATGCTCACCAACATGTTCGTCGGCAAGCCGCCGGGCAATTACGACCGCCTCCTCGACTTCAGCACGGCGGTCACCGGCAGCCTGTTCTTCGTCCCGTCGGCCACCTTCCTCGATGGCATCCCCGATGCGCCGGCTGCCCAGGCAAGCGCCCGGAGCGATGCGAACGGACAAGACAGCACGCCGCGTGCAACGGATGGTTCACTCGGTATCGGTTCGCTAAAGACGGAGAACACCCATGAATAACCTGTTTCGCGAACTCGCACCCATCAGCGGTGGTGCCTGGGAGCAGATCGAAGACGAAGCCACGCGCACCCTGAAGGAGTACATGGCGGCGCGTCGTATCGTCGATGTTATCGGACCCAAAGGCTATGACTATCCGGGCGTGGGCACCGGTCACACACGCACGATCGAGACATCGACCAGCGTCCGCGTGAAGCAGCGCGAGGTGGCGGCCATGGTCGAACTGCGCGTGCCCTTTGTCCTTTCGCGCGAGGACCTCGACGACGTCGCGCGCGGGTCCAACGATCCGGACCTCCAGCCGCTGAAGGATGCCGCGAAAGAGCTGGCCTTCGCCGAAGATCGCGCCGTGTTCGACGGCTACGCCGCCGCCGGCATTACGGGCATTCGCAACACCACGAGCAACAAGGCGATCGCGTTGCCCGCCGACCTGACGGCGTACCCCGTCGTGGTGGCACAGGCCTTGAACGAACTTCGCCTTGCCGGTGTGAACGGACCTTACAAACTGGCCATCGGTGCGAAGGCTTACGCGGACCTCAACGGGGCAACCGATGAAGGTTACCCCGTGTTCCGCGAGCTGCATGCCATGCTCAATGGCGGCATTGTCTGGGCACCGGCCATCGAAGGTGGCGTGCTGACCACGGCCCGCGGTGGTGACTTCGAACTGCACCTGGGGCAGGACGTATCGATCGGCTACGACTCGCACGACGGAGCGAACGTACGCCTGTACCTGCAGGAGACCTTCACCTTCCTGCCCCTCACCACGGAAGCGTCGGTGAACCTCACCGCCTAGCCGTTACGTGGCCTGGGCTTTCTGCAACGTGGCCATCAGGGCGAGCAGCGCCTTGGCGGTCACGGTCGACGACGCCGGGTTCTGCCCGGTGATCAGATGGCCGTCGGTGATCGTGAAGGGTTGCCAGTTGGCTACCTTCTCGAACTTGCCGCCCAGACGCTTCAGCTCATCCTCCACGAGGAAGGGCACGACCTTGGTGAGCCCCACTTCTTCTTCCTCTTCGTTCGTGAAGCCGCTCACGCGTTTGCCCTTGACGATGGACTCACCCTTGTACTTCACATGGTGCAGCACGCCCGGTGCATGGCACACCGTGGCAACCGGTTTATCCGCGTTGTAGAAGGCCTCGATGAGCGCGATCGAGACCGGGTCTTCGGCGAGATCCCACATGGGCCCATGCCCGCCCGAATAGAAGATGGTGTCGAAGTCCTTCTCGGAAACGCTGTCCAGCTTCACCGTATTGGCGAGCACCTTGAGTGCGGCAGGGTCGGCCTTGATACGTGTCTGCGCCGGGGTCTGGTTGTCCAGCTCGTCGCTCTTCGGATCGATGGGCGGCTGGCCCCCTTTCGGAGACGCCACCGTGACCGACGCGCCTGCATCGGTGAACACGTAGTACGGCGCGGCGAACTCTTCGAGCCAGAACCCGGTCTTGCGTCCCGTGTTTCCCAGCGTGTCGTGTGACGTGAGCACCATCAGAATCTTCATGGGATACCTCCGCAGCGGCCCCCCGCTCGCCACTGTAGCGCCGGTTTTTTCGAAGTGACAATCATCCGCAGGTATGACTCGCCTTCGCAAGATCGTCACGTTCAAACCGTCGGGGACGCTTCCAATACCGGCGTTTGTGCATCGGAGAGGCTGGCAGGCGCGTCGGCAGGCAGATCTGATCTCCAACGAGGGGTATTGTCATGGCGTCACCATTCATGCGGTCCACGCGTTTGCAGTTCCTGACAGCGGCTGCCATCGCTGGAGCCCTCTGTACCGTCTTGCCAACACCCAGCCACGCTGCAGGAGCGTCGCCCATGCAAGCGGCGTCACCGGCTGAAGATACGTCCATTCGTCCGTTCCCGAAGATTCATTTTTCCGACGAGGCCCTCCAGGACCTGCATCGGCGAATCGCAGCCACCAGTTGGCCCAGCCCGGAACTCGTGCCGGACGCGACACAGGGCGTGCAGATCGCCACGTTGCGCAAGCTAGCCGATTACTGGCAGAACGGATACGACTGGCGGAAGATGGAGGATCGACTGAACGCGTTGCCCCAGTTCGTGACCACCATCGACGGCGTGGACATCCACTTCATCCACGTCAAGTCGAAGAACAAGAACGCGCTACCTATCATCATCACGCACGGCTGGCCAGGCTCGATCATCGAGCAGATGAAGGTCATCGATCCGCTGGCAAACCCGACGGCGCATGGTGGCAAGGCATCGGATGCATTCGATGTGGTGGTTCCGTCGCTTCCGGGCTATGGCTTTTCAGGAAAGCCGACGGCCGTCGGCTGGGATCCGCAGCACATCGCGCGTGCCTGGACCATCCTGATGAAACGTCTCGGCTACAAGCACTTCGTCGCGCAAGGTGGCGACTGGGGTGACGCCGTGACGGAGCAGATGGGCGTGCAGGCCCCGCCGGAATTGCTCGCTATCCACACCAACATGCCTGCGACGATTCCCGACGATATCGCCAAGGATCTTGCGGCCGGCGCCCCACCGCCGGCAGGCCTGGCGCCCGACGAAAAGAATGCCTACGAGATGCTCGATTTCTTCTACAAGCATGGCCTCGGCTATGCGCAGGAGATGACGAATCGTCCGCAGACGCTCTACGGTCTCGAGGACTCCCCAGTGGGTCTGGCCGCCTGGATGCTCGACCACGATGCGCGCAGCTACGCGTTGATCACCCGCGTGTTCGATGGGAAGCCGGAAGGACTTTCCCGCGACGATATCCTCGACAACGTCACGCTTTACTGGCTGACGCACACCGCGGTCTCGTCCGCGCGCCTCTACTGGGAGAACAAACTGGCGTTCTTCGAGCCTAAGCACATCACCATTCCGGTGGCGGTGAGCGTGTTCCCCGATGAGATCTACGCGGCGCCCAGGAGCTGGGCGGTGAAGGCGTTCCCGAAGCTCATCCACTTCAACACGCTGCCCAAGGGCGGGCACTTCGCCGCGTGGGAACAGCCAGACGAATTCGTCTCGGAGATCAGGGCCTCGTTCAAGACCGTACGTCCGAAGTAGCCGTGCATATCGTGCATAACTGATATGGCTAAACGATGAGGGTGGTGGGCCGATAGCCCATCACCCTCTTCGTGGAATGAATGGACGATGCGATTGACCGTAGGACGCAAGATTTTCGCCGCCATGAGTGTGGGCTTCGTGATCGCCCTGGCGCTTGGCGCCGTCGGGCTGATCGCCCTCAACGATACGTTCGGCGACCTGGACACCACCTTCCACCGCAACCTCCTGCCAGTGGCGCAGGTCGGGCACATCCGCTCGGCCATCGCTACCCAGCGTGGTGCGGTCAGCCGCGCCTTGCTTTTCGGTACGGCGGACGCCGCCGATAGCGCCTCGCGCCTGATCGCATCGCTCGACCACGAGGTCGATACGCGGTGGCAGTCGTACCGTGGGGAGAGCCTGCGTTCGGCCGACGAGGAGAGTGCGGCGCACGAGTTCGAGGACGCGCGACGCGCCGTAGGGCCCTTGATGGCGCAGTCGCTAGGCATGCTTCGCGATGGCAAGCACAAGGAAGCGACCGACCTGGCGCTGCACGAGCTGGCCGCCGCTTTCGATCGCGAGAGCACGGCCATCGTGCGTAACGTGAACCTCAACGAGAAGGCGGCCGGCGACCAGTTCGCCGGGGCCCAGGGCCGTCATGGCCGCGCCATCGTGACCAGCTTGCTGATCACCGCGGCGGGGCTCATCGTGCTGTGCATGGCTGGCTGGTTGTTGCTTCGAGCCGTGATGAAGCCGCTTCGCGTGGCCAGCAAGCTCGCTTCTGACATCAGCGAGGGTGCGTTGAATCATTCACTCGTGGTCACGGGTAACGACGAACTGAGCGACACGCTGCGTTCGCTGGGCGCCATGGACAGGACGCTGGCCTCCGTCGTCGACCAGGTACGTCAGGGTGCGAAGAGCGTGTCTCTTGCCGCCGCCGAGATATCGCAAGGCGTGGACGATCTCTCGCAACGCACGCAGTCGCAGGCGGCTTCGCTGGAGGAGACTGCGGCGTCCATGGAGCAGATGGCGGCGTCGGTTCGACAGAACTCCGAGGGCGCCCGCGTTGCCTCAACGATGACTCGCGACCTCCATGCCGATGCAAAGCGTGCGGCGGAAGTCGCGCACTCGGCGGAGAAGGGCATGCAGCGTATCCAGGCGGCCACGAGCAGCATCTCGGACATCGCCGCCCTGATCGACGAGATCGCCTTCCAGACCAACCTCCTGGCGCTCAACGCAGCGGTGGAAGCGGCGCGGGCAGGCGACCACGGGCTCGGCTTCGCCGTGGTCGCCGCCGAAGTGCGTCGCCTTGCCCAGCGTAGCGCGACCTCGTCGCGCGATATCCGCAAGCTCGCCGCCGAAACCGGCGAGAGCGTTACCGCCGGCACGGACCTGGTCCGTTCGACCGGCCGCTCCCTGGAGGAAATCCACCAGGGCACGGCACGCGTTGCCACGATCATCGCGGAAATCGCTGCGGCCTCGAACGAACAGTCCTCGGGTGTCGACCAGGTAGTGCAAGCGGTTTCCGCCCTCGACGAAGCGACGCAGCAAAACGCGGCGCTCGCCGAAGAAGCAAGCGCCGCAAGCCGCACGTCATTGGAACTCGCCCAAGGCCTATCCGAACAAATGGCCTTCTTCCGCCTGGCCGGCTCCCAGCATCTGGTTTCTCAGATCGAGATGACTTAAGGGGCATCGCCGATTCATCGGCGATGCTCTCACCCGCCAGAAGCAACCCTGACACTCTCACGCCCATCCACCCGCGCCTTCCACGCTATCAGCGCCGTCAACGACTCAGGTACCGGAATCTGCGCGTACGAGGCAAACAGCAAACCGCCAATCACCGTCGTATCGGCCATCGAGAAATTCTCACCAGCGACATACGGCTGCGTCTTCAACACCTCGTTGAAATACCGCATACCCGCCTCCGCTTTCTCACGATGCATCTGACCCCACCGATTGCGGCCTTCCCATTCGGGGCTCTTGTACGGGAGCAGGCCTTCGCCCAGGCCGGCGGTGGCGTAGTGGAAGTAGATGCCGATAGCGTCGATCAGCTCCGACTCCGCGCGCTTCTGCATCATGTGGATGGTGGCCTTCTCCAGCGGCGTGCTACCGGTCAGGGTCGGATGGCCGTCCAGGTTGTCGAGATACTCGGTGATCGCCGTGCATTCGGAGATATAGGTGCCGTCGTCCAGCTCGAGTACGGGCACAGTGCCCGTGGGGTTGATGGCCAGGAAGGCGGGCTGCTTGTGCTCGGCGGCCGGCAGGTCGACTTTGACGAACTCGACCTTGTCGAACAGGCCCTTCTCCGCCAGGACGATGCGGACACGGAGGGGATTGGGGAAGCCGGGGATGTCGTGGATCTTCATGTGAGTACCTATCTAGTGATAGATAGACGATGCGCCTTGCTTTTCCGCCTGTCAACCCCTATCAATCGATAGATAGCCTAAGGACATCGCCATGAGCTCCCCCGACACACGCCAGAACATTCTCTCCGTCGCCCGGAAAATGGTGCAGTCACGCGGGTTTTCGGCACTGAGCTTTCGTGACATTGCGGCCTCCGTCGGCGTGAAAAGCGCGAGCGTGCACTACCACTTCCCGACGAAGGGCTCGCTCGGCTCGGAACTGGCCAGGGGCTATACCGACGAAATGGCGGCTTACCTCGCCGACGCCCTAGGGGAGAGCGCCGATGCGGCGGCGTTCATGACGACGTACGTGGGTGTGTTCCGCGCCGCACTCGTCAACGACAACCGCATGTGCATGTGTGGCGTCATGGCCGCCGAGCGTGACGAACTGCCGGCGGAGGTGCAGGCGGAAGTCGAACGCTTTGCCGAGGTGAACGTGGAGTGGCTGGCGAAGGCGCTCGAACGTCACGATGGACGCGTTCCCGTGGCCGCACGAGAGGCGAGGGCGCTGGCGATTTTCGCAGCGGTAGAAGGGGCGCAGCTGATCGCGCGCAGCCGCAGTGACGTGGCTGTTTATGATCGGGCGATCGGGGCGATGCGAGGGGCGGGGCTGATTCCGTGAGGTCGTCGCGAGCAGCCATCGCCGCTGAAGCGGCTCCCACCGTCTTCACCAGACAAAACTGGTGAGGACGGTGTCGGCATCGATGAATTGCGTGCGCAGGGTGAATGTCCTGCCTTGGGGCAAGCCTGCTGCCAATGAGCCGGTGAGAACGATCTCGAGCGTTCCGCCGGGAATGTCGAGCGTCTTGATGTCGACTGCGTTGAAATCGAAGTAGGTACCGACCGTCGCGAAGCTGCCCTTGAAGAAGCTTTCCTTGGCTGAGAAGGCGATGGTGAGCAACATGTCGTAGGGCACCTCGCCTGCACACGCGTGAAGCAGCGACTGTTCGGCAGGCTTGAGAACCATGTCTTCGACGGATTGACGTGTGTCCGGTGCGATGCGCCGTTCGATGTCGATGCCGATGCCCGTGATGCGGCTTGCACTCGTCGCCACAGCCGCGGCATATGGACCTGCATGGGTGATGCTTCCGATCGCACCCGATGGCCAGACGGGCTCGCGCGAAGGGCCGATGGGGATTTGCTGCCTGGGGGTGAGTCGGTCGCTAGCACCCTTCACCGCTGAAGCGGCTCCTACAGGCGCGGTTCGGTTCGCTGCAGGTGGGGTGGCGAGAGCCTCGAGTGCATCTCTGGCAGCCAGGCGTCCCATGAAGAACTCGGCTTGCCGCTTCCTTACGCTGCGATCGATGCTGGCTGGCATGTCAATGCCGAGGCGCGAGAAGGCGGCGACTTCGAATGCTTCTACGTCGTACGAGATCAGGACTGCTGGCGGCACATCAACACCAGCGAAGCCAAGTTCGAACGAGCGAACGTCGATAACGCCGGCCGCCTGCCGTTCCGCGGAAAGCAGACGGCTGGTCGGTGAAACGAGGGCGTTAGGATCGACGTGGCTCATGGCGTGGCGGCGTTTTCTCCAGGAGCAGATAGTTACTCAGTCCAGACCGATCCACCGATGCATCTCGGCCATCGCCAGGGCGAGCCTGGGCCCGCGTCGCGCCACACGCTCACGCTTCTCGCGCTCGCTGCGGATGGACGGCCATGCGGCGAGGTACTCCGACAGGACCTCGGCATCGCATTCGTAGCGGGCGAATGCCTCGGCCGTGGCCGAGCGCAGTGCGACCGCACCGTTGTAGCCACCGAAGCCCTGCGTCGCACAGATGGCGCCGCCGTTGGCGTTGCCCGGCGATGGTTCGGCCTGCAGGTGAAAGTGGCTGGCGATTTCGGCGAGGTCCGGGTCGAGGCGACGAAGCGTCGGCACACCCGGCGCCGTGCGACCGAGCACGAACTGCACGGCCTGCGACATGGCCTTCAGGCCTGTCTCGCCCATGGTGTGTCCGTCGCCGACGGCCTTCGGCGTGCCAACCATGAGCCTGGGCAGCTCGTCGGTCACACCCTGCCGATCGGCCGCGCCACGCAGGCCAGCCAGCGCCGTGCCGAGATCCGTCTTGGAATTGGTGCGCGTGCCGGTGGCGTGTGCCGCGAGGTAGTGGAAGTCGTCGACGCCATAGCCGTGACCGAGGAAAGCCATGTCCAGCGCCTGGACGAGGGCGTTCTCGCCGCCGAAGCCGACGCCTGCGAAATGCGCCTTGCCGCCGGCTTCGCCGCTCTGGCCCCAGCCGACAATGATGGACGTGATGTCCAGCTGGTTGCTCAGGGCGAACTCGAGCGTCGTCACCAACAAGCCCGAGCCACCATGACCGACCACGGTGCCATCGGCATCGATGTCGAATGGGGCGAGTGAGTCGTGCACCGTGCGCACGTTACCGTCGGCATGGGCGGCGTTCTTGGCGGCCAGCTTGTCGCCGGTCATCAGGGCGCCACCACCGAAGGCTTCGAGGATGCCGTAGCGTGGCTGCAGGGCCGTATCGGCGGCGGTGAGCAGGACCATCTTCGGCTTATGAAAACCGGGGTAATCGAACAGCATCTGCGGCGCGACGTCCGCCAGCGCGATGAGGCTCGAGGCGCAGGCGCCCACGGCCGTCATCGGGGCCTGCGGCACACGCGTGTAGCCAATATCGTCCGAACGCAGCGATTCGCGCAGCTCCGGGTTCTTCAGTACGCGGCTGATGCTGTAGCTGGGCGCGAGCATGGTCGACACCAGCGCGGGACCGTGCGAGCCCAACGAGTGCGCAAGGCGCACGGCGAAGGTGTCTTTGGGGATGCCGCTTTCGGGCAGGGGAGCATCCGGACGCAGCCATTGGCCGAGTGCGTCCATGCCGCCGAAGGCCGTTGCCGAGGCGACGCGGAAGTCGAACGGGTTGGGAACGAGTTCGGACAACGCACGTGGCAGGCCTGCCAGGGCACCCAGGGCACCATAGGCGAAGAGCTGGGCCTGCAACGACGGGCTCAGGAGCGGGTCGTCCTGGAAGAGACCGTGCATGTCCTTGAGCTTCGAGCCACGGATGTCCTCGTAGCGAAGGCCAGCCAGACGGCGCAGGCCGACCGTTTCCAGATCGTGCGGCAGCGGCGCGGCAATGTCGGTGACCACGCGCGGAGCCATTTCGCGCACGCCGGGCACATGCCGGATGCCGCTGTTGGCGCGCAGAGAGTCGCCATGCAGGCGCTTGAGTTCGTCCAGCGCGACCGGTTCACCGGCGTGATCGCCTGTGGCCCAGCGCATGCCGTCGGCAGCGCTTTCAGCCTCCGGGTCGATGTGCACCAGGCCGGCATCGAAGGCGGCGAGGGGGAGAAATTCGTCCGACCGGGCGACGAGGGCCTGGTAGGTTTCCGTCGAGCCCACCGCCGAAAGGGTGCAGGCGGTGCCGACGGTGACGAGAACTTGGTCGCTTCTCAACATGTTTTTGGGTACGTAGTGAAACAAACGAGTCGCCAAGTATAAGCGTCGGGGGCCCCGACCGGTGGTTGCCTGGGCGTGATGTTCAGCGAGGCTGCCTGTCCAGAAAGGCCAGGACCAGCGCCGCAATCTCATCGACCTTCTCATCCCATGGGAAATGGCCGGCATCGACCAGGTGAATCTCGGCGTCGGGCACGTCGTGCTTGTACGCCTCACCGCCCTGGCCGATGAACGAGGGATCGTTCTTGCCCCAGACCACGAGGGTCGGCGGTTTGTGCTCACGAAGCCACGCCTGCCACGCCGGATACGAGGCGACGTTGTTGCGGTAGTCGTACAACAGCGCCGACTGGATCTCGCGCTGGCCCGGGCGCGACAGATGCGCGAACTCGTCGGTCCATGTGTCCGGGTTGTAGCGTTCGGGGTGCGCGGAGCCGAGCGTGTGGCGTTGCTCCGTGGCGGCCTGCGATACGAAGGCCGCGAAGACCTCGGGATGGGCTTTCGGATCCTTCCAGTATTCGGCGATCAGCGTCCACTTCTTGCCGAGGCCTGCCTGGTAGGCATTGGCGTTGGAGACGATCAGCGCCTGCACCCGCTCGGGATGCTTGAGCATGATCCGGAAACCCACCGGACCGCCGTAGTCATGCAGATACAGCGAGTATTTCTTCAGGCCCAGCTGTTCGAGAAGTCCGTTGGTCGTCTCGGCCAGGTGGTCGAAGGTATAGGCGTACGTCGAAGGATCCGGCGCGTCGCTCTGCCCAAAGCCGGGATAGTCCGGTGCGATCAGGTGATAGCGCGTGGCGAGCAACGGAATGAGGCTGTCGAACTGGCGAGACGACGACGGGAAACCGTGCAGCAGCACCAGCGTCGGCGCATCCCTGGGGCCGGCTTCTCGGTAGAACACGCCGACACCGTCGACGGTGACCCGATGGTAGGTGGTCGTGGCGTTGCTGGAAGGGAGTGTCGCGGCGTGTACCGTGGAAGCCATGATCATCCCGACGGCGAGGAAAGCGAGGGTCTTCATATAAGAGGTCTCTTCGACAGGCTTTCCTAGTATCCGCCCGGATGTCGGCAAGCGGAACGAGAAAGTGCTAGCGTTCCGACAGGTAGGTTCACCCACGGAGGCACGGGATGGACGAGCAGAGCATCCGGATGGCCCTCGACGAGCATTGGGCCGCGTCCGCCGCGGGCGATCAGTTCGCCGAGCATCAGATCTATCACGACGATGCGGTGTGCGAGTACCCGCAATCGGGCGAGGTCATTCACGGCCGGCACAACCTGCAGGCGCTTCGTAGCCACCACCCCGGTAAACCCTCCGGTTTCAAGGTGCGGCGCATCGTCGGCACGGAACAGCTCTGGGTGACCGAGTACATCATTACGTACGAGGGAAAACGCGCCTTCACCGTGAGCATCATGGAATTCAGGGACGGCAAGGTGGCGCACGAGACGCAATATTTCGCGGATCCGTTCGACGCGCCTTCCTGGCGCAGCCAGTGGGTCGAAGTCCGCAGGTAATGCCGGTCAGTGCAGGCCGAGGCCCGAGGCGATCATCCCCGCCAGCACACCAAAGCCCACTACCGCCGCGGCAAGTGCCAACAGCAGCTGCCAGGACAGCGACCGTCCCAACATCGCCATCGACGGAAGGCTTACCGGCGGGAGGGTCATCAGTAGCGCGGCGGCCGGTCCGACACCCATGCCAAGGGCCAGCATCGCCTGCACGATCGGCACTTCGCCGGCGGTGGGAATGACGAAGAGCATGCCGGCCACGGCCAGCGCCACGATCCAGAACCATTGCTCGCCGATGTCCGGGCCGATGTGCGGGAACATCCAGGCGCGTGCGGCACCGAGAAGCAGCACGATGACGACGTATTCGGGGATCAGGCGCAGCGTCATCCGGGCGAAGACCATGATCCACCGACGACCTATGTCCGCCATGGACTGCGATTCGGGTTCGGGAGCCGGCTCGGGCTCGCGACGAAGCGCATCGACGGATGCCGTACCCTCCTTTGCCGCGAAGCGGTTGGCCAGATAGCCGAGCCCGAACACCATCGGCACGCTCAATACCACGCGCAACAAGGTCCAGTGCCAGCCGAGCACGAAGCCGGTAAACACCAGGGTTGCCGGGTTGAGCATGGTGTTCGACAGCCAGAACGCGACCGACGGCCCCGCTGCGGCCCGCTGCTTGCGCAGTCCCACCACGACGGGTGCCGCGCAGCAGGTGCACATCATGCCCGGTATGCCCATCAGTCCGCCGGCCACTGTACCGGCGAAGCTCCGGCTGCCTAATGCACGTTGTACCCAACTCGCCGGAATCAGGGCCTGGAGACCCGAGCCCAGTAGCAGGCCCAGCAGCATGGCCTTCCAGATGGCCTTGCCGTAGGCGAGCGCGTAGCCCAGTGCGGCGCTCAACGAGGGATCGGGCGCGCTGGAGGCGTCGCCCATGAGGATGGACTTGCCGATGGAATGCTGCGACGCGGCGTCGAAGGCGCGGCCGTAGTAAGGAAACCACTTCACGTAGAAGAGGCCGGCGACAGCCAGCAGCAGGAAGACGGACCAACGCACCGTTTGGGCGCTACGCAGTGCGGCAGGCATGTCAACCTCCGGAACATTCGTCTATGGTTATGCTGCCGCAGAATCCCTCCGTCGCGCCAGCGCGACTTTGGTGGAGCTTTCCATGACTTGTACGCGTTTGACTGAACTTGCCCATGGCGGTGGTTGTGGCTGCAAGCTCGCCCCCTCCGTGCTCCAGCAACTGCTGGCCGACAAACCGGCAACCATGCCGTTCGCCCAGTTGCTGGTGGGTAACGAATCCAGCGACGACGCGGCGGTGTGGCAGGTGGATGAAAACACCTGTGTCATCGCCACCACCGACTTCTTCATGCCGGTGGTCGACGATCCCCATGACTTCGGTCGTATCGCCGCCGCCAATGCGCTGTCCGACGTCTACGCCATGGGCGGCAAGCCGATCATGGCGCTGGCCATTCTGGGCATGCCCCTGGGCAAGATCGACATCGAAACCGTGAAGGCCATCCTTGCCGGTGGCGAAGCGATCTGCGCCCAGGCAGGTATTCCCGTCGCGGGTGGGCACTCGATCGATTCGGCCGAGCCGATCTATGGCCTCGCGGCGATCGGCCTTTGCGCGCCTTCCAACGTTCGTCGCAATACGGGTGCGAAGCCGGGCGACGTGCTCATCCTGACCAAGGCCATCGGCGTCGGTGTCTACTCGGCGGCTTTCAAGAAGCAGGCCTTGCCGGCGGATGCATACGCCGAACTGATTGCCTCGACCACGCTGCTCAACCGGATCGGCCACGAGCTCGGCAAGGATGAGGATGTGCACGCGATCACCGACGTGACCGGCTTCGGACTGCTCGGCCATGCGATGGAAATGGCTCGCGGCAGCGGCGTGCGCATCGCGATCGATGAGGCGCGTGTTCCACTCTTTACGCAGGCCAAGGCCCTGGCGGAAGCGGGTTTCATCACCGGCGCATCGAAGCGAAACTGGGACAGCTATGGCGAGGGTGTGACCTTGGCCAGCGACCTGCCTTCATGGCGCCGCGACCTGCTCACCGATCCGCAGACCTCCGGTGGCCTCCTGGTTGCCTGCAAGGCCGAGCGTGCCGCGGCCATACGCGTGCTGATCGAGGAAGGCGGCTATCCGCGCGCGAGCATCATCGGCACGGTGATCGACGGAAGCCCGGGTATCGAGGTGACCTGACGTGGCGGAAGAGCATGGGAGTCGAACCCACCCAAGACAGACTGGCTGCCTCACCCGGATTTGAAGTCCGGACGCCCCACCGGGGACGATGCTCTTCCATAGCGGGGACGCTACGTGGTCGGAGCGAAAAGGTCCAGATAACGCGGCTGGATCCGGCGGAGCGTGCCCCGCTTGAGCATGACACCGTGCCGATCGAAGAACTCCAGTATCAGGATGGCCACCTTGCGCCCGCAGTCCAGCCGGTCGCGGAACGGCGCGGCGGCCAGCCAGCCGTCCGGTGCACGCGCCTGGATATCGGCCGCTATCTGCAGCATCTCGTGCACCGTCGTGCGCAGGAAGAAATGATCGTGGCTGACCTCGTCCACGAGTCCCATCCGCGCGACGAGCTTCAAGAGCTGACGGATGTCCGCTTCCGGTAGCGAAAGCACGCCGGCGATATCACGCACGCGCGGTGGGCGAAAGCGCGTCTCGCCGCCCAGCAGGGGCGCGACCGCCGTCCACTGCGTTTGGCGCGAAGCTGTCAGCTGCATGGCATGACTGGCCAGGCGCACGAAGGCGCCGTCGCGCAGGACTCGATTCGCAAGGTCGGCGTGCTGCAAGGCCAGGGCAAACGCGTCAGGGGCTAGCTCCGGCTTGACGGCCTTGCGTAGCTTTTCACGCGCCATGCCTTGCAGGTCGGGGTACGCCGCGTGGAAGCCTTCGAGGCGTTCGATCACGGCGGCGACGAAGCGTTGCCACTGTGTGTCACTGATGGCGATGCGTTCTTCGCCGGCATCGAAGACGAGGGGCGAGAGCGTAGCCACGATCTCCTGCAACGCTGCCGCCGATAGCGCCCGGTCCCGTGCGAAAGCGTCCAGATCGCGTCCCGATGAGGATGCGTCGAGCAGGGCGGCGAGACTTTTCTGCGGATCGTCGATGCGCCATGCGGCACGCTCGGCCTGACGCGCCGGCGTTCGGCGATGTCGCTCCGGGGCACGCAGATCGATGAACTGCCCGCCACCCATCGTGCGACGGGCCGAGACATCGCGCAGCACGAAGCGATCCCCCACCGCGGCAGCGACGGGCCGGTCCAGTACAAGTTGTACGTCCGCGCTATGACCCGGCCGCAGCTGCTGGCCTTCAAGCGGAACGATGCGGGCGCCGACTTCCGTGGCGCCATGATGCAGCCGAACCGCGAGCCACGGTTCGACCGCCCTGGGCTCGGAGGGGAGAAGATGCAGCCGGGCGTCGATGCGATCGGTCGGCGCGTGAAGGAGGGGGTCGACGAGCATGTCGCCGCGATGGATCGCGTCTTTGCTGATCCCTTCGCCCGTCAGGTTTAGGGCGCAACGGTCGCCGGCGCGCGCGATCTCCACCGGCTGGTTCTGCGCATGCAGCGAGCGTACGCGTGCCGGCAAGCCGGATGGGCTTATCAGCAGCGCGTCGCGTAGCCGCACAACGCCGGAAAGCACCGTCCCGGTCACGACCACGCCGATGCCGGGCAGGGTGAATGCGCGATCGATCGCGAGACGGAAGCGCCCCTCGTCGCTGCGCTCGTCCAACGCGTGCGCTTCGGCGACAAGGCGCTCTCGTAGTGCGTCGATGCCCTGGCCGGTGGCGGACGAGACCGCCAGGATGTCGGCTCCGGCGAACGCTGTCGCTTTCGTTGCCTCGCGTATCTCTGCATGGACCTCGACGAGGCGCTCAGGCGTCGCCAGGTCGACTTTGGTCATGGTGATCAGGGCGCGGCGCGTACCCAGCAGATCGAGGATCGCCAGGTGCTCGCGGGTCTGTGGCATCACGCCATCATCGGCCGCCACGACGAGCAGCGCGATGTCGATCCCCCCGGCACCTGCCACCATGGTATGGACGAAGCGCTCATGACCGGGCACGTCGATGAAGCCGAGCGTATGGCCATCCGGCAGCGGCAGGTAGGCAAAGCCGAGGTCGATGGTGATCCCGCGCGCCTTCTCTTCTTTCAGGCGGTCGCCGTCGACACCGGTGAGTGCCCTGACCAGTGCCGTCTTGCCATGATCGACGTGGCCTGCGGTGCCGACGATCACGGGTTGTTGGCGGCCAGGCCGGCCGCGTCCAGCTCGCCCACGGTGGCGAGGAAGGAGGCCTCATCGGCTTCATCGAGGCAACGCAGGTCCAGGAGCAGCGCACCTTCCGCGATACGCCCGATCACGGGATACGAAAGCGCCCGCAAGGCCGTCGCCAGTCGCTCCAGGATGTCCTGACTGCCGCGCGGGCGGATACGAAGCGCAGCGCTGGCGAGGATGTTCAGCGGCAGCGCACCCGAGCCGACCTGGCTCTGGCACTCACCTACGTCCACCGTGAAGGCCTCACCGAGACACTTCGTCACCGCGGGCAGCAGGCGACGCGCCTGCGTCTCGATATCCGCGTAAGTCCGGGCGAGGTGACGCAGTGTCGGCAGCCGTTCGGCAAGCCGGTCCGGGTCACGGTACAGCTCGAGCGTCGCCTCGATCGCTGCCAGCCGCAACTTGTCCACGCGAAGTGCGCGCTTGAGGGGATTGCGATTGATCTCGGCGATGAGTGCGCGATCACCGACGATGAAGCCGGCCTGCGGACCACCGAGCAATTTGTCCCCGGAGAAGGTGACCAGTCGCGCGCCAACGTCGATGGCTTCGCGCACGGTCGGCTCCTTCGCCAGGCCGTAGCGTGCGAGGTCGACAAGGCTGCCTGAGCCCAGGTCGTTGAGAAGCGGCACACCGGCGGCGTCGGCGATGCTTGCCAGTTCGCGCGCTTCCACCTCTGCGACGAAGCCCTGGATGCGATAGTTCGACGTATGCACCTTGAGCACGATGCCGGTGCGCTCGCTGATCGCGTTGCGATAGTCCGCCGCATGGGTGCGGTTGGTCGTGCCGACTTCGACCATGTCGGCACCGGCGCGCAGCATGATGTCCGGCATGCGGAAGGCGCCACCGATCTCGATGAGCTCGCCGCGAGAAACGATCGCCTCGCGCCGCAGCGCGAAGGTGTTGAGGCAAAGCAGCACAGCGGCCGCGTTGTTGTTGACCACCGTCGCGTCTTCCGCGCCAGTGAGGTCTCGTAGAAGGCCACGGACGTGGTCGTCGCGTTCGCCACGCGAGCCGGTGTCGAGGTCGTATTCCAGCGCCACGGGATGACGCATGGATGCCACGGCCGCCTCGATGGCGGTCTCGGCCAACACGGCGCGGCCGAGGTTGGTGTGCAATACGGTGCCGGTGAGGTTGAACAGGGGTCGCAGGCCGGGGGCACGCGCGTCGAGGAAGTGGGTGGCGCGCCGCGCGAGTTCGTCGGCATCCGGCGCCAGGGCAGGAGCGCCTCGCAGCGCTGTCCGGGCCTCGTCGATCACCTGTCGGATCGCGTCCGTGGTCACCGCGTGCCCATGGCGATCCAGTAACAGGGCTGCGCCGTGGGTCGCCAACACGGTGGCGACGGCGGGGAGGCGGCGAAGGGCATTCGTTTCGGGCTCGGCCATGGACCGATTATCTACCCGATATCTTCCTCGCTGTCTCCCGTCAGCAGCAGCGGGTTGGGCGCATGGCGGGCGAAACCCTCTTCGCTCACCATCAGGTCGAGGCCGTAGGAGGCGAGGTCGTCGGCATACGGATCCACCTGCGTGTCGCGCACCTGGTAGAGCAGCTTGCTGTAGGTGTGGCACTCGGCACAGGTTTCGACCTTGACGAGTCCGGGGTCACCTTCGATGCCCTGCAGGGACAGCTTGCGGGTGCCGGCGCAGGTCACGCACACGGCGCGGGTGTGGTTCCACGCGGCCGAGCACATCGAGCAATAGAGGTAGCGGGTCCCCGGGATGATGCCCGTCGCGGTGATGATGCCGGCTAGTGAGGGTGAGCCGCAGCAGGGGCAGAGGGCGCGTTCTTCGAGCAGGCGCAGGTCGCTGGCGTTGAGGCGTGCCGCCGAGCCGGTGAAATAGACCTGCAGCGCGGCGGCGATGAAGACCGCTGTGCCTGTGTCGGCCATGAGGATGTGGCCGCGGAGGAAGTTGTCGGCGAGGGTTTCGAGGGTGGCGTTGTCGCTGGTGCGGAGTTGGGCGATGGCGATGAGGGTGGCGGGGGGGAGGGTGGTTTCAGGGGGGCTTTTCGCCGATGAATCGGCAGTGGTCGGATCGATTTGGTTGAGCAGGGTGGTGAGGGCTTCGCGCCAGGAGGGATCGCGCCGATGGCCGTCCGCGGCCAGGGGTGGCAGGCGCGCCTCGGTGGCGCGGGCTACGTCATCGGCGTCCAGGACGGCGGCCGGGGCCAGGGTGGCGGCGACGGCATG